>Ga0302326_10020929_pt1 | contig 13435 bp, 14 predicted proteins | sample Palsa_T0_3_FD_202264 | JGI IMG/M metagenome (GOLD analysis project Ga0302326, IMG submission 202264) | Peat permafrost microbial communities from Stordalen Mire near Abisko, Sweden - Palsa_T0_3 | ecosystem: Environmental > Terrestrial > Soil > Palsa > Peat permafrost | place: Sweden: Abisko... | reverse complement strand
CCCTGCCAGCGCCAGCGCCACCACGGTCACGGTAACCGCCAGTACAGCCGGATAATTGCCCCACCGCTCCGCCGCCAATGCCTGCGCCTTCCCATTCCACGACGTCACGAGGCCCCCCAACTGGTATGCCAATCCCGGAGCCGTAGCCCTCACCGGCGCCGGCGACAATTCGGTCAGATAAGCCGGCACCACTCCCCACGCACCCTGCACCATAAACTGCATGACCACCGCGCCTGCGCCCAGCATCAAAGCCGAGTGCCCATACGCCCACAGCGGAATCACCGGAATCGACAACAGCGCCGCAGTCACAATCGCCCGCTTGCGTCCCCATCGTTCAGAGAGCGTCCCAAACACAAACCCGCCCAGGATCGATCCAATCCCATACAGCACGCCAATCAAACCCACCGTCGACGGCTTCAGCTTCGCAGACACCGTTAGAAACGTCGGATACACATCCTGCGTCCCATGCGAGAAGCTCATAAACGCCGTCATCAGCAGAATCAGAAACAGAAACGTAGGCAGAAAACTCTTGAGCTGTGCGCCCGTCCCAGACAAATTCTTCACGCCCACTTGCGCAGCCCGCTCCAGCCGCTGCTTCGCCCCCGCCAGCCAAACCGGCGACTCCGCAACCCGCGCCTGCACATAGAAAACCAGCAGCGCCGGCATCGAACCCAGAATGAACAGCCCCCTCCAGCCGATCCCCGGCACATGCATTCCCGACAAAACAAATCCATTGAAGAACAGCGCAAACGCTCCAGAGGCCAGAATCGACCCCATCGCATACCCCTCCTGCAGAATCCCGCTGAACGTCCCGCGGCCCTCTTTGGGCAGCGTCTCAAACACCAGTGCCGCGCCCACACCCCATTCCCCGCCCATGGCCAGCCCGAAAAGCGCCCGCAACGCCAGCAGAACCGTCAGCGACGGCGCAAATGCGCATGCGAGTTCAATCACGCTGAAGCTCAGAATATTCGCCATCAACACTGGCCGCCGCCCATAGCGGTCCGCCAACACCCCAAACACCAAAGCACCCACCGGCCGAAACGCCTGCGTCAAAAACACCGCGCCCAAGACTGCCGAGGGCTGCGTATGAAACTCCTTCGCAATCGCGGGGATGCAGAAGATGAGAATAAAGAAATCCAGAGAATCCATCGTCCAGCCCAGAAAAGCAGCCAGAAACGTATGCCGCTGCGCCCCGGTCAGCCGCCTGAAGTTTTGCGCCACAGACCGAAAATGATCGGCAACAATCGAACTCTCATGGGGAGACGACGACATAGCGGGGAGCATACCAGACCGAATCGCTGAAACACTACTGACACCACGCTGTCAGCAGCCCCCCTGCATCATCCTTCCATGAACAAACTCATCAGCTGGTTTGAAATTCCCGCCCTCGACCTGAATCGTGCAACCGCATTTTACGAGCAGGTTCTCGCCCTCACCCTCAGCCGCGGCGACATGGGTTCCGCTTCGCTCGCCGTCTTTCCCTACAATCGCGAAACCGCCACCGGTGGCTGCGTCATGACCATTCCGGGGTTCAAGCCTTCGCTCGAGGGCTCCGTTGTCTACCTCGACGCGGGCAACTCCCTCGACACCGTGATCGCCCGCATCGCACCGGCCGGCGGCGTCATCCTGCTGCCACGAACCGAGCTGCCCGGAAACATGGGCGTTTACTCCCAGTTTCGCGACACCGAAGGCAACCGAGTCGGTCTTTACGCCACCGCCTGATAATGTTGCTGCATGCGCCGCGCCGACCGGCTCTTCCAGATCGTGCAACACCTCCGAGCTCGGCGGCTCACCACCGCCGCCGAGCTCGCCGATTTTCTCGCCGTCTCCGAGCGAACCATCTATCGCGACATCCGCGATCTCTCTCTGTCCGGAATCCCTGTCCAGGGCGAGGCAGGCGTTGGCTACCGCCTCGACCGCTCTTTTGAGCTCACCGCCCTTATGTTCACTCCCGATGAAGTCGAAGCCGTCGTCGTCGGCCTCCGCATGGCGCAGGCATTCGGTGGGCACAGGCTTCGCGACGCTTCTGTAACCGCCCTCGACAAGGTGATCCTCGCCCTGCCCAAACAGCGCCGCGCCGAGGTCGACCGCCCGCAAATCTACGTCCCTGCCGTGCACGCAAATCGCGAAGTGGACCCGTTGCGAGAGGCGCTGAGTTCCGCCATCAACGACAAGGCCGTTCTTCACCTCACCTATGCGGACGATAACCGAAAGATGACTGAACGCGGCGTCCAGCCTCTCGCTCTGAACTTCTGGGGCTCCGTCTGGACCCTGGCCGCGTGGTGCAGGCTGCGCAAGGACTTCCGCAATTTTCGCCTCGACCGGATCAGTGCCTGCGTCCGCACAGGAGACTCATTCTCCGAAGAACCCGGCAAAACCCTCAGCGACTTTCTCCGCACCGTCCGCGTCAGTTAGCTGCCCGCCAATATCCATTCTCAAAAAATCAAGAATATTTGTTGCAACAAACACTTCCCCTGGCGCGTCTCATCTGCATACGAAAGTTTCAACGCGGAGCGCTTCCCGTCGTTCCTTCCCCGCGCACCACCGGCCCGAGTCCCCGACTCCACCACCCACAAACTCAACGGCTCCTGGGTTGGCAAAGCCCAAAGGGCCCCGCCACCGAAAGGAAAATCATCGATGAAGCGTCTTACACTCGTCACCAGCATTCTCGCCCTCGCCGCTCCCCTGGCCCTGGCGCAGACCTCCACGTGGGTCAATGACCCGAACCACAGCGAAGTCGACTTCACCATCACCCACCTCGCCATTTCGAATGTTCATGGCCGTTTTGGCCACGTGGCCGCCACTCTCAACTACAACGAGGCTGATATCGCCAAGTCCACCGTCACTGCCACAATCGACTTGGTCAGCCTAAGTACCGGCGAGGATGCCCGCAACAACCACCTCAAGAGCCCCGACTTCTTTGACGTGGCCACTTACCCCTCGGCCACCTTTACCAGCACCAGCGTGGCCAAGAGCGGCGATACTCTCACCATCAACGGAAACCTCACCGTGCACGGCGTCACCAAGCCCGTGGTGCTCACCGCCGAAGGCCCCCGTGGTCCCGCTCCAGGCATGGACAAGAAGCAGCACGCCGGCTTTTCCGCCTCCACCACCATCAAGCGCTCAGACTTCGGCATCGGCCCAAAGTTCCCCGCCACAATGGTCGGCGACGACGTAAAGCTGAACATCGAGCTAGACGTCGCCAAGCAGTAACCAGTCAGTGTGATTCTGCCCAACAAGAAAATGTTCGGGTGCCCCACCCTCGCCACGTCGTTGTTTTTGTGGCCAGGGTGGGACTTGATCACTCAGGTCCAGAGTGCGCCATTAAAAATCGCAGCGGCGTTTTCGGAGAACTCGAGAATGGCTGGCCTTCAAGTTGAAATCGCGCAGCAACCACCATTCTCCAGCGTTGAAGAAGAAGCCCTCCTCAATGTGCTGCGCACCGCCGACTGCCTGCACCGCATCTTCCACCGCCAGACCCGTGACTGGGGCGTCACTTCAACGCAGTACAACGTCCTCCGCATTCTGCGCGGAGCTCAGCCGCAAGGGCTCACTTGCTCGGCCATTGGCGCGCGCATGATCACCTCCGAGCCGGATATTACCCGCTTGCTCTCCAGACTCAAGACGCTGAAATTTGTTCGCCAGCAGCGCGACCGCCACGACCGCCGCGTGGTCTGGACAAAGATTTCCGACGCTGGACTCGAATTGCTCCGCGATATGGACCCGGTCATCGACCGACTCCCCGTTGATCTGCTCGGTCACCTGCGCCGAGCGGAGCTCGCTGAGTTCATCCGTCTGCTCGAGCTGGCCCGCAGCCGCACAGGCGAACCTCTGGCGTCTCTAACTTGTGATGGGGAACGATGTACCGATGAGCAGGCTGAGGTGATTCGCGCGCGAAAATAAGTCTATTTACTTGCCCAGCACCTTCTGAGCCACCGTTTCCTCATCCGCATCCGTTTGAATAATCTTGTTATGCAGGCAATAAAGAGCAAGCTCAAGCCGGTCCGATACTCCCAGCTTGTCATAGACCTTGCGCAGGTAGTTTTTGATCACCTGTTCGGTGGTTCCCAGTTGGAAGGCAATTTCCTTATTGCGCTTGCCTTGGGTGATGCAGGTAATGATCGCCATTTCTTTTGGAGACAGCCGCGGCTGGGTCCGCGGACTCACCAGCGCAGCTGCCTGCGACCGGTAGGCCTCAATCACCCAATTCACCGATTGATTGTCGATCCAGGTTTCGCCTGCCGCAATCCTGCGCACGCAACGCACCAGCAGGTCGGGAGAAATGGACCGCGAGATGATGCCCCGCACACCGCGCCGGTAAAGCTCCACGGTATGGTTTTCATCCGCTTGCACCGCCTGCACAATCAGCTTCATATCCGGGGCGGCGCGCAAAAGGTCGGGAATCACGTTGGCCGTGCCGGCCAGCATACTGCCCTCAAGGAGAACAACATCCGTGGGATAGCGTTCCACGGCCAGGCGCAGATTATCGATCGAATCCGCCTGCGCCACCACGCGAAGATCGTCCTCCAAAGCAAAAACCTTGCGGATGCCGACGCGGTAAATCGCCTGGGAATCCGCAATAATAATGCGAACCATCCCCGGCCTGACCGGAGCGTCAGGCGACTCGCCTTCTGAAGAATCGTCTAAAAATTCCATAGTGGTTGCGGCCAGATCAACCATCCCTCTCACTGCTCCGCGAACTGGTATTCATCGATTGTGGCGGCAGCTAGGTATTGAGATTGGCTCATTGAGCAGCGTACCACACGTCCCAGACAGTGAACCAGAACATCGTGCAGGGTTCCCAGAACCGCGCCAGGCATCCGCAGCGAAAAATGAATGTCCATCCCCGCCGGCAACTCCTGATTCAGTTCAAAAAGAACACCGCTTGCGGAGACGTTGCGCGACAGCGCTGACACTTCCCCTCTTCCAGTCGACAGCACAACAGGCAGTGACAGCGGAAACCGTACAGCGCAGCGCACTTCATGCCCTGCCCCACCCTGTTCAGCAGCTGCGCCGGCAATTGTCAGCTTCGGCCTCAAAACGCTTATTCGCCGCATTTATGGCCCACCTCGGACTCGTCCTACACTCTAAACCCTAACGCCCTCTTCAACCTAGGACACCAAAGTTTTCAATATGGTAACCGGCTCAGATGGTACTGATCTTCGCTTCCCGCCAAAGGACAAATCATTCCAATTGACGCGCTTCTTCATAGACCGGAAAGTCAGCAGTTTGAGCTCTGCCATCGGCTGTTGCAACACTCCCGGCACATGGCCTTCGCACAGGTTCACTAATTAGATTCCCTTGTTGGAATCGCTCCGAAAAAAAGCTGCCGATGCGCCCACCCACTCCTGGTTCCTGTTGTGATCCACTCCCATCATCTTTCCCCGGCCCAACCGGACCAGCGAAATTACCGGTGTAAGGCTGCCGCCATCCGGCCATAAATAGAGTATCCGAATCTCCGCCTGTGTCAGCCCGTGCGGCGTCTCGATAGTGTGCTCGAACCGCATCCTCTGCTGCAACAGAAACTCCCCGCGCTTGCCGGCCGGAATTGCCTCCAGTTGCACTTGTGTTGGATCGAACTGGATTCCTTTCCCCGCAAACGAAAACAGCGGCTTCAGAAGCAGCTCGCCATAAACCGTATCCGCTCCCGCCGGCTTTGGAAGCTCAACCCCTGCCGCCTCCAGTTCCCTCCGCCCACTCCCTTCGAGGAATTCGTCCACGAACACTGCCGGAGGCACGACCGCATTCCAATCAGGCCGCACGACCGCACCCCCATCCCGAGGCCCCGACATCCCCCGCACGTCCGAGAGCCACGGTATCGAAAACTTCGAGATCAGGAAGTACCAGTTCGGATGTCCCGCCCACTCCACATCCCAGGCGTGCGCCAGGTCAAACGGCAGTTGCACATCGCGCGCCATCAGCTCATCTGCAATGGCCCGGTTATAGATGCGATGAATGGGAACCAGCTGCCCGCTTCCATTGCGGTAATGCAGTCTATTCCCCACCGCCTCCAGGCTGCGAATATCCACCACCGCAATACCCAGCCGGCGCGCGGTCACCATAAAGTCCGGCAGCGTCTTCTGGTTCATCGGATCCAGCTCGGTCAGCACAACGTTTTCCGGATCGTGGCCGCCGAGCACAGTCTGCGCCATCAATGACCAATAGCCGGCCTCATCGAGTCCGCCTAAAAACGTTCCCAACCCGCTGGGCAACTCGAATGCATCCAGGTACGCCGAACTCAAAACATCCTGGTAGCCATACACCGAGGGAAAGGCCTGGATCTCCACGAGCCGCGGAACCAGTTGGCCCGACCCATTCCGCACCAGGGCAAAATCTGCTGTCAAGAAGTGCGGATGCGCTGTTTCACCAGCCACATCGTAACCCGCCGGAATCGCCTTTCGCGCCGCCGCCAGATATGCAGGATTCTCAAGCAGGCGTCGCGTCAGCTCCATCCCCGCCGCCGCCATCTCCTCAAGCAGTTCCGAAGCCAGGAAGACCGGAGTCTCCGCAATGCGGTACTCCACGCGCGAACCGCAGCGCTCTTCCATAAGCCTTAGGAGTGCCGCATATCGCTCTTTGCTGAATCCTTCATTGAATTGTCTGCGCAGGTCGGGAAGCAACGTTTTGTCCTCCACCCAATGGTAATTCGCTCTTGTTCAAGATACCGGCTCCCGGCCGTTTCCTCCCCGTTTCATTCCCCGCGCTGCCCAAAAGCGCTCATCGGCGCCGTTCCCACCCCTGTGCATTTCAGACGAAAACTGTGGAAAAAAAGGGGTTGCTCAAAAAAAGTTACTTTTGTTGTAGAAGTTGTACAACTTTTGGGGTACTATTCCGCTATTGGCTTTTCCAGAAGGAGAACGACTCCAGATGATCTCGAACAAAACGCGTTTACGTTCCGCTATCCTCGCAGTCGGCGTTGTTGTCAGTACAGGGTTTGCTGCGGCCAGCCCGGTAATTGTGCCTCCGCCCCCGCCCCCCAACCCAGGAACTCAAGGAGGAGGCCATTTTAGCCCGGTAATCGTGCCCCCACCCCCGCCCCCCAACCCCGGAACTCAAGGTGGTCATTCAGTCCGGTAATCGTGCCGACACCACCGCCCGCCTCACTTGGCAAGGACAGGATCTTAGCGAAGTGGTAGGTTTGCGTGCTGCGAATGCCTGAACGGGCTTGCCCATAGCAAGCCCGTTCCTATTCCGGTGCTGCGAGTCGGGCATGATCAGCGGCCTCCTCTGAGTTCATTGGGACGCCGAGGGCAGCACTGTTAGACTCATTGCATTGCTCTGTGTCACGGCAATTTGGCGGGAGGCAAACGGTGGCCTCGGCAGAATCGATACTTGCGATTTCCGGCATTGCGGCTGAGGCACTCCTGCTTCTGCTGCTTATTCTGAGGCGGGTCTACCGAACTCTGCCGGTTTTCACCTTTTATCTGGCTTGGAGCCTTCTCAGCGACCTGGGACAGTCCGCAGCCGAAAATCGCTACCCCCATGCCGCTTTAGCCATCTATCTGGTCTGCGCGGCCATTGATTCCCTTTTTCAACTTGGTGTTTTGTTTGAGCTCTCGCGATCAGTCCTGCGCCCCGTGGCAAAGTTCATGCCGTGGTGGATTTCTCTTGCAGTCGCAGGCCTGATCGTCCTCATTTGCGCGGCTATTTGGCCCATCACGCAATCGTCTATATTCGCTGCGTTCAACGGGCAACAACGGCTTCTGGTTCATTTGCAGCAGACGTTCTCCATCCTCCGGGTCCTGTTCTTCCTCGCGCTCGCAGGGTGCAGCCAACTGCTATCCATCGGTTGGCGGGACCGTGAACTTCAGATTGCAACGGGCCTGGGCTTCTATTCAATGATCAGTGTCGCGGTTTCTGTACTCCACACTCGCATCGCCCTATATCCCGAATACCAACGTATGGATCAGATCGTGGCTGCCAGTTATGTGTGCTCTCTGCTCTATTGGTCCTTCTGCTTCGTTCAGCAGGAAGCCGCCCGCCGGGAATTCACCCCCCAGATGCAGAGCTTCTTATTGGCCGTCGCCGGCACCGCTCGCACTACCCGCATGTCCCTCATGGACTCTGCGCCTCCCGAGGATCGCAACCGCCGTGAGTAACCAGGCGGTCACACTCGCTGATTCAGCCTGCACTTGAGCCGTGCCGGTTCGCCCAATGGGACTTCAACTCCCTTTGTGCATTCCAGTAACTTCTTCAATATAAATAGTTTCCATCGAGATCGGTGTCCGGTGCCGAACAGCAATTTCGCGTCCAGCCCCATATATAAGGTGCCGCAAAGACAAGGCTTGATTTCTACAACTTTAGTGGTAAATGGGTAAAATTTTCTCCCCAAGTGTAAAAATTTCTGTTACTAGTAGGAAGTACCGCGAAAACCACCGGGCGAATTTGACCGGTTTTGCGATTACGAAAGCCCCGTTACGAGGTTCGTTCATGATTCTGATCTCGCTACAGATTGCTATAATCGCTTCCCTCGGCGCATACCTGGTCCGCTGGCGGATCTTGGCCCGTCGCCGCAACAAGCAATCCTGGGACTCTCTCATCTCGCGCTTGCGTCTGGACTGGAGCGCCCGTGACCTGAGTGATCAGTTCCTATGGAAAGAGGGGCTCAACGCAACTCCTCAGGATGCATGGCAGCGCATGGAGGGCCCAAAGGGTCTGTGGGTGATGTATCAGAATGCACAAGTCATGATGGAAATGGCCGACTACGCAGCCAAGTCCAGTGACAGCGTGGACCGTTTGCTCCTTGAAACCCTGCGCAGCGACGCGATGCATGTCCGCGTATGTGTTTTGATGGCCCTGGTGCAGTATGCGTTCTCCAGAGCCAGCGAGGGTGTCCGCGTCAACGCGTTTCGCGCCGCTACCATGTACACCGGCATGGCCGCGCGCATGACCCAAATGCTGCAGCAGAGTGCGCCGATCATGGTGCCCAGCTTCGTCGCAGCTATGTAGTTTATCCATTTCTCGGAAGGCAAAACCCCCGGCCATGGCCGGGGTTTTTGCTTGGGCCGAGAAGCGAATCAAGCCGCGAATCGGGCCGTGAATCAGGCCGGATTCGCCGCCAGGAACTCATTGATCCGGGTGAACTCGTCCGTGCTCAGCCTGAAGTGCAGAGCCGGCGCAATTCCCTCCACCTGCTTGCCGCTGCGACCGCCAACAATGGCGGCTGTAATCGCCGGGTTGCGCAGCGTCCATGCCACCGCAACCACCCCGGGGCTCACCCCATGCCCGCCGCCGATCTCTCGCAGCAGTTCCACAAGGCGCAGGTTCTTGCTCAGCCGCGGCTCGTTGAACTCCACCGCCCTCCGCCGCCAGTCATCGGCCGGAAACGCCGCCACCCGCTCCGCCGTCATCGATCCCGTAAGCAGCCCTGAAACCATGGGCGAATAATTGATTACACCAATCCCATGCTTCTCGGCAAACGGCAGAACCTCCGCCTCAACGGCGCGCCGCAGCATCGAGTACGGCGGTTGCAGGCTGGTGATGGGCGCAATCTTCTGTACGCACTTCATCTGTTCCGCCGAGAAATTGGACACTCCGACCCAGCGGATCTTGCCCTGCTCCCTGAATCGCGCCAGCGTCTCCCAGCCCTCTTCAAGCTCCTCTTCGGGGTTCGGCCAGTGAATCTGGTAAAGATCCACCGCCTCCACCCCCAGCCGCCGGAGCGAGCCCTCCAGCTCCTCGGCCAGCGAACCGGCCTTGAGAGAGCGGTATATCGTGCGGTCCTGATGCCAGCGCATCGAGCACTTGGTAAATACCAGCGGCTTGGCTCCCGGCCAGCTCTTCACCGCCCGCCCAACAACCTCTTCCGAGTGCCCCAGCCCGTAAATGGCCGCCGTATCGATCCAATTGATCCCCAGATCGAGCGCGCGATGAATGGCGCCGATTGACTCGTCGTCGTCCTGCGGACCCCATGCAAACTCCCAGTTCCCACCTCCAATGGCCCAAGCGCCAAAACCAATCGGAGTAAGTTGAAGGTCAGAGTTGCCAAGAGTGCGAAGGGGCTGTGCAGCAGGATTCGTCATAACAGCAGTTTAGACGTGTGGGGGGGGCTCGGATGCAAGCACAGGAGAGCAAGCGAAGAATGACCAGGTCCGCCGGCATCAATTTCAAGGAATGATGCGCGATTCTAAAATTTGCATCATGTTACAATAATGATGCGTACGGGGAGACGGCGCCGAATGAGAACCACTTTGAACTTGAGCGATGACGCATTGCGGCAGGTGAAACAGTACGCGGCCGAGCGTTCCCTCTCAGTGGGCGAAGCAACTTCAGTTCTGGTTAAGCGTGCTTTGAAGCAGCGGACTCCAGTCCGCAAAGACGGCAATTTCTTCGTGTTTTCACCAGGGGACGATGCGGAGATTGTGACGCTGGAGCATGCCCTCGCAATTGAGGATGAAAGCGAGTGAACGCCTGGCTGCTCGACATGAATGTTCTTGTTGCCAGGTTCTGGGAGCCCCACATTTTCCATCAGAAGGTCCGCTCCTGGATGGCTCGCCATGAGCAAGAGGGCTGGGCGAGCTGCCCGATCACGCAGGCAGGTTTCGTAAGAACGATTTCAAACCCGAGTTTTGATGCAAATGCGCCACGTCCAGCCGAAGCCATTTATTGGCTGACCGAAACAATAAATCGAGACCCCACCCACGAGTTCTGGCCGGACGACCTATCCGTTTCCGCGGCATGTGGCGTGACCGTGTCGCGGCTCAGCGGGTTCAGGCAGGTGACGGATGCATACCTGCTGGGCCTGGCAATCCACAAAGACACGCGTTTGCTGACCCTGGATCGTCGAATGGTCGCACTCACGACCGATGAAATCTCTGCCCGGAATGCCCTCTGCGTTCTTGACTGAGACCGGCACAACCTCACGCCGCGATCAGAAACCGCCCCTCGCGCATGATCTGTTCCTGTCCAGCCTCCGATTCCAGCCAGATATTGAATCCTAACCCCACCACATCGATGTGCGTCCCCGAGCGCCACGGCGCACCCGTGTGTTCGCCATACGGGTTCCCAAACGCAATGTGGATGCCCGGAAACTTCTCGTCCTGCAAAATGTTGCCGATCACCCGCTCTATGCCCAGGTTCGTACCAATCGCAAACTCGCCCACGCGGTCAGAATTCTCGTCGGTATGCGTATAGGCCCAGAAATCTTCTTCCAGTCGCTTGTTCACGCTCGAACAGCTCACGATCCGGTTGCCGGCAATCTCGATGGTCAACGGCGTTGCCGCCAGCAATCCATAGCGCGCGCACAGCCAGTCGCCCACCACGCCATCCACCACGAACGTCCCATTCACCTCGCCGGGCGAAGTAAAACACTCCCCGCCGGGCAGGTTGCCCCACTTCTCCGGCGAAATAATCCCCGACGTCTTGAACCACTTGTAGCCCGGATTCATCTCCGCGGTAATATCGGTTCCCGCCGCCGTCGTCGCCCTGATCCGCGTCGCCTTCCGCACCCGCTCCAGCACCTTTTGCGAAAGCCGGTCCACCAGGTTGAAATCCGCACGCATTCCCTGGCACATGATCTCCGGCGTAATGTTCACCATGTGCGCATGCCGCATCCGCCGCCGGTTCACCACATCCGTCATCTGCATCCGTGAGTGCAACTCATTGGCCTGCACCTGCACCGCAAAAATCGAAACCTGCGAGCTCTCCATGTCCGCCAGCACCGCCGCCGGCATATCCGTCAGCGGCCGCGGCGCCAGGTCCTCAAGCATAAAAACGTTCCACTGGCAGCCCCGCTCGGCAAGTTGCGCGCCCAGTGCGGCTGCAATTGTCTCCGTGGCCCGGTCGGTAATCAACGTAACCTTCTCTCCCGGGTCGATGCGCAGACAAGTGGTCACAGCCGACAGCGCGCCGGGCTTGAATTCAGCAGGGTAGTCGATCGAAAGCAGGTGTTTGGAATTCTCGGTCATGCGTCGGAAACGCGCCCCCTTTAAAAGGTCCACGGACGCGGAGCGCCCATCCTTTGAGGTTACTCTAAAAATTCATTGAAATGAAATGAGGAAATGCCAGCCCGATTCCATCCCGGCACCCACTCCCCTCAACCCATCCCATGAGCCCCGCAACGGGAATTCAGACAAGGATTCCACAGCCGCCCGCGCGCCGCCACGTATCATGAAGAAAGCACGAGTGCAGCGGCATCCAGTCGCGCCTCTCGTCCTACGCCTCCAGGAGTCGTGAGCAGGAATGGCAACCCTCAACATCGTAAAGCCCTCGGCCGGTCTGTTTCCTGAAGACGCGTCCCCGCTCGCCGCCGCGCCAGAATCTCACCCGCTCAAATCGGGAATTCTGCCGGCGCAAAATATTCGCGAGCTGATCGAATGTGGACATATCGCGTCGGATTCGCCCATTGAGGCTAGCCAGATTCAACCGGCCAGCCTCGACCTCCGTTTGGGCCCAGTTGCATACCGCGTCCAGGCCAGCTTTCTCCCCGGCCGATCCGCCACTGTGATGGACAGGATCAACGCCCTGCAAATGGCGCGTGTTGACCTGACTACGCCGGCGGTGCTCGAGAGAGGAGCCATCTACATTGTTCCAGTTCTTGAGCGGCTGAACCTTCCCAGGAAGATTTCCGCCAGCGCCAACCCGAAGAGCACCACAGGCAGACTCGACATTTTCACCCGTCTGATCACCGACTACGGCATCGAGTTTGAGGCAGTGCGCGAGGGGTACAGCGGCCCGCTTTATGTCGAGATCGTTTCCCGCACATTCACCATCTTCGTAGCCGAAGGAACAAAGCTGAATCAACTCCGATTTATCCGCGGCAAGCCCTCACCCTTCGACGGCCCGACCGCCGAGTTGCATGAAAGCGAAGTTCTGGTTTACACAAGCGATGAAAATCCAGCCAAAGCGCACATCGACGAAGGCGTGCGAATTTCGGTCAGCCTGCAAGGCGACAGCACTTCCGATACCGTGGCCTATCGAGCCAGAAAGAATGCCCCGGCGGTCGACCTGAGCAAGCTGGATTTCTACCCCATCGACGAATTCTGGGATACCGTTCGCCAGCCAAAGAACAAGGCCATCATTCTCGACCCAGGCGACTTTTACATCCTGGCGTCAAAAGAAAGGGTCCGGGTTCCAGCGGATTTTGCCGCCGAAATGGTGGCGTTCGATCCTTCCATGGGCGAGTTTCGGATCCATTATGCCGGTTTCTTCGATCCGGGCTTCGGCTATGGCGCCGGCGACATTCCAGGTACGCGTGCGGTGCTTGAGGTAAGGGCGCATGAAGTCCCATTCCTCATCGAAGACGGACAGATCGTTTGCCGCTTGCTGTATACGCCGATGGTTTCCCGCCCAGACACAATCTACGGAATCGGAATCGGCTCAAACTATCAGCGCCAGGGCCTCGCACTAAGCAAGCAATTCCAGCGACCGGTTTCCGCAAAGCATTAGGCGGCCTGGAAACCTGCCCCGATCCTTGCGATTTCCATCGCAGAAGCGG
>Ga0302326_10020927_pt1 | contig 13436 bp, 12 predicted proteins | sample Palsa_T0_3_FD_202264 | JGI IMG/M metagenome (GOLD analysis project Ga0302326, IMG submission 202264) | Peat permafrost microbial communities from Stordalen Mire near Abisko, Sweden - Palsa_T0_3 | ecosystem: Environmental > Terrestrial > Soil > Palsa > Peat permafrost | place: Sweden: Abisko... | reverse complement strand
TCAGCCGGCTCTGGCCGCCTAAAAAGGCTGCTGCGGCCATGATTGGCCGCCCCACAATGGTCAGGCAATAGATATGTGAAATTATGCAATTAAGCAAGGCGGCAGCACGCGGTTGTACTATAGTATCCGGTACCGGCAAGGAATCAACTACATGGGAAACGAGGGGAGAAAACGGTGGCCAGCCTGATATGCTCCCGTTCGACAATCGTCTGCACGGGCAGCCAGGCTGGCGTACCCATCGGTTTTTCCGTGGCGCCCGGAAGCGGGGTCCGTACCGGCGGGGCGGAGGTGGCCACGGTTCGCGATAATCAGCCGATTCTCAACGTCGGGTCGTTTGGCACGTGTAAGCTGTCGAGTCCGCCTAAGCCGTGCGTTCCGGTTCTTTCGGATTTTAAGGATGCGGTCCCGAAACTACTCGTTGGGAATTCGCCTGCTTTGACCGAAGCTTCCACGCTGCGATGTAAACAGGGCGGCGTTGTCTCCTTTCGGCACCCGGGCCAGTCTTCTGTAGAGGTCGGTTGAATATGCAGAAATATCGCTTCGCTTTCGATCGGAACAAACTGATCATGCTCCTCGGTGGCGCCGTAGTGTCGGGCATCCTGATGTTCGCGGCGGGGATTCTGATCGGACTGGCCCTTGCAGCACCCTCCAGATCCGAAATTGCGATGATTAAGGCTCAGCATGCAGCCCAGCAGGCCGCCGCAAAGGCCGCCTTGGAATCCGCCCCTGTCCAGCCCCCAGTCATGCCTGCGGCGCAAACCCTGGCAGCTGTGGCGCCCCTGCAGGTTCAGGCACAGGTGCCGGCGGCGACGCCCCCTGTTATGGCGCCCACAGTCGTAATTCCCGCAATTCAGATCGCCGCCGCGCCAGCAATCGCGGGGGCGGACGTCTCCTCCGTCTCCGGCCTCGGCACTGCGATTCCGACCGAAAAGGACGTATTCTCGCTGCAAATCGGGGCGTATCCGGATGCCAAGGCAGCCCGCGAATTGCAGACGGAACTCAGAGAGCGCGGTTATCCTGCCGCCATCTTCACCGGCGTCGACACCGAACGTAAAGAGTGGCACACAGTACGCATTGGCGGATTCGCAACCCTCAGCAAGGCTTCCGCCGCGGCAGCCGCCTTCACCGGAAAAGAACGGCTACAGGCTCTGATCAGGCCCTCCGACAGCCTCTGACCCGGAGACCGGCGCGTTTAGGCAGCGTTAAGAAATAACCTAACCGGGTTCTGCCAGCAATCCACTTTTCCTAGGCACGCCGGGCCTAAGGCGTCACCAGCAGCATAGGTGCCTTCTTCCAGTCTCTTAGCCCACACCGCGAAGCCGTCGCGATCCCAGTACAGGATATTCACCCGGTCGCGCCGCCGGTTCCCGAACACGAACAGATGTCCGGCGAAAGGGTCCAGTTCCATGGACTGCGTCACCAATGCATGCAGGCCGTCGAAGCTCCTGCGCATGTCGCAGGCAGTGAGGCACAGGTAGACTCGTACGCCGGCCGGCAGGTGGATCACAACGCTCCCACAATACCGCGAGCACCGTCCGCAAAGTTGCCGCGTCCGCTCCGCGAGGAATGCGGAGCCGTTGACCGGAGCCCAGTCCAGTTCCAGCGGCGCGGCGTCTTTGCTGCCTGATTGATCGGCCGTCACCAGAGCGAAGCTGACCGGCGCTTCATTATTCAGATTCAGGCGCTTCCCCCAATAGTAAAGCGATTGTTGAGTCAGACCGCGCTCCGAACAGAAGACACTTACTGACTGGCCGCTGCCGGCTTGCTGCTGAATCAGATTCCGCCAAAAGTCGCTTCGTGACTTGCCCTTGTTCGGGACTCCCGTTGTGTTCATCAATTACACTATCGGGCAATTCGGGCATGTTCACCAGAGGGGTTCACCGGACGCTTACCCATCATTCGCCTTGTTGAGGATGTATTCGAGCGTCGCCGCAGCGAGGCCGGTCAGATGATTATGCAGTGGGCAGTCGTGTGGAAAACGGCCGATGCGCCTTCTGTGAAGGGCTTTGGGTTCATGCAAAGAGCGCGGCGAATTCGCCAGCGGAAACGATCCACGTGGATTTTGTGACGGTCGAGGGCCAGGAGGCCGCTCTTGTCGCCTGTCATGAGGTAATCGGCCTTCCCGCCTTCGGACATGGCCAGCAGAAAATCGTCGGTGGGATCGGGAGAGCGCTCCACGCGGGGCAGCGGATGGATGTCCTCGGCGAGTTTCCTGACCTGGTTGACCGGGCGGCCAGCCTTATAGGGCTTGATCAGTTCGGCCACCCTCGACTTACACAGCGTGGCGCGTAGTTCGTCGACATGCGCCGAGCAAGTCAGCAGCGTAAACTTCCCGTTCAGCCAGACTCTAACGATAGCGGCGGGCTTGCCGCCTAGGGCGACCAGTGCGGACACGATTATGTTGGTATCGAGGACCACACGCATCAGGCTTTGTCAGCCTTCTCCCTGGTGCGGCGTTCCGCGCGGACCACGCTGACAGCTTCGTCGACGATGCGCGGGACTTCATCGGGGTCGGCGTCGGCGTTGCGGGCCCAGATGTCCTGGACGGTGCACTGACGCACGCGGCGGCGGACGGCGTCCTCGACAAACTTCGAGAGATCGCTTTTTTTCATGTCCTGGGAGCCCAGGAATGTGCGAAGGGTCAGATCGGTGTCCTTCGAGACCTTGAGGGTCTAGCGGACGCTTCTTTTTGCATTTTTGCACCTATACTCATGACGACACACGCTCAAACGTCTATACGTCTATTTTAAGGCAGATCCCGGCCGGTGGACAGGCGCGTACGGAATAACCTGCTTCCCTGCCCAGCCTCTCTACCAAAACCCGGAGAGTGCGCCGCTGTGAAAGCAGGCGCGTTTGAATTCGCCCAGACGGCCATGCGACTTCACGGTGCCTGCGTCAGCGTTGAAAGCGTTCCCCCTTTTTCGCTTACCTGGATGAGGAGACTATCGCTTGTGCGCTCTCTCCCGCCGCAGGAAGGCCATAGAGTCATGGATTGGGTCCAGTCGGTAAGAACGATGCGGAGCAGGGCGGCAAGCAGTTGTTAGGCCTTTACTGCCCGCCAGCGGCTCACGCTTCTGAGAAAACCAGGTCGAACGGGGCAGGAACTTCTTCGCCATGGTCGATGCAATCGGCGACGACACGCAGGCCCAAAGCTTGACGGCAGCGATTGCTGCCTCGCGCGTACTGCCATAGGCCATCACTCCCGGCATGGATTCAATATCGGCCCACCAGCGGCCATCCTCTTCTCGTCCCACCAGAATTGGAATGGATTCTATCGTGACCGTTTCCATTGTGATCGCGCCATCGCTTTGCCTTTATCATAAGCTTCGACTCTTATCGGGAACCATTGGGTGCAATGGGCGATGTTTTAGGTTCAATCCGGACTTCTTCCATGGGGCCTCGCTCCGCTTTTGGCGACCAGCGAACGGCACCTTGTCCGGGCCGGTGAGGATCGTCGTGATAGCGGGGTCGTCCGGGTTCTGCGATGCCGGACAAGCCTGCCGAGCGGCGCAGACCACACGCAGGATGCGGAGCTGGCCGTTTTCAAATTCCTTGCGGATGGCGGATACCGCGGGATCCTGCCCGGAAACGCCGATTGCAAGACAACAGGAGAGAAGCAGAGATCGCACCGGCGAAACCCTGTCAGATGCGAACACGGGGGCTGCACCGTGGAAAAACGATTCCAGAATGGGCAGGCGCGAGCGCCTAATGCCACACCTGGGCAGGCGGAACCGCCTACCCCACCTTTATTTTCATCGCGGTTCGTGGGCCGCGGGGCCATTGGGACACGCCAGAAGGCTTGGCCCCACGTGGCTGCACAGGGCCATGGGGAACTTTTGAGCAAGCGGTAACGTCCTCTTAGGTCAATTACCGTCTGCGGAGGCGCGCCGCGAGCAATTTTTCGTCGGCCATGCGCTTTTCCTCTTCTTCCCGCTGCTGCTTTTGGCGCTCTTCGGCCCGCCGACGGACTTCGTCTCCGCGCTTCAGCTGCATTTGTTCGTCGGCTTTTCGCGTGGCTTCGGCCTGCTCCTGCGCCCGCTTTCGTTCCGCGGCCTGAATTTTGGCCTCCGCCTGCCGCAGCAGCTTCTCTTTTTCCTCCATGCGGCGCGTCGCTTCCCGTTCCTGCTCGGCGATCCGCTGCTGTTCCGCGACACGGCGGGCCTCGGCCTCTCTCTGCATTCGCTGCTCTTCGGCCCGCCTCTTCGCCTCGGCTTCGCGCGCCAGCCTCTCCCGGCGCTCCAGATCGCGGGCCGACTCGGCCGCAAGCTGTACCTGTTCTTTCACGGTATCCCGTTTGGCCGCCGCGGCCAGCCGCGCCACCTGTTCGTGCTCTCGCAGTTTGGAATCGGCAACTCTCTGTGCAAGCTGCCGCTCCGCCTGGCGCCGCGCATCGCTTTCACGCTGAGACACCAGTTGCCGTTCGACAGTTCGTTTCATTTCTTCGGCTTTCAGGGCCGCGGTCCGGGCCTCCGCATTCAGCCTGTCTTCCATCGCCTGAAGGACCTGTTGACGCGGATCGGCGCCCGGCGGTTCAGGAACATGGGGAGCGGACCCAATGGCGCGGCGATCGATCACGGGTCCGGCGACCGGCGACAAGACCGGTGCCGGAACTGGCAGCGACGCTTCATTTGCACGCCGGGCTTCTTCCTGCAGGCGAAGGCGGAACCCGGTCACCAGAGTGGCGATCGTTTCGAGCAGCAGTGCAGCAGCTTCTCTGTCGCCCGCGTCCTTCAATTGCACGGAAGTCACATCGAAGACCGCGGATAGCCCGGCGGGAAGCCTGTCGGCGGCGGAGAACACCGCTCCGTCCACAAGAACAGGAACAACAGGTATCCCTCGCCTGAGTGCGGCACCGATTTCAATCCTTATGAAATCTCCCTCCCCGAACATCTCGCGACTTGCCCAGCCCTTGCCGATAACGGCAAGCACCAGATCGCACGATGACACCAGTGTCTGCAGCGCCCCGGTATAATCGACGCCGGGGGGCAGTACACCGACGTCAGTCAGGAGTTCCAGCGGCTTACCCTGAGACAGCAGATTTCGGAACAGCCGCCCAGCGGCCACACTGCAATCTTCGCGCCTGTAACTCATGTAGATGCGCCACATCTTCTTAATTATCAGACCAAATATAAGGTGGGACGGGCAATTCCGTCCGATGCCGCATACTTTTGAATCGACCTTGTAGGGCCGGGGCTTCGGCCCCGCCGTCGGCCTTCCGGACCGAAGCGGTTTCGTGAGTAACTGGCGTTGGCCTCGGCAGCCTACTCGGCGGGTCTGGAACCCGCCCCACGATCAGCGCGCCTGCATCACTCTGGCCAGCTTTCGTAGCGGGCCGTCCGCCTCCTTTGCTTCCGCGGTCACACCTGCGGCCGTGCCAACTGCCGGCTGAGATGGCGCCGTGGTCCTGCCGCAGGCATCCATTGCGACCTGCCAGAGCTGCTGGAACGTCCGGTACGACTCGTCCGAGATCCTTCCGCCGCCCAAATCGCGGACCGCGGCGATCATCATGCTCATCAGTTCGGCGCGTACAGGCTCCAGTTCGCGCTCGGAAGCTGCGCCTCTGGCCTCGCCGATGAGTTCCATCGCCCTGTTCAGGTAATCGGAAAATCTGTTCTTTTGCTTAAGACCCCTGGCATACCCCAGCACGAAGAGCCATAACCAGATAAATGCTGCCGTACCGAGAACCAGAGCGATGAGATCGCCATGGGAAGCGATGAACGATTCCTTGGTATGCAAATAGATTTCGTCCGCTCCGGGGTGAATCTGAGTGGCCGCGCCAGACTGCTCGTCGGGCCGCCTGGTCTGAGCGAAAAGCGAACGAATCAGGGCGTCTGCATCGGGTACGGCGGCGGCCAGTTCCTGCCTGCGAATCATCAGGGTTTCCGTAATCGCGCTGATGACATCGTTGCCGACATCCTGACGCGCAACAAGTAGCCGGCCCACGCTTACGGTGTGAACATCCACGGACGGGACCACCGGATCGCCACCGTACGTGCCCTGAGGAATAGTCGCCTGCCGATACTCCGGCTGGATGGCGTGCAAACCGGCGCCGCGCTCAATCGTCAGGAAGTCGACCTGACCGGTGGCGCCAAAGCGCTTGATGGCCGCGTTGGGCAGAGCGCAAAGCCGGAAATAGGCATCCGCGTCGCCAGACGCGAATGCCATGGAGGCCGTGTCATCATCCGCGCCGGTATAGTTGAAGTCGCCCTCGTGCAAGCCGAACTGATCGACGATAAACAGGAACGATTGCCACTGTGCACCCGTCTTGGGAAGGGCGATTCGTTTGCCTTTCAGGTCGGTGAAATCGTGGATTTGAGCCGTCTTTCGGACCAGAATCTGAACGTCGTCCTGAAACAGGATGGCCACGCCAGCCGACTCCGACCCAGGATTGGAGTCCGCCGGAACCGAAGCCAGTTGCACCTCGTTCCGCGCCATCCGGGCCAGACTGTCCGAAGGTCCGGCAGACTCCTGAACGACGAGCCGCAGATTGGGGTAGTTGCGTTCGACCACCTCCTTCAGTGCGCGCAGGATCACGAAGCTCTCTCCCTTCGGAGAACCCGCGGCAATCACCACTGTTTTGATCCGCGTCCGCTGGTAGGAAGTGCCTGCGATCCACAGGATCAGCCCCAGGCTCAGCAGAGCCAGCAACCTTACCGTCAACTTTCCGTCGTTCTTTTTCTTCATATTATTCACGCTCTCACGGCTGCGGGATCTTATAATTCAAATGCAGGCGGGGCCACCGCCCAAGGTCAGATGTCGGAATCCGCAAGCTTGTATTCCTTCTCCAGTTCCGCGATTTCGGACGACAATGAATCGATGGGCGGTGAACCGAGGAACAGGTTTAATGCGTTCCGTAGTTCGTCAAATTCAGGGAAGCCCTGTTTCGTTCCGAACTCGGCTCTCAATTTAAAATTGTGGGCAATCTGGATCCAGGCGGTGATAGGGACGAGGTACTCCTGCATTTCCTGGTCCGCAGCGATCTTGTAAAGACCTGGGATGACTCCCCTGTATGTGGCCTGCCGCAGTTTCAGCAGAAGCTGCTGGCGACTGGCACGAATCACCACGAGGCGGTTCACCAGACCCTCGAAACGCGCAGAGTAGACAGAATAGTCCTTATCCGAGGCTACGTCCAGCATGACCTTCAATTCGTTAGCGGCGAGGAGCTGGTCGCGGATCAGCTCCTGTAGTTCCGGCACGGAGTTTTTAAGGAGCCGCGCCAGGGAAATCGCCTCGTCCTTGTCGCCGAACTTTGGGATCGGGACAAAACGGACGCAGCCGGTTGTCAAAACACAGAGAAGCGGAACGGCGACGGTTCTCAATCGCGACATCGTCATTTGGCGCTGACATCCGGGACATTTCCCAGTACGAGCGGAAGGCTGTCTTTGCTTCCCATCACGATTACCTTTGCGTTCGGAGATTTGGCCAGCTCCAGCGTCGCTTCGATTCCTTTCATGATCAGAAAACTCTGCGAGAGATCGGTATCCTTAAAGGACTTGAGTCCGTCCGCCTCAATTTGCTTCCGTTTTGTCTCGGCAATTTCCTGCTGCACACGGAAGCCGTATGCGACGGCCGCCTGTTCGGCCGCCGCCGTGGCCTGCATGGCCGCGTCGACCTTCTCCGGCAGAGCCAGGTTGTAGAGCGACAGATCGTCCACCGTAACGTAGACGCCGCCGATGATGCGTTTGCCCCTGAGCAACACACGCGCGGACGAGGCATCCCGCGCGGAAGAATAGAGTTCCTGTGGCGTGAACGAACCAATCACATCCTGGACCGCCTGAGTCAGCTCCGGCCTGACAATGTCCTCGACATAATTCGGGCCGTATTCACGATGCAGGTACGGCACACTTTCGGGAACGACGTGGAAGCGGATCTGCGCATCCAGGCTCACCGAAACCCCGGTTCTGGTAAGGACCGACATCGGCACGAGAAGGGATTGCGTGCGGATGTTGTACTTATAGACCGTATCCCATGGAGCTACCAGTTGCAGACCCGAGGTGCAGATCTGATTGTGCTTCGTTCCTCCGAACAGAGGATAGTCGATGACCGCGACTTCACCGGACTGAACGGTTATAAAAATGCGGTGGCGGAAGACGAAAATCAGAACCGCGAGGACGAACAGAATCAAAACCGGCGAGAAACCTCGCCGCAGGAATGCAAACCGAGCTTTCCAGCGGCTGCGCCTCTGTTCGTCGCGAATCTTCTTTTCGGTCTCCGCGTCCAGGGTGGTTCTGCTTTTTCCACCATCTACCTTGTATTCATAATCGGTTACCAAGACGAAACTCCTTTTTCGCGTCCGGCAAGGCGCAACCGGAAGCTTAGGCTAAGATGGCGCCCCTTAAGCAGGGCCATACGAAATAGATTTAATTCTAACAGATATAGTGAAATTTCTGATCGTTTGGTATAAAAAAGTACTAATACTCGGATTTAATGGTCCCGCGGCGTAGACAGAGACGATGTGAAACAGGCGCAATTCGCCTAACACCGCATACTTTTCTTCGTGGGGCGGCCAATCGTGGCCGCAGCCGCCCTTTCAGGCGGCTCGACCAGCTGGAAAGCTGGTCGGCGAGCAGGATTGCCCGCCCCACAACTGGCTCCGATCGCTAAGCGGAGCGTCCACCCGCAGAAATCCTGTTTTTCGGCACTGGTCAGTGACACTCGCTAAGCGGCTGCAGCCGCCGCGGAAACGTCCGGCGAAGCGACCGGTTTATGCGCACCGCCCGCAGCTTTGAACGCCTTTATGAAATGCGCGCGAACCAGCTTGGGGTCGAATGTCAGGAGCGTGCCACCACTTTGAAAATGCATCACAAACACGCGGCCAAGAGCCGATGTGAGCGAATAAGCCAGCGCAGGGGCCAGAACGAAGCTCAGGACCGTGCTCGCGAGCACCGCCGGGACCGAAGCCACGGCCAGTCCGATACCGTGTCCGACGCTGGACGTAAGAACCGAACCGAGCAGGGTCAGAATCGATCTGCGAATCCGTTCCTTGTCGTTCGACACATGGAAGATTTTCGCGATCTTCGAAACCATCATGATCTGCACGGCCAGAACCGCCGCGAAGTTGAGGACGAACGTGGGCAGCAGACCCACGCCGGCGGCTATTTTCGAGTAGCGCTCCACCGTTTTGAGTGCTTCTTCGACAGCGGCCGAATCCAGTGTCACAGGCGCTCCCGCGACGGGTTCCCATTCGACGGCGTCGCCTTCCACGTTATTGCCGTTGGCCTGTGCCCCTTCAGCGGCGGCCGCCGTTTCGGTCTTTTCGCGGATGCGCGATTCAACCCCGGAAACAAAACGGCCGAAGCGCTCCCTGGAAGCGGCGACGACGGTCAGCTTCGGCCCCGCTTCCAGCGCCTCCGCCTCATCGAGAGCGATCCGCGCCTCCGTGAAGTTGCCTTCCGCCACGAATTTATTGGCACGCAGCCGGGCGGCCTCAATCTCGGGGGTTTTCGGCGTCTGGGAAGTCTCAGCGGTAGACGCGCTTTCCGCGAAATTGGTGGAGGCCCCGGCGGCCTGTGGTGGAACGGCGTCAGCCGCTTGAGTTAACTCGGTGGTTCGCATCGGTTGTTTTTCCTTTTCAGTGAACTGTTTCATTTGTCGCGAGTGGTTCTGCAGGTCGCGTTGACCAGCACAACTTAACATGTATGATACTATTAATTGTACGACAAATTACAATTGAAAGCGAACGTGATAGATTATGACTCAGGCGGAGCACAGCGAATCCTTTAGCCAACGTCACGCGGAAATCCGATTCTCCGCTACGCGCCCACGACGAGCCACATGGGAAAAGTCTAAGACATCCGGTAAACCCACAACTGGCGTCGGTCCGGAATGGGCCGCTGCATCGGCGGCTAAGGATACCATTCGATGAATCTGCTGGATCGCGTTCGTGTCGCAGCATCGGCCACAATTGAGGAAGCTCAATTCACCTTCCGGAAAATGAAGGACACGGACCTTCCTCCATTCCGGCGGATGGTTGTCAAGCAGCGCCGAAGGCTAACGATCGTGATTTCAGAAACCAGCGCGCGCGCGCGTCCCGTCATCGTCGAAGCCGCGCACGAAGTAACCGTGGTGGCCTCCTCCGTGTATGAGGAAGCGAACGCCGCGCTGCAGGTACTAAACGAAACACGGATCCGTCCTTTTCGTGAGGCGCTGGGTGAAGAGTGGCGCGATTTTACCGCCGTGGCGGCGGAAGAGAAAGGCCTGATTGCGGATACCATCACGTCGGTGCTCGGTGCGGCGGGCACTTCCGGCGTTATTTTCCCACGTGGTGAAGACGTCAGGCAACGACGGGGTACCGGTGGCCCCGCCCGCCGCCGCTCCGTTTCGATGAGCCCCAGAGCTGTCTGGCGCTCTCTGAAGCAGGTCAAAGAACTGGTCATCGATGAGAAGCGCAATCGCCAGTTTGAAGAGATGAGCGGCCCTGAGGAAGGTTCCGCGCGGTCTCACCTGGTCAAAGTGGAACAAGCCGTGGACCGGCATCTGAAGATCGCCGCCTGTTCCGTTTTGGTGTCCACTGCCGGAGTCGCCTTTTTCGCCCCCCTCAAGATCGTCAGCGCCGGTATGATCCTATACTCGGCCTTCCCGGTGTTCAAAGGCGCATGGATAGACATCGTGCGGAATCGCCGCGTTAGCATCAAGCTGCTCGACAGCGTTTCCTTTATCGGCCTCATCGCGGGCGGCTACTTTGTCATCTGCTCCGTGACGGCAACCATTTTTCACTCCAGCATGAAGCTGATGCTCAAGACGGAAGACCGCTCGCGGCGAATCATCGCCGACATGTTCGGGCAGCAGCCGAGGAGCGTACTGGTTCTTGCCGGAGGAGAAGAAGTGGAGATCCCCTTCGAACAGCTTCGGGCCGGCGACGTTCTGGTGGTCCACGCGGGACAGATGATCGCGGTGGACGGCCTGGTGACGGGGGGAACAGCCTCGGTGGATCAGCACATTCTGACCGGAGAGGCCCAGCCGGCTGAAAAGGCGGCGGGCGACCGGGTTTTCGCGGCAACCATGCTGCTGGCCGGACGGATTGAAGTTCAGGTGGAAAAGACGGGAGCCGAGACTGCCGCCGCCCAAATCCGGGACATCCTGGCAAACAGCACCGATTTCCGGTCCGCGATTCAGGCGCGCTGGGTCAAGGTTGCGGATCGGACCGTGATACCAACGCTCGGACTGGCCGGCGCGGCGCTTGCTCTGCTTGGTCCCGCGAGCGCGCTCGGTGCGATCAACTCAAATTATGTCGCGGTTATGAAGGTGGCTTCGCCGCTGGCAATGCTGAACTTCCTGCGTCGCGCCTCGCAGGCCGGCATTCTGATCAAAGACGGGCGCGCGCTGGAAGCGGCGTGCAAGGTGGATACGGTTGTGTTCGATAAGACGGGCACGTTGACGGAGGCCCATCCGCATGTGGGAGAAATCCACGTCTTCGGAGACACGGATCCGGACGATCTGCTCACCACCGCCGCGGCGGTTGAGGCAAACCAGAGCCATCCCATCGCCCAGGCGATTCTCCGCGCGGCGGTCGCGCGGGGACTGACATTTCCCGCCCTCGAAGATGCCCGCTATGAAATCGGCTTTGGCATTGAGGCTCGCGTGAGCGGCAGGCTGGTACGCGTGGGGAGCGCGCGCTACATGTCCATGCAGGGGATCGCTGTGCCTGAGGAATTCCTGTCCCGCGCGGCCGGAATCCATGCCCGCGGCGCCTCCATCGTGTATATCGCCCATGAAGACCGGGCCGCGGGAGCCATCGAACTCCAGCCCACGCTGCGTCCCGAGGCGCGCGGGCTGATCGCCGAGCTCAGGGAACTTGGCCTCGCGATCTATATCATTTCAGGCGACCAGACCGCTCCGACCGAAGCTTTGGCAACGGATTTGGGCGTCGACCACTTCTTTGCGGAGGTCCTCCCGCAGGATAAGTCCCGCCTGGTTGAGAAACTGCAGCGGGAAGGCAGACGCGTGTGCTTTGTCGGCGACGGCATCAACGATGCCATCGCGCTGAAGAACGCCGACGTTTCCGTATCCCTGCGAGGGGCGTCGTCTCTCGCCACCAACACGGCGCAGATCGTGCTGATGGACGAAAGCCTGCGGCAACTGGGGCAGCTCTTCCAGGTGGCGAGGGATTACGACTCCAATCTGAGAACTCTGCTTGCGACAACTTACCTGCCTGGCATCGCCTCGTTGGCGGGAGTGTTTCTGCTGGGGACAGGGACGGGGACGGCCCTGATTCTTTTCAACATGAGCATGGTGGCCGCTCTGGTCAACGCCGTGTGGCCTGCACTCCGCGAATGGGATGAAACAAGCGCGGACAGGAAGAATTCCAAACCTGTTCGCCTGGACCCAACAGTCGTGTCACCAGGGGCCATTTGAGCGATTGGGGAACCTGGCCTCGACACGCGGCCTTTGTTCTGCCAGCAAAAAGGGCCGACTTTCGGTTAAGCCGACCATGCCTCCAGTTGGCCATTATCACTCCCCTGCTTCAGCAAACCAGTGGCGAGGATGTACATCAGTAGACGTCCAGGTCCTGCCCGATTACTACTTTTCCGTGGTACGTCCTATGGATCTCCGTGAGGTATTGCTCGTCGGAAATGGCGTGTTCCGTCGGCCCCACGCCGCGATGATAGACGATCAGAAGTCCCGGTTGCGTCTTGTTCGCAATCTCCGCAAGTTGGGCGGTTGTTGTGTGGTACTTCGACCGGTATTGAGGCCAGTCCGGCATATCGGCCGGCTTAAACTGGTCCGAGAATGCCTCGTGGATTAGGACGTCGCACTTTTGACACTGCTTTATCAACTCAACGCTGGGGCTAGCGTCGCCTGAAATTACGACTGTTCGATCCGGTGTTTGAAATTTATACCCGTACGCATCCAGTTCACCGTGCGCGACCGGAAACGCGGTGACTTTTACGGCTGAATCCTCGTACACCAGACCCGGCTTCACGTCGTGCGCGTCGACTCGAAGATTATCGGGATTCTTTTGCTCCAGTCCTTTTTCGCGAACATCGATATCGACCTGCCAAGCGAGCATGATGTACTTCGTCATAGTTTCCAGGCCCGGAGGTGCATATGCGCTTATCTGTCCGCGCCGGCCTTGCACCCACGTAGTGAAAATGAGGTCGGGATAGCCGAGCGTGTGATCGGAGTGCAGATGGGTAATGAATAACGTTTTCAAGTTCGTGACCGCGAGCGCCTTTACGCCCTGGTCGTAAGCGGACGCCGCACGGCGCACGATTCCGGGCCCGGCATCCACGAGGTAGGGCTTGCCATCGACCACAATGGCCGTGGCCGGTCCAGATCGCTTTGGATCGGGCCGTGGAAGTCCAGTTCCCAGCAACACGACCTGCGTGCGATTCGCTGGAGCAGCGGATACGGATTGTCTGAACGCTGAAAAGATAAGGGCCACGAACCCGACGATGATACTTAGCGTCACAACGCTTCGAGATCGATTCCGCATA
>Ga0302326_10020923_pt1 | contig 13437 bp, 11 predicted proteins | sample Palsa_T0_3_FD_202264 | JGI IMG/M metagenome (GOLD analysis project Ga0302326, IMG submission 202264) | Peat permafrost microbial communities from Stordalen Mire near Abisko, Sweden - Palsa_T0_3 | ecosystem: Environmental > Terrestrial > Soil > Palsa > Peat permafrost | place: Sweden: Abisko... | reverse complement strand
GACTGAGGGATACAGGCGCGGCGTTGTCGCCTTTCAATTCGTTCCTGCTCTTGCAGGGGATCGAGACGTTGCATCTGCGACTGGAACGGCATTCGCAGAATGCCCTTGCCGTTGCCCGGTACCTGGAGCGGCATACGGGAGTGGAGTGGGTGAACTATCCGGGGCTGGAATCGAGCAAGTTCTATACGCGAGCACAGAAGTATCTGCCTACGGGACAGGGCGCGCTCGTGACCTTCGGAATCAAGGGGGGATATGAGGCGGGGAAGACGTTGATCGATTCGCTGAAGCTGTTTTCGCTGTTGGCGAATATCGGAGATGTGAAGTCGCTGGTGATTCATCCGGCTTCGACGACGCATCAGCAGCTTACGGCGGAAGAGCAGGCGGCGACAGGAACTACTCCGGAGTTGGTGCGGTTGTCGGTGGGAATCGAGGACATCCGCGATATTCTAGCTGACCTGGATCAGGCAATTGCCAAGGCTACGGAGGGAAAAACTCAGGAGCTGGTGGCGCAGTGAGTGTCATGACTCAATCTGAGACGGAGATGGCCGTTGGGACCGCGAATCGGGAGGGCGTTCGGGATCGAGCGCCTGCGCCCACCTATGAAGGAGATTTTGTCCTTGAGGAGCATTTGCTGCTGGAATGCGGGCGAACGCTGGCCAATCCTACGCTGCATTACGCGGTTTACGGGCGCTTGAACGCAGCAAAGGATAATGTGGTGCTGGTATGCCACGCGCTCTCCGGTTCCGCGCTGGTTAATCTTTGGTGGCCGGAATTGTTCGGCCCGGTTGGAGGGTCCGCTGAGGGCTCCGCCGGGATTGTCGATTTGCAGCGGGATTGTGTGATTTGCGTGAATCTGCTCGGGTCCTGCTACGGATCGACGGGGCCTGGCTCGATCAATCCCGAGACAGGGGAGATATTTGGGCCGGAGTTTCCGCTGATTTCCATTCGCGATAACGTTCGGGCACAGGCGCGGCTGCTGGACTCGCTCGAGATCGTCTCGCTGCGTCTGGTGATAGGGGGATCGATTGGCGGGATGCAGGCGCTGGATTGGGCGATTCTGTTTCCCGAGCGAGTGCAGCGGGCGGCTGTGATCGCGGTCGCTCCGCTGGGCGCGATGGGGTTGGCGCTGAATCACTTGCAGCGGCGGGCGATTCAGGACGATCCCGATTGGCTGGGAGGGCGATATCTGCCAACGCGGCCGCCACGGAAGGGTCTTGCGCTGGCGCGGCAGATTGCGATGCTGAGCTATAAGTCCGGGCAGCTGTTTACGGAGCGGTTCGGACGGAACCCCAACCGGAACGGCGAAGATCCTTGGGCGCTGGATGAGGATGGAGGCGGCCTGGGCGCCGATGGCCGGTCCGGAGGACGGTTTGACGTCGCAGGGTTTCTCGATTACCAGGGAGAGCGCTTTCTGGCGCGCTTCGATGCGAACGCCTACCTGGCGATATTGCGGACCATGGATACATGGGAGCCGACCCGGGGGTACCGCAGCGCCCAGGACGCATTTGGAAGGATCCAGGCCGAGCTGACGTTTATTGGTATCAGTTCGGACTGGCTGTTTCCGCCGGCAGATGTGCGGAGATTGGCGGAGACAGTCAAGGAGGCTGTTGATGGGAATGGAGGTCGCGTGACCTACCGGGAAATGATCACAAACCATGGCCATGACGCGTTTTTGGCAGAACAGGCGGAACTCGTTTTCTTATTGCAACCCGATGATTCGAGGAATCTCTGATTCGCCGCTTGTCACTTCCGGCTTGTGTTTCTATAATCCCCACATCACCGCATGGAAGGCAGGACCCGAAAATCGGCTACCCTGGGATCCAGCATCTGGCGCTGTCTGGCAGTTGTTGCAAATCGTCCCCTTGCGAGTGCTTGCATCAATTAAGATTTTCTTGATCTCCCAGGAGCATTGAATGAAGAAGTTTTTCCTCGCGTCCGTCTTCGCGTCTGTGTCCGTCTCTGCGCTTGCGCTGGCAGGGTTCAGCCTGGTTGCAGCGCCCGCCCTTCTGGCTCAGGGCACCAACGACCAGCTCACTATTAAAGATCCTGCGGAGTTCAACGCTTACCAGAATGCGACGACGCAAACCACTCCACAAGCCAAGGCGTCGGCGAGCGAAGCATTTCTCACACAGTATCCTCAAAGCATTGTGAAGAAGGCTGTGCTGGACGGATTGGTGGACGCATACGCCTCCTTCGATCCCGCCAAGACCATCGATGCGGCGCAGAGACTGCTGCAGGTCGATCCCAACAACCTTAAGGCGATGTACCTGATCGCCGCCCTCAAGAAGCAGCAGGCGGCGAGCACGCCGGCGCAGGCTCCCCAGTTGCTGGACGATGCGGCGGCAATGGCCACCAAAGGCCTTGCGGCGACCAAGCCTGCCGACGTGAAGGACGAGGACTTTGCGAAGCAGAAGGCTGCCACTGACCCCGTCTTCTACTCGATCCTGTCCAATGACCTGTTGGTCTCGAAGAAGGATCTCCCAGGCGCCGTTGCGGCTTTCCGCACGGAACTCGAGTACCTGGCGAAGAATAACCCGGACGGCACCACAAAGGCTCCAGGGCTGAACGACACGCTGCTGCTGGGCCAGACCTACACGCAACTGACGCCGCCCGATATGGTCAATGGCGTCTGGTTCCTGGCCCGCGCTGAGAACTTTGCCCCTGCCAACTACAAGCCGGTGATCGACAAGCAGGCGCGTTACTGGTACAAGCGTTTCCACGGAAAAGAGGACGGCTTCGACAAGGTTCTTGCTCTGGCCGCGACGACGATCTTTCCTCCGCCCGATTTCAAAATTGACCCGGCCCCAACACCGAAGGACGTTGCTGACGGCGTCGTAGCAAGCACTCCGGACCTATCTACGCTGGCGCTGGCCGATAAAGAATACATTCTCGCCAATGCTTCTACAGCCAATGCGGAGAAGCTCTGGGCATTGCTGAAGGGCCAGGTCACGCAGATTCCGGGAACGGTGTTGGTCGCCACCGCGAGCCAGATTCAGCTTGCAGTAACCGATGATGCGAAGGCGGATAAGAAGCCTGACTTCACGATCAACATGAAGACTCCGCTGGCAGACAAGGATATTCCTGCGGTGGGTACGGATATTACCAACCTGATCGGCACCTTCGACTCCTATACGCAGAACCCTGCTCAGATCATTCTGAGCGATGGAGAACTAGAGAAGAAGCCGGCGGCCAAGAAGCCCACCCCGGCGCACAGGAAGACAAGCAGCAACTAAAGCACCTCGCCTTGTCGGCGGGATTGGTTGAATCGAACGGACCGGGCATCCCTTGCGGATGCCCGGTTTGCTTTGGAACTAGTTCCCGGTTGAGTGCGGCGACTTTGGGCAGATGGTAAGCTTTAATCCAGATATGAAGGTGACTTCGTTGCGGATTTGGCTCATTCTTGTCGTGTTGGGGGGCTCGTGTTCGAGTTTGCGGGCTCAGGCTCAGACGAATTCGGGTTCAGCGGATCCACACAGCTTGATTGCGCATGAGATTCACCCCAAGGCGACGCCCTCCCCGTTTCCCCTTGATACCCACACCGGACGTAGCGAGAGTCTTGAATTTCGTTCGCCGGAGCAGATGTCCGCAGCCGACAGGGAACTCGCAGACGCCAACCAGACGGAGATCTCGCGGCGAGCAGGTCTGCAGGGATTCGATCTGCAAAAGGACGGCAAGGGGCAGGGAAGCTGGGGTTACGAGCAAGCGGTCTGTCCAGTGTTTCCGGAGCACATCATTCTCGAGTACAGCCGCAACAATGGGCCCGGCGATGTAACCCTGTTCTCGGCGGTGATCCCGCGCGGCGAGGGCCATGTGCGGGTGATTCCGGTGCGGCGCCGGAGCTACTCGCTGTTTACGCCTGCTTCGTCAAATGCGCTGACTCTGAATGACTTCAATCATATGGTTCTGGAGGGACATACAGGCCTCTCGCCTGATTGGCTGACTCTGGGGCTTTGCTACGCGGCGCTTGCCGGCGGACATGTGCGGGCAGCCTTACTTGCGCAGACGCCCGAGGCGGAGATTTATCCGTTGCGGGCTCCTGCGACACTGATTGTCTCGGCTAAGGGCGGCGCAGAGGTGCGTTTTGACGACGCCACCGCGCATACGAAGGCGATGGAGTGGACTCTGATATTTGCGCAGAATGGCCATCTGCTCAAGGTACGGCACACCCCGTCACAAGAATTGCTTGAAAGGCCGATACCGGGAGTTCCGGCGGAAATCAAGGACGCCGTGGACGAGGCCCGGTCGAAGTGAGCAATCTCGGGTAGTTCGGGCCGTGCTCGCTTCCGAAAGTCCTTCAAGATGCGTTTCGATTCTCAGCTAACGCAGGTAGTGCAGGACGGACGTGCCGGGAAATGGTGCTGCGGAAAAGGTGAGTGCGAGGATCGCTACGGCGACCGCACTGAGCAGGATTCGCTTACGGTCCAGCGGTTGGTCGCTGAGCACACGGGGATGGCGCATGGCCGGGATGAACAAGAGCAAACCCCAAAGAACCCAGCCAATCCAGAAGAAGACTCCTGCGAGGACGAGTGCGATCGGCAAGATGAGAGTCAGGCCGCGATGCAGGCGCGGCGAGATGGCGTAAAGGATGTGTCCGCCGTCGAGTTGCCCGCCGGGAATCAGGTTCAGCGAAGTGATGAAGAGACCGACCCAACCTGCGACGAGAACCGGGTGGCGTAGCGCCAGGTCGAAAGACGGCGTGGCAGGGTAAAGTTGGACCAAAGCGCTGTGCATGACGTTCAAAGTAAGCGAGTTACCGAATCGGATCATCGGCGCTGTCTGGATGTTAGGACGCATGGGAGCAGCCCGGGAGAGCAGGAAGCCGATGGCAATCACGATGAGAGAAGCGAAGTAACCGGCCAGAGGACCGGAAACTCCAACGTCGATGAGCGCCGTGCGGTTAGGAATGCGGCTGCGGATCTGGATGACCGCGCCTGCGGTGCCGCTGAGGGTCGGAGCAGGAAGCACCCATGGGAGTGTGGCGCGAATCCCGTGGAATCGGCAGGCGAAATAATGGCCGAATTCGTGGGCAAGAAGAATGGACAGTAATGCCAAGGAGAATGGCCAGCCGAGCAGGAATCGGCTGGGATGCAGGATCAGCCATGACCATGGCCAGAGATCGCCCTCGCTGACCACTGGGGGCAGACCGTCCAGGAAGTTCTGCATGAAACGAGCGCCGATGGCGGTCGTGGTGACGGCGCTGACCGCCAAGAGTACCGCGGGAAGACCGTATTCGCGCCAACTGGAGGCAATGGGAATCTGCATATTGCGTACTAACGGGTTTCCTGCCGCCAAGGCCTTCGGCCCTGAGCATGACGCAGCCGCAGTTTCCCGCAATGAATTGCTCAAGATAGCGACTTTCCGTTACCGAACCAGAGGCGGATCAGAATTGTTCGCCTGGCGCCATACGCCGGCAATTGTCGTGCGCGGTCAACTCTGACTGGAAGAAGAGGAATCCAGGGCATGAAGTTCCTTGCCTGGTTTGAAACGAACTGCCTTACCCGGCGCAATGCTTACTTCTGTGCCGGTTCTGGGATTGCGGCCAATGCCCGTTTTCCGGGGCCGGACGCTGAAGACGCCGAATCCGCGGAGCTCGATGCGATCACCGCTGGCCAGGGCTTGCTTAAGTCCTTCAAAGACCGTGTCTACGGCTGCCTCGGCTTTAGCCCGCGGCAAGCCTGTCCGTTCGATAACGTGGTGCACAATATCCTGCTTGATCAATGTCCTTGCCCCTCAATCGAAGAGAATTTGGCGCCCTCGCGGTGCGGCCAGCGTGAGTGTCCCACTGGCGAGATGCTATTGGGAGTTGGTTCCGTTGTCAATCTTCGCGTACTCCAATACCATAAACAACTTAGGGATTCCGCGTCATTACAAGTGACGCGAGCCCGAGAGGGAATGGTCAGAATGTCGATTCAAAGTGATCGCTGGATTCGGGAACAGGCGCTCCAGCACGGAATGATTGAGCCTTTCAGCGAAAAACAGGTGCGGGAGGGTGTGATCTCCTACGGTCTGTCCTCATACGGCTACGATCTGCGGGTCTCCGACGAGTTCAAGATTTTTACCAATGTCAACAGCGCCATCATCGATCCAAAGGCGTTCGACGAGCGGTCGTTTGTGAGCGTGCAGGCGGAATCGGTGATTGTTCCACCGAATTCCTTCGCGCTGGCGCGATCTGTGGAGTATTTTCGCATTCCTCGAGATGTGATCAGCGTGTGCGTGGGAAAGTCAACGTATGCGCGATGCGGAATTATTGTCAATGTGACTCCGTTTGAGCCAGAGTGGGAAGGATACGTAACGCTGGAAATTTCCAACACGACGCCGCTGCCGGCCCGTGTGTACGCCAATGAAGGGTTATGCCAGATCCTCTTTTTTCGGGGGTCCGAACCATGCGAAGTAAGTTATGCCGATCGCAAGGGTAAATACCAGAAGCAACAAGGGATTGTACTGCCTCGGCTGTAATCTCCAAAACCTATGGCGTTTTCATTCAGAGAACTGAGGTAATGTGACCGGCGGGCGATTTCTCGGCACAGGAAATTGCTTGCCGTATTTATTACTTTAGAGTTAAACTCTGCTCGATGTTCCCTCATGAGTGCAAGCCATGGGACCCACCTCACATGGCTCCTTCGACACTTCACGCCTTCGTCTCAGGTGCGGAGTGGGGCGTTAGTGCGCAGGGATGACGGTTCATGAAAAAAGACGTTGGCAAGGCGGGCGATGCAGGTTGGGCGTATCTATAAACCCACCAAGGTGGGTCTCATTTCCGATGAACCGATCAGACTAACTGGTATTCATAGCGCTTTCCATGATCATCCGGCGATTGAGATCGTCATCGGTGACTTTGAAACGCTTCCTGGGGATATCTCTCTCGAGTATCTGATCCTGGATGCGGGGCATGATCCTGCGTGGATGGATACACAGTTGGTGATACGCAGAATGCGCCCGGACATTCGGCAGATCGTGCTGGGACCCGCGAGCGACGAGGAATTCATTCTGCAAGCGATCACGGCCGGCGCTCGCGCTTATCTTGATCCAAGTTGCGGACCCCTGGCTCTTCGGCAGGCGGTGGAGGCTGTCATAGAGGGAAGTATATGGGCGCCGCGCCGGTTGCTCTCAAAACTTGTGGACAGGCTCATGAGCCAGAGTGCTCCAATCATGGCAACTCCTGCTCCGACCTTTAGTCCCCGAGAACGGCAAGTGTTGGACCTCATTATGAACGCGTGCTCGAACCGAGAGATTGCAGATCAACTGGGCATAGAAGAGCGGACGGTCAAGTCTTACGTCGCCAGCCTGATGCGAAAGACCGGAGTGGATAACCGCGTGTCCCTCTCTGTGCGCGCGACGCAGGATTCACTGCGGGAGCAGCGGAGTCTTGTCGTATAACCCCCTTGCGCGAGACAATCGCGCGGAACCTCCTGATGTGAGACACTGTCGTCTGACCGTTCGCTTTTGATCCGCTCAGATCATTTCATTGCGCGGTTTATGCTTTCCACCGTATAGAACTGTCGCGCCCTGCGTGGACTCACTTCCGCTGAATTGTTAAAGCTTCCTCATCGGTGTGGATCGGTGCGCAAGGCAAAATATCGGGCAGTAAATCACGCGAATTATGTTTCATGTTATTCGAAGAGTTTATTGGCGCGGCACTAGCATGAGTTACTTCCATACATTGCCCCTTCGTCATGTTGTTTTATCCATTTGTGTACCGGATTATACAGACGTAACAACGCAGATCTGGGGAAGGACTTCAGCGCAGGGGTGGAAACCATCCTTCCGGTGAAGTCCTCTTTTTTTGCCTTGTGCGAATACTTCAACGGCTCTCTTCCTGGAGGATTCGATTGCGAGTCTGCGCTTACTGCATATGCGCATTCCTCACCCGGCCTTCCAACCTTTTGTGGGCATATGGCGTCATACGAGTTGGGAACCGGTAGACTAGTGTCACGGCAGCGTTAAATCCGAGACCGGGCAAGGGTGGGCCTTTGGTGCGGCGATCGATGTGCTCGGCGTCGTATATCGACATTGACCGCCCGTTAAACTCCGACTACGCCCAGTCGGATAACATCGGTGGGACGACCCTCAGCGGCAGAAGCGGATAGTCCACTTTTGCATTCGTCACACAATGGAATGTAGTTTTGACTGCGGAGTGCAATGAGGCTCCGCGACAGAGGAGAGATCGTATGAAGAAAATCACTTCCCCATTTCTCGCACTTTGCCTGGGTCTTCTAATCCCGGGTTTGATGGCCAACACGGCGCAGGCTGCCGCCTCGCATGAGGATCTGCAGGATCGCGTTGACGCGGCCAAGGTGGTCATTGATGAAATTGTGAACACACCGGACAACACTATCCCGCTGGGGATTCTGAAGCAGGCGACCTGCGTTGCCGTTATCCCCAGCCTCAAGAAGGGCGCATTCATTGTAGGCGCCGAATACGGACGAGGTGTGGTGACCTGCCGCACTGGACACGGATGGAGCGCGCCGGCGTTCATTACGCTTGCGGGCGGTTCTTTCGGATTTCAGATTGGCGGCCAGGCAACGGACCTCGTGCTGGTTGCGGTGAACGATCATGGGTTCCAGGATCTTCTGAAGAGCAAGTTCAAGATCGGCGGCGACGCCGCTGCTTCGGCCGGCCCGGTGGGGCGCAATTCGCAGGCGTCCACGGACTGGAAGATGGGTGCGGAGCTCCTGACCTATTCGCGAAGTAAGGGGCTGTTTGCCGGGATCGACCTGAACGGCGCTTCGGTAGCCCAGAGCACCGACGATACGGAGACCTATTACGGGCAGGCTCATGGATTCCGCAGCATTCTGCACGGCGATATTCCTGTGCCTGAAGGAGCCGTGCCGTTTGTGCGGACGGTGGCCAAGGCATTTGTGGACGCCAAGGCGAATCAGTAGCGAAGGGCACCAGCGATCGGGGAATAGCGAGGCTCGGAGCGGTTCGCAGCATAATTTTGCTGCGAACCGGACTGGGAGTAGCTATTCCTCTTGTCTTTTGCAGCGACATTTTGCTTTCCGCTTCCGGTTCTCTGCCCGTTGAGTTTCGGCGTCTCCTATTCCGTCATCCCTGTTCAGGGCCGTTTAAACTTGGAAATGATATTTGCTTTGCGGACGGAATGACGGACACTCTGGAATATTGGCTGGTTTGGTGTGTGGCACGTGGTCTGGGCTGGCTTCCGCGGCCGGTTGCGCGTTTGTTGGGGGCTGGCGTGGGGCGGGCTGTATATGCGCTGGCCGGGCGCCTACGCAAGACGGGGTTGCGCAACCTGGAATTGGCGATGCCGGAGCTATCTGCCGCTGAGCGGCGGCAGACGCTGAAGCGCCTCTATCGCAACCTTGGATGGCAACTGGCGGAGTTTTGCCGCATGCAGAGCTACAGTCCCGCGAACACTGCAGACTGGATTCGCTACGAGGGACTGGAACGATATTTGGCGGCGGAGTTGCGGGGCAAGGGTGTTCTGATCCTCACGGGGCATCTTGGGGCCTGGGAACTGTCGAGCTTCTATCACTCCCTGATGGGGCATCCGATGGGGATGGTGATCCGGCGGCTGGATAATCGGCGGCTGGATGGCTTTGTGAATCAGATCCGGTGCCTGCACGGCAACTGGGTGCTGCACAAAGATGATTTTGCCCGAGGGCTGATTACCGCAATGCGGCAGGGCGAGAGCGTGGGAATTCTGATGGACACGAATATGACTCCGCCGCAGGGGGTGTTTGTGGACTTCTTTGGAACCCCGGCCTGTACTGCTTCTGGCCTGGCGCGGGTGGCGCTGAAAACCGGCGCGGCGGTGGTCCCGGGGTTTCTGGTGTGGGAGGCTTCGGAGCGGCGGTATGTGCTGCATTTTGGGGAGCGGATCGAGTTTGCTGCGACAGGCGATTCTGAGTCGGATATTGTTGCTCTCACGCAGTCATGCACGGCAGTGATTGAGGCTTGGGTGCGGCGGTATCCGGATCAGTGGTTGTGGATTCATCGACGGTGGAAGACGCGCCCGGATGGGACCAGAGACGAGGGAACAGAGATTAGGGATTAGGGAACAGCGTGTCTGGATCGGGGGCTAAGGTGACGGTTGGGGAATTGATTGAGAGGCTTGGCGGGGAGTTGATTCTCGGAAAGGCCGATATGTACGTGGAGTGGATTGGTTCGAATCAAGGGACTGATCGGGCACTCCTGGTCTTTGGCGAGACTGCGGCAGACGCGGCAATGGCGGTCAAGTGTGGCGCTGGGGCGGCGGTTGTGCCTGACACCGTCGTACCCCAGGACTGGAATGGCTGGACGGCAGTGATTGCCGCCAAACAGCCGCGATTGTGGTTCGCCAAAGCAGCGAAGCTGTTGGAAGATTCTCCAGAAGCGATTGGAGTACATTCTGCGGCTGTGGTGGCGAAGGACGCGACACTGGGTGAGGGCGTATCGATCGGGCCTGGGGTCGTGATTGGCGCTCGGGCTTCGATTGGAGCACGAACGCGGATTGAGGCGGGAACGATCATAGGAGATCGCGTCCACATTGGCGAGCATTGCCGGATTTATCCGCGTGCGGTGCTGTATCCGGGGACGGTCGTGGGGGACCGGGTGGTAATTCATGCCGGGGCGGTATTGGGCGCGGATGGCTTTGGGTATGTTCGCGATCCTGAGACGGGTGCGTATACGCAGTTTCCGCAGCAGGGCACGTTGGTGATCGAGGACGACGTGGAGATTGGCGCGAATACTACGATTGATCGCGGGGCGCTCACCGAGACCCGCATCCGGCGCGGGGCGAAGCTGGATAACCTAGTCCACATTGGGCATAACTGCGATATTGGCGAGGATGTGGTGATTGCTTCGCAGACGGGGATTTCAGGGTCTTCGAGCGTGGGTAGAGGGGCGATTCTGGCCGGCCAGGTGGGGATTGGCGACCATGCACATGTGGGCGATGGGGTGATTCTGGGCGGGCAGTCTGGCGTGCTTTCGGGGAAGACGCTGACGACGCGCGGAACGGTGCTCTGGGGGACTCCGGCGAAGCCGCTGCGTGAGTATTTAAGGGAACTGGCGACGCTGGCGCGACTGGCTCGGCGCAAGAAAGACTAGCCTTGGCGGTGATTGTGATTGCCGGGAGTGGGCGCGGTGCTGGGAAAACGGCCGTGGGTTGCGCGCTGATTGCTGCGCTGCCGGAGTATCGGTGGATTGCTGTGAAAGTGAGTCCGCACCGGCATGACCTGCCAGATGGCTTGTGGGAGGAAACGGATCGGCATTCCGAGAAAGATACGGGACGGTATCTGGCGGCTGGTGCTTGGCGGTCGTTTCTGGTTTCTGGGGCACTGTCTGCGGCTTCCATGGTGGGTTCGGATTGGCTGGGAGAGGCTCAACGGCGTGCTCCTGAGGCAGATGGTGTGCTGGTCGAGTCGGGATCAGATTTGCCTGCGATGGCGGCGCAGGCTGGAGAGCCGGTGGTTCGTCTGGCGGTACTGGCTGGGCTTGAGACCGAGTGGAAACGCTCTCTCTGGGGTCGCATCGATTCTCTGGATGCTGTGGTGCTGTCGGCGGGGCTTACCCAGGAAGTGCTGCCGCCGCAACTCCGGTATCAACCTGTTTTTCGGTTGGTGGAGGGCAATTGGTCTTCTTCGGAGCTGGTGGATTTTGTTCGCGGTGCGCTGGCGGGTTGATAGTTGGCTAAGTTTCTCTCTGGGGTTGAGGTACGGTTTGGAGGGAGAAGACACCGCGAATCCCATTCCGGGGGTAGGGGTGGGCGCTATTTGTCTATAGCGATGTCATCGAACGGCTATTACTGCGTCATAACTGGAACGCCAGTAGCTATAGGGGCTCCCAAACTGAATCGCGTGGACGCGAAGTCGGGAGTGAAGTTATCGAATCCTTCGACCAGATCCTGGCGGGTGCGGTTCTGCTGCGCGCCAGAAAACGAGGTGCGAAACCCGGCTGTTGGCGGGTGCGGCCGGCATGGACGAGCGCGGAGTAACGAGCGCAGAACTGCGGATGCTTTCAGAAAATCTCCAGGGAATTCCACCTTTTATGAATCTGCAACGAAGATTCGATTGTCGGATTATTGGGGGGGCCTGGATCGTTCATGCCGACAAGACCCACGTTTTTCTTTTTTCTTAGCTGGTTTGCCTGTACGGCGATGGCTCAGCAGATTTCTGCCCCGGTGCCCAGCACGGGGTCCATAATCGGGACGGTGACGGACGTACAGGAAGAACTTGTCCCCGGGGCCACGGTGGTTCTGGACGGCGGGGGCGCAAGTGGGCAGCAGAAGGCGACCACGAACCAAATCGGTTTTTTTTCGTTCAGTGCCGTGCAGCCGGGTGTTTCCTACCATGTAACCATTCATGCCAACGGCTTTGCGGACTGGACCTCACCCGCGGTTCAGATCGCGCCGGGACAGTATAAGGATCTGGGCTCCATCCGGTTGACGATCTCCGTGGTGGCAACGACGGTGACCGCGGCTCTTCCTCCGGAGGAGATTGCGACCCAGCAGGTTCATGTCGCTGAGAAGCAGCGTGCTCTGGGGTTTATTCCGGAGTTTTATGCGGTCTATGAGCCGCATCCGGCGCCGCTGACGCCGAAGCTGAAATTTAGTCTCGCCTATCATACGATGACCGATCCGATGACCTTGCTGGCTTCGGCCTTCATCGCGGGGGTCGATCAGGCCTCCCACACGCCCAACTACGTTGAGGGGGCGCAGGGCTACGGCCAGCGGTTTGGCGCCAACTATGCCAACGGTATTACGGACACCTTTGTTGGCGGGGCGATTCTGCCCACGATTCTGCATCAGGACCCGCGGTACTACGTCCAAGGGACGGGCAGCAAGAGATCGCGCATGTGGCATGCGATCCGGAACCCGTTTGTTTGCAAGGGGGACAACGGCCAGTGGCAGCCGAACTTTTCGAGTCTTGGCGGGTACGTGGCTTCAGGCGCGATTGCCAATACGTACTATCCGACAAGCAATCGCGGACCTGGGCTGGTGTTCAGCACGGCCGGAGTCGATATCGGCGCCAACATTGCCAATTCCATCATTCAGGAGTTTATTGTTCACAGAGGAAACAAGTGATTCAGTCCTGATACGGGGCGGGTGAGCGAGCCTTTCCTGCTCACGACCGGCACAGCAGCCACTGTCATCGGCCCACACACCGCGACATGCTCAATAATCCAAATTCAGTCAGGACGCAGAGGTTTCGATCTATCTCAAATTCCTCTATAGTTGTTGAGCAGAAACTTAGGAATGCAGTAGGCTTCTGTCCCTCGAAAACCCTGTGGGCTAATGTGCATTGTTGCGAACACCGTAAATCACTCATTGATTTTTCTGGGCATGTCGTCATCTACCTGTAAGTTACTGATCAGTAATTAATCCTCAGTGGCATCAAGCTTCCGGGTTTCCTAAATTGGATCGCGTGGGAAGGGTATTTCGGGACGATTGTATCCGTCAGGTTTATAGTCTAAGGATATTGCATCGGCTGGTTGTATCTT
>Ga0302326_10020921_pt1 | contig 13437 bp, 11 predicted proteins | sample Palsa_T0_3_FD_202264 | JGI IMG/M metagenome (GOLD analysis project Ga0302326, IMG submission 202264) | Peat permafrost microbial communities from Stordalen Mire near Abisko, Sweden - Palsa_T0_3 | ecosystem: Environmental > Terrestrial > Soil > Palsa > Peat permafrost | place: Sweden: Abisko... | reverse complement strand
CCGCACGCCCATGATTTCTCCCTCTTCGGTTTCGGCGGTCACCTCCAGACAGTCGGGCAGCGATTCGCGTTTGATCACCAGCGAATGATAACGAGTGGCCGCAAAGGGATTGGGCATGTCGCGGAAAAGGTCCTTGCCGTTGTGCCGGATTTGCGACGTTTTGCCGTGCATGATGCGATAATTAACAATGACTTCCCCGCCGAACGTGTAGCCAATGCATTGGTGTCCAAGGCAGACGCCCAGCAACGGCACCTTCGGTCCGAACCCGCGAATGATTTCGTTGGACAAGCCGGACTCGCGGGGTGAGCATGGACCGGGCGAGACGAGAATGCGTTCCGGGTTTAGCTCGCGGATTTGGTCGAGCGAAATCTGGTCATTGCGGCGGATCTCCATGGCCACTTTCATCTCGCCCAGGTATTGGACGAGATTGTAGGTGAACGAATCGTAATTATCTATGACTAAAACCACAAGGCAGGCTAACATGGCCAGACAAAATTTAAAGCGCAAAAACAGCGAAACGACAAAACCAAGCAGATCATCTCGACAATACGGTTGGATCGAGGTATCCTCTTCTTATCGCTACGCGCGGTGAACGTTATGACATACAAAGTTCTATTGATAAAGTCGGACGAAGGCATTGCCATCGGGTGCCCGGCCTTGCCGGGTTGCTGGAGTCAGGGCAAAACCCGCGAAGAAGCCTTGAACAACATTCGAGAGGCCATCCAACTATGGCTGGAAGTCGCCGAGGAAGACATTCGCCTTGAGGCTGGGCAACAACACGAGGAAGTCGCGTCGGAAGTCATAACGGTATAACGCGTTGTGCCTAAGATTGCAAAAAGCGCCGGACTTACACCGCAACAGTTTCGCGTCTTGCTATGACCTCGCCAATCCATTCCGTTGCAATCTTGTGGCCCGGCTCGACTTGCCCTATCCGGCGCGCCAGCACAAACCGAATCTGGCCGGCGCTGACTTTTTTGTCCAACCGCATGGCCTCGATCAAGGCCGTCTGCCGTCGCGCCGATAGCTTGATGACGGCGGGCAAACCGGCGCGCACAAATAGTTTTTCAATGCGCTCCGCCTCTTTCACCGGCAAACCGGCCGCGCGCACGGAGAGTTTCGCGGCGGCCACTTGCCCGATGGAAATCGCTTCCCCGTGCAAATACTTGCCGTAGCCCGAAATGGCTTCAATCGCGTGGCCAATGGTGTGGCCGAAATTGAGGATGGCCCGCACGCCGGTCTCCGTTTCGTCCTGGCGCACGACCTCGGCCTTGATCTCGCAGCAACGCGCAACTACTTCCGCCAACACGTCGCTGTCACGCCGGAGCAGCTTGGGCAAGTCACGTTCCAACCGCGCGAAAAGCGCCGCGTCGTAGATGATGCCGTACTTGATGACCTCGGCCAAACCTGAGCGGAATTCGCGCGGCGGCAGTGTGCGCAACACGGCCAAATCGCACAGCACCAGGCGCGGTTGATGGAAGGCCCCCACCAGATTTTTCCCCGCCACCAGATTGACTCCGACTTTTCCGCCCACGGAACTATCGACCTGAGCCAGCAATGTGGTCGGCGCCTGCACGAAGGCGATGCCGCGCAGATAAGCCGCCGCCACAAATCCCGCCAAATCACCCACGACGCCGCCGCCCAAGGCAATGATGAAAGATGCGCGTTCCAGGCGATGGCTCGCCAGCCTGTCGCAGCAGGTTTGGAACATTTTCACATTCTTGGAAGTCTCGCCCGCAGGAACCGTCACCAGCAACGGTTCGCAGCCGGCCTTGCGCAGGGAGGCGGCGGCTTTGGATGCGTAGAGCGGCGCAACATTTTCATCAGAAATGATGACGCAACGTCGGCCCAATTGCAGTTGGGCACAATGCCCACCAAGATCGGCCAGAATTTTCCCCCCGATGAAAATGGGATAACTCCTGCTGCCCAAAGAAACATGAACCGTGCGCATGAGGTTGAGCGTAAGCAACCGATCGCGCGTTTCAAAGCACAATTGACTTGAATATTGTGGGAAATGAGTGTAACACATATTGCTGTATGACAACAACGCTCACCATCCGGCTTCCGGCGGCTCTGGCCCGTGAGTTCAAGGCCAGGACCAAAAAGGCCAGAACAAGCCCCAGTGCGGTTTTGCGCCGCGCTGCCGTCACTTATGTGCGCGGAAAGAAGTCCGGGAACGGACTGAACGCGATGCAGGAACACATTGATGCTTACGCCGGCGCTTGGGACGGATATTGCTCCGGTGAAGAGTTACTGAAGCGGACGCGGCCATGATCCTCGTGGACACATCCGTCATCGTTGCTTGGCTGGATGCCGCCCACAAGCACCACCAAGAATGCTGGAAGGCTATAAGCTATTGGAGCGGGCGAGATTCGTTGGCGGTCAGCGCGGTAACCTACGCTGAGTTGGCGGCAGGCGCACGAACACGCGAGGCTGTGGATGAAGCGTTGAAAGTTTTCACGCGCGTTAACTTGGATTTTGCTTGCGCCTGGAGAGCGGGGCAGGCTTTTCGTCAGCATCGCCCGGTCAAGAGTGAATCATCCGTCTTGCCGGATTTCTTTATTCGCGCCCAGGCTGCGGTCTTGAATTTGCCCCATCTGACCAATGACCGGCGGCGATTGGCGGCGTGGCCGGATGTTGACTTTCTTTTTCCTGAGGGTTGATCGCGTCTTCCAGCAACGTTACGGCTCCTTCTCAACCTTAATTCGCAAAAGCTCCTCCATAGTTTCCGGCTTGGGGTGGGATTCCTGGCGCGCGGCGGCGGCCAATTCCGGCTTAATGGGCGCGACCCCTTCACCGCCCCATTGCGAACGGACGTAGTTAAGGACCGTCGCGATTTGCTCATCGTCCAGGTTCTCGCGCCATGGGGGCATGACGAGATTCCAGGTTTTGCCTTGCACCTGAATCGGCCCGCTGACGCCGTTCAAAAGCATCCGGACCAATCGCTCTCCACCCGGCGCCTTGATCCATTCCGAGCCGGCCAACGGCGGCGCGAGGCCATCCTTGCCCTCGCCCTGTTGTTGATGACAGGTGGCGCAAATCTTTTGGAAAATGGCGCGGCCTTTGCTTTCGCTGTCCTCCTTGCCGCCCATGACCCATCGAAGAAAGGACCGCAACACTGGATCAGGCGTGGTGTAATTTAAATAGACCAGCCGGTTCGAGTCGGCATAAAAGCCGGGCGGCGCGTCCAGGGAAGGCGCGTTGGTTTTCAATTGTTCGCGCAAGACCGCCAGAGCCATCGAATCCTGGCGCAGATTTTGCATTTCCAATTCATTGCCGGCGGTTTTGTCCAACGCGGCCTGGCGGTCGGCTTGCGCCTGTTGCAATTGTTGACGCAAAGCTGCGTTTTGCGCCAATAGACCGTCAAAAGCTGCACGACGAGACCACACCCCAACTAGACAGATCAAACTGCACAAGAACAGCGTCGTAGCGATGAACGCAATAAAATTGGGGCGGCTCATGGAGGGTATCCAATCCTACTGTTCATATCCTTTTGGCAACGGTTCATTTGGTCCGGGTTACGATTACGCCGATCACGCTGTTTAATTTTCGCCTCACAACGACTTCATGAATTCTTCCGCGCTTACTCCGGTCTGTTCCAAAATGCCCTTGAGTGTGCCGCGATTGATCTCTCGATGCATTGGCGCCACACAGCCACGATTGCCACGACGCAAGATCACATGGCTTGCCAGTCTGACGTTTGAAAACAAATCCTAACCGCTCCAAAGCGCGTCGCGCCTCCTTACCTGAAACGTCCGGGAGTCTAGGCATGGAAGAGCGATGACACTTCGAACGTGGTAAGGATCGCCCCGCCCCTTTTCTCCTGTGGAAACTCGGAAAGATAAAGCTCCGTCGCCTCCTTCAAATTGGCCAGGGCTTGCTCGAACGTCTTTCCCTGCGTGGTTGTTCCAGTCTCTGGGTTATGCGCCACAAGCCAATCGCTATCCGCGTCTGGATATATGATGGCCGTAAAATTGAGAGTTTCTTTTCGCGTTTTCATTGCCAAGGAATATACAACAAACTTCATGCCGCCAGTGGCTCAATACGTTTTATCTGACTGAGGCGCGCGCCATACGCGCAGGCAGCCTTCAAATCATCCGATTCCAAGTCGGGATAATCTGCCAGTATTTGCTCCGTGGTCATATCGCCACTCAACAATTCCAACAGAAATTCCACCGGATAACGCAAACCGCGCACGCACGGCTTGCCATGGCAGATTTCGGGATCCACCGTGATGCGTGACAATAATTCAGCCTTCGACATTGTCAAAACTTACATCAATTCAAAATTCATGCAAAGAACACATTGCCGACGCCCTCATCCCCGTTGTGTCCGTTGGACGACAGGCACTCAACCCATTGCTTCTAACATTCCTGCGGCTGTAATTCCCTAAAGCCATCCTTCCCGGCATGTCCAATCTTCATTGCCGTGTTTTTCGACGAAGGCTGTGAGCCTCCGAATCAGTCCTCGCACGTCCGACTGGCGCAGTCGTTTGCTGTCGGCATAGATCACTCCGCCATGAGTCAGACCCGAGGCCAAACGGGCCTTCACGAATTCAGGAATCGTATTGACATCGCGGCTGACCAGTGTCCAGCCTTCATGATCAAGTATTTCGAGCAGGGGAGGGTCCGGCAGCCCGCGCCACGGCGTGTCATAAATGGAAACGGCGTGAAGGGAAGGAAACTTTCTTCGAAGCGCCTCGGCTGCCTCGCGAGGAATGTGCTCGTCCAGCAGCAACCTCACAGTTTTTCAAGGCCGGGCGAAATGGCTTTAAGGCCTTCGAAGTCCCGGTGCGCGTGAAGCGTCAGGCAGGCCGCAATTTCCTCCGGGTAAGCCTCCGCGTAGGCCAGCGCCATCCTCACGACTGGCTCGGGTTTTTCCAGCCGTTTAGCCGCTTTCGCGGTGTTCCCGCCCAGATCTTCGACCAGGTCCACAACCATCCAAACCGGCCACCGTGTGCCAGTGACATAAGCCACCCGGCCAGGAGCGCCATCGCGAAACTCTATGGCGGGAAAACACGATCGCTTCACGCCTTCCTTGACGTAAATGGCCGCTAATGTCCCAGGCGGTTGGCCCGTTAAAGTCGCGGCGGCTTCCAAAGCTGCTTTCTCAGGCTTAGTCAAACGGAGCGTGACGCTCTTATCTTTGGTCATTGTTGCCATACAATGGAAACAATCGCATCTGCCCGCATGAATTTCAAGTCCTCAAACCGTGCCACTCGTCAGTTTTCGAAACAACCTCTGGTGTTCCAGGATGGTGTAACGGTCGGTCATGCCGGAAAGATAATCACAAATGGCGCGCGGCCAGCCGTATTTGCGCGCCCGCTTGCGCGAGGATTCCCCAATTTCACCCGGATGCGCCATGAAATACTGGAATAAATCCTCCAACATCCCCCCCGCTCGCTGATTTGGCTCCGCCACGGCAGGATTGGAATAGAGGTTCCGGTACAAATACCGGCTCAACTCCGCGTTGAGACTCCGCCGTTGCGGACTGTACCTCACCAAGGGCCGGGGCTGCCGCCTGACGTCGTCGGCAGTCTTGACTCCCGACTTCAAAATCGCCGCCTCGCTTGTCTCGACCACGTCGCGCACCTGGTCGTCAATGATACAGCGGATGACAAAGTACCGGCGGACCTCGGCGGCCAACTCGCCGTGCTCCTGGTGCACGGTTTCCAGGGCCTGTGCGAAAACGCGCACGTTTTTTTGCAATTCCGCTTCCGAGAGCAAGCCGGCTTCCAAACCGTCGTCAAGGTCGTGGCTGTTGTAGATGAGTTCGTCGGCCAGGTTGCCGATTTGCGCTTCCAGCGAAGGCGATTTGGAGCTGAAGCCCTTGCGCAGGCCGGGTTGGTCGTAGGAGGTCTGGTGTTTGATCAATCCTTCCCGAACTTCCCACGTCAAATTCAAACCGCGAAAGCCGGGATACTTCTCTTCCAGTTCCTCCACAATGCGGAGACTTTGGCGGTTGTGCTCGAAGCCGCCGTACTCACGCATCAATTTGTTCAAAACGCCTTCGCCCCGGTGCCCGAAAGGGGAATGCCCCAGGTCATGCGCCAGCGCAATGGTTTCGGCCAGGTCCTCATTCAGGCGCAAGGCGCGCGCCAGGCTACGGGCCATGGCGGCCACTTCGATGGTGTGGGTCAGGCGCGTGCGCAGATGATCGCCCGTGCCGTTGAGGAAAACCTGCGTCTTGTATTCCAGCCGCCGAAACGCGCGCGAATGAATGACTCGGTCGCGGTCCCGCTGATATTCAGTGCGCCAGGAGGGGGGCGCTTCGGGATAAAGACGACCGCGGGTTTCGCCGCTCAATTGCGCGTAGGGCGCGAGGATTTGGCGCTCGCGCGATTCCAATTCTTCCTTCGAGCATGGCATGGAAAACTTAGTTGGCCAGCAATTCCTGCACTGAAATGCCTCGCAATTCGAACAGGCGTTTGATCGCGTCCTCGATCAAATTGTTCGGGCAGGACGCGCCCGCGGTGATACCGACGGTGATCTTGCCCGGCGGCAGCCAGCCCAGGGTTTCGACCTCTTTTTGCTGCTCAAGGCTGTAGTGGCGGATGAGCTTGTCGGAGACCATCATGGCTGCGTTCTTGACAAAGAAAGTGGACAGGCGCGCCTCCCCCATTTCGGCCAAGTGCGAAGTATTGGAGGAATTGTAGCCGCCGATGACCAGCAGCAAATCCATAGGCTCGCGCAACAGCTTTTCGAGAGCGTCCTGGCGGTCCTGCGTCGCGCCACAGATGGTGTCGAAAAAGCGAAAATGCTTGTCCAACTCGCCCTCCCCGAAACGGACAATCATGGCGCTCTTGATGCGGCGCTGGACATCCTCAGTTTCCCCGCGCAGCATGGTGGTCTGATTGGCCACACCGACGGCGCTAAGATGGACGTCCGGATCGAATCCGGGGGAATAAGCGCCCTTGAATTTGTCCAAAAACTCCTGTTTGACGCCCCCGTTCAGAATGTAATTGCAGACGTAATCCGTCTCCGCCAGGGTATAAACGACCAGGTAATGGCCCGGTCCGTGGGCGGTGGCCTGACTGGTGGTGGCTTTGGTTTCCTCGTGTTTGGCCTTGCCGTGGATGATGCTGGTGACGCTTTCCTTGGAGTACTGCCGCACCCGTTTCCAGACGCTCATCACGTCGCCGCAAGTGGTATCAACCAGTTCGCACCCTTTGGCGATCAGTTTCTGTTTGGTTTCCACTTCCGTGCCGAAAGCCGGGATAATGACGACATCCCCCGCACTCAGCCGGGACAATTCCTCCTCCGTGGGTTTGGGCGAAATGATGTGGATGCCCATGTTGCGAATCTGGTCGTTGACCTCCGGGTTATGGATGATTTCCCCCAGCAGGTAAATGGATTGAGGCGGCGGGAACACCCGGCGGGCCGCGTAAGCCAGGTCAATGGCGCGTTCCACTCCGTAGCAAAAGCCGAATTCCTTGGCCAATTTAATGGTCAGCAGGCCATCGGCCGAAAGGACGTGGCCCTTCTCCCGGATGCGATTGACCAATCCGCTCCGGTAATGGGAGAGGACTTGGGCCTGGACGGCCTCCATGACATCGGGCCGGCGCAGGTTGATCTTTTTTCGCTCTTCATTAGACATATCGTCCCCATCATATCACAACGAGGACGAGGGGCAAGGGGGAAGGGGGCGTCTGCGGGGCATCGGGAAGGAGAACGGTATCTGGTCCATATCCTCCAAATGTGGGATACCGGCTTCCTCGCCGATGTGTCACAAATGTGACCAACAAGTAGTGTGAACAAGACATTCCTCGCAGCCATCACTTGTGGCAGCCTGCTGGCCACTTGCGCTGCTGCCCCCACGGAACGCCAGACGATCCCCGGCCATGTGCCGCCGGCGACAGCCAATTTGCAGCCGACCGGCCGGCTGGATGCTGCGAAGCGCCTGAAGCTGGCCATCGGCCTCGCCCCGCGCGACGAACTGGGTCTTGACGATTTCCTACGCCAGCTTTACGACCCTGCCAATCCCGCCTACCACCACTACCTTACACCCAAGCAATTCACCGAAAGATTCTCCACCAGCGAAGCGGATTATGAGGCTCTGCTGGATTACGCCGTCGCCAACGGCTTGACCGTGACCCGCAAGAATGCCAATCGGGTGGTATTGAGCGTGGAAGGCACGGTGGCCAATATTGAGAAGGCCTTGCACGTGACCATGCGGACCTACCAGCATCCCACGGAAGCGCGCACGTTTTATGCGCCGGATGTCGAGCCTTCGCTGGCCTTGAGCGTGGGTATCCTGCACATCTCAGGACTGGACAACTTCACGCCGCCGCACCCTAAAAACAGGCACGGGTCTGGTGTCCAAAAATCTGCCGGCACTTCTCACGGCACTGCGCCGAGCGGTTGCGGGAGCGGCGCGTTATGGGGTTGGGATTACCGCAATGCTTATGTGCCAGGCACGTCCTTGACTGGCGTCGGGCAGATCATCGGCCTGCTGGAATTTGAAACCTATTATCCCGTGGACATTACGAATTACTGGGTCAACGCCCTGGGGCAGCCGGCTTCCACCACGCCGCCCGTAGTGACCTTGGCCATCGACGGCACACCAAGCGTCAATGAATCGGATGACGAGGGTGAGGAGTGTTCCATCGACATCGAGATGGGAATGGCCATGGCGCCTGGGATAAGCAAAATCTATCTTTTCGCCGGGGGGCCGCAGGCTTCATTTGACGACATTTTCGAATCGATGGTGACTTACACGAACATCCGGCAGTTCAGTTGTTCGTGGGGCGGAGGCACGGCGGCCGATCCCACTTCCGAAGTGCTCTTTAAGGAAATGCAAACGCAGGGACAGTCCTTTTTCAATGCCACCGGGGATAACGGCGCCTTTCCCATTGGCACCGCCACGCTTCCGTCCGACAGCCCCAGCATCACGCAAGTCGGCGGTTCGTACTTGACCGATGGCCCCGCTCCGGCTTATGCCTGGGTGAGTGAAAGCGCCTGGTCCCAAGACGCCGGCCCAAACGTCAGCGCCGCCAACGCCACCAGCAGCAGCGGGGGCATCAGCGCCTACTACGCCATCCCTTACTGGCAAACCGGCATCAACATGTCCACCAATCTTGGTTCGACAAGTTATCGCAATTACCCGGACGTGTCCATGAATGCGGAGGAGAATAATGCCATCTGCGACAACGACGGCTCGATAGGCAGTTGCGGTTGGGGCGGCACAAGTTTCGCCGCGCCGATGTGGGCTGGGCTTTGCGCGTTGATCAACCAGCAGGCTGCGGAAGTCGGGGACGCGCCGGTCGGTTTTCTCAACCCGGCCCTCTACGCGCTTTTCTCTCGGACGAACGCTTACACGAGTTACTTCCACGACATCACCAAAGGCAATAACACCTGGGTGGATAGCCCCAGTGAATTCTACGCGGAACCCGGCTACGATCTGGTTTGCGGCATTGGCACACCCATGGGCACCAACCTGATCAATGCGCTTTTGCCCCCGGCCTTGCAAATTCAGCCGGCGGGGAGTTCCCTGATGGCGGGACCCGTCGGCGGCCCATTCAGCCCCACGCCTCAGATTTTCGTCCTGAGCAATGCAGGAGTTGAATCCGTGACTTGGGCGCTCTCCAACTCCGCCTCCTGGCTCGATGTCTCGCCCCAAGGCGGCACACTCCCTCCCAACGGCGCGACCAACCTGACCGCGAGCCTGGACCCTGGTGCCGCGAATCTGGCGGCTGAGTATTTTTTGGGCGTCGTGGCCATCTCCAATCTCACCGTTGGCTCGGTGCAAAGTATCGATTTTTACCTGGCCGTGGGGCTTACGAATATTCAATTGGGCGCTTACACCGCCGGTCAAATGGTCTATGCGGGGCAGTCCGCCGTTTTCTCCGTCAGCCTGGCGGCGGGAAACGGGGCCAGCTACCAATGGCAGTACGTCACGAACGGAACGACCAATAATTTGCAGAACGGGGTCATCAATAATAATTCGACCCTTTTCGGAGCGACGACCTCCAGTCTGACCATTTCGAATGTCTTGCCATTGGACGCGGGTTTTTTTACGTGCAGCATCACCAATGGGGTCCCCAGCAGCGCCAATAGTCCTTTGGCGCAGTTGACCGTTCTTCTGGGCGCGCCCGCGTTGTTGCTTGATCTGCCCTCGAACGAAACGGCCATTGCCGAGTCGCCCACGACGATTTCCGCCAGTTTCGTCGGGGCCTCGCCGATCACCTACCAATGGACTTACAACGGACAGCCGATCACCAATAGCACGCGGATCAGCGGGGCCACGGCCAATGTTTTGACCATCAACCCTTTGTTGACAGGCGATGCCGGCGCCTATCAACTTTTGGCGAGCAATAGTTTTGGCACGAATGCAAGCAGCCTGAGTATCTTGAGTGTGTCGTCGAGTCTTACCTTCAACAACACCGCCGCCGGCTGGACTTTGAACGGCACCAGTGAAGGCGGCTTTATTGCCAGCAACGTGCTTGAATTGACCGATGGCGGCGGCGGCGAGGCCCGTTCCAGCTTCTTCAGCAACCAAGTCAATGTCAGCGCCTTCCAAGCGAGGTTCACCTATAAGGAAAACGCCGGCAGCGCCGGGGCGGATGGGTTTACCTTCTGCGTGCAAAGCGATCCAAGGGGTGCGGCGGCGATCGGGAGCAGTGGAAACGACCTTGGCTACGGCGGCTCTCCGCTCATCGCGGACAGCGTGGCCGTGGAATTTAATATTTATGCCGCCGCCAGTGAGGGTGTCGGCGTGGGCTTTGGCAGTAACGGCGCCATCGGTGCTGCATTTACCAACCCTCCTTTGGTGAACATCACGAGCGGTGATCCGATGAATGTCACCGTCACTTCTGCCGGCGGAATCATCAACCTGATATTACAGGACGCCAAAACGACCAATACATGGTCGGTCATAACGAATATCAATCTCCCTGCTTTGGTGGGATCTAATGCGTATGTCGGGTTTACCGGCGGCGATGGCTCAACGGTTTCGGTGCAAACGATTTCCAACTTCCTGTTCACCAGCGATGTTCCTCCGACTTTTGCCTTGGTTCCCACCAACACGGTTGTTGCGGCGGGACAATCGGCACCCGCCAACTTCTATGCCATCGCCCTGGGCGCGACGCCGTTGGGCTACCAGTGGCAATTAAACGGCATGGACTTGACCAACGGCCCATCAATCAGCGGCACCGGCGCGATCATTTCAGGCGCGACAAGTTCCAATTTAACCATCACCGGCTTCACCGCGGCCGACGGCGGGGAAAGCTACACGGTGGTGGCCACCAACCTTTATGGCACCAACACCGCCCCCTCCAGCGGAGCAGCCGTGTTAACGGTTTTGGCAGGGCCGCCGGTGGTTGCGGTCAATGTGCAATCCAACTACACGTTGTATGCCGGCGACTCCGTCGCCACCGTGAAGATGGCCGCCACTTTCACCGGGACTGTGCCCATAACATATCAATGGACTCTCAACGGCCAGCCCGTAACCAATGGCGCGGGTTTTAGCGGCGCAACGTCCAATGTTTTGACGATCAGCCCGGCTGCGTTGGCTGATGCGGGCACCTACCAACTCCTGGCGACCAATGCCTCCGGCAACGGCCAAAGCGGCCAGGCGGTCTTGTTTTTTGCGACTAATCTAGCCTTCTACAACACCCTGACAGGCTGGAGTTTGAACGGCACCAGTGAAGGCGGCTTTGTCAACAGCAACGTTTTGGAATTGACCGCCGACGCCGTGGACGAGACTCGCTCCAGCTTTTTCAGCAACCAGGTTTATGTCGGCGCTTTCCAGGCGACTTTTACTTACCAGGATTTGGAAAATAGCGCCAGCAGCGACGGCAACGGAGTTTGCTTCGTAATACAAAATGACGCCAGGGGCGCGGCTGCGGCGGGGACCGATGGCGCCGCCTTGGGTTACAGCAACACGACCGCCGGCCTCAAAATCACGCCCAGTGTGGCGGTGGAGTTCAATGTCTATGCGGGCAACGGTCTCGGCGGGGTTGGCCTTGCTTTTGGAACAAACGGCATCATAGGACATACGGCCGGCACGTCCTTTGTCAGCCTCGCCAACGGTGACCCCATAAACGTCACGATAAATTATTATCCCGGTGGACAGATCGGTGTGGCTTTGAAAGACGCCATTACCGGCCTTAAATTTTCCACCAACGTCAATATCAATATTCCCGCGGTGGTGGGATCAAACATGGCTTATGTGGGGTTTACGGGGAGCACGTTCGGCACCAATCAGGAGTCAACACAAACGATTAGCAACTTCCTGTTGACTACGGAATATGCTCCGGCTTTTGCGGTGGTTCCCACCAACACCACGGTCACCAATGGCGCAAGTCCCGCCATCTTTTATTCCAGTGCGACGGGCACGGCTCCATTGGGCTACCAATGGCAGTTAAACGGAACCAACTTGACCAACGGCCCATCACTCAGCGGCTCCGGCGCGGCCATCGCCGGCGCCCTCAGTTCCAATTTGACCATCACCGGATATACTCTGGCCGACAATGCGGAGAGCTATACGGTTGTGGCGACCAACGCTTACGGCACGAACAGCGCATCCGCCATTTTGACGGTGCTGAGCAATGTGGTGGTGGCGCCGCCGCTACTGGGCGGCATCGTCGTCAGTGGCGCTCAGTTTATATTTAGCTATACGACTGTGGCCGGGGCGAGCTACCAGCTTGAGTCCACGACGAATCTAAGTTTGGGCGTGTGGGTTCCTGCGGGGGGCCCAGTCCTCGGAACCGGGACGCCTGTTTCGACGACGAATAACATAAGCTCAACGGGGCAACAGTTTTTCAGGTTGTCAATTACGCCATAGATAACTAAAATAAGAACAGCAATAAATTAAGTATAATAACATGAAACGAAAACTCTTCTTAGGTTCAGCGGCTGTGTCAACGATCCTGGCGACCGGCGCGATGGGGCAAGTGGTCAATTTCCATGACGCCCAAAACTACGCTATTCAACCTGTTTGGACCGGCTCCCCTTACCTCTATAACGAGCTTTTCGCCGGCCAGGGGGCATACTCGGACCCCGGCAACAACATCTGGAACGGCTTCGGCATTGACCCCGGTTTTTCCAGCACTTGGTTTTATACCGACGATGCCGCCGGCCAAACCGGAGCGTGGCCGCAACAGGCTGGAAATCCGGGCAACCCCTATGCAGCTTACAACTATGTTGCGTGGTCTTCCTATCTCTATGGAACCTACACCCTGAATTGGATTAGCGCCGTTGGCACTTCCCTTTTTGATTTCGAAACAGCGACTCCCACCACTACTGGAAACTGCGATTCAACCGGGAATTTGACCCCGATTACGCTCGCGGTGGGCGGCTATGGCGGGGTCACCAACGGCTATGACGGGGACTTCACCACCGACTTAATCCTCGACTATGGCACGCAAATTCCCTACCCGAATGGCAGCCCGGGTTTTTTGCTGGCGAACTCTGCCTGGAGAACAGGAACGGCCGAGTTTAC
>Ga0302326_10020920_pt1 | contig 13437 bp, 11 predicted proteins | sample Palsa_T0_3_FD_202264 | JGI IMG/M metagenome (GOLD analysis project Ga0302326, IMG submission 202264) | Peat permafrost microbial communities from Stordalen Mire near Abisko, Sweden - Palsa_T0_3 | ecosystem: Environmental > Terrestrial > Soil > Palsa > Peat permafrost | place: Sweden: Abisko... | reverse complement strand
GCGGCCGCGTCGTCCGCCAGCTATTGACCGAAAGCGTCCTGCTCTCCCTCGCCGGCGGTCTCCTCGGCCTGTTGTTTGCGTGGGCCTCGCTCGGGCCGCTTCTGAAAATCTCCGCCGGCACTGTTCCGCAGGTTTTTTCCGTCGGACTCGATCGCTCCGTGCTGGTCTTCACGATTCTGGTATCCGTGATCACCGGACTCGTCTTTGGCATCGCTCCCGCGCTGCGCACCACCAAGATCGACCTCCGCGAAACGCTCAACGAAGGCTCGCGTGGTTCCACCGCCGGACCTGGCCAGTACCGCCTGCACGGGTCTCTTATTTCCATTGAAATCGCGCTCGCCATGTCGCTTCTCGTCGGCTCCGGCCTGTTGTTGAGGAGCTTCTCCCGCATGCAGGAAGTTTCCCTCGGCTTCCAGGCCGATCATCTTCTCGTCGCCGATCTTCCGCTCTCGGAATCCGCATACGCCAAGCCCGAGCAACGCTACGGATTCTACGACCGCCTCATCGAGCGCTCCCGAACGCTGCCCGGCGTCCGCGCCGCCGCCGCGGCCTCGTTTCTTCCGGTCAGCGGCGGTGGTGGACTCATCCATTTCAACATTACCGGCCACCCGCCGAAGACAGCCCACGACTATGTGGCCGCGGGTTATCGAGCGGTAACCGCAAACTATTTCGAAACGCTCGGTGTGCCGCTCCTCCAGGGTCGACTCATCCGCTCTGCGGACAATGAGAAAAGCCCTTCTGTCGTAGTCATCAACGCCGCCATGGCTCACGTCTATTTCCCGAATGAAAATCCTCTCGGCAAGCGCATGCAAATTGGAGCTACGCCGGACAACCAGATTCCCACGATGGAAATCGTCGGTGTTGTAGGTGATGTCACGCAAGGTCTGGGTCTCGAGCCTAAAGCTGAGATGTATATCCCGTACCGGCAGCTCGATCAGCTTCTTCCCATTTTCCAGATGTCCATCGTTCTTCGCACCGCCGGCGATCCCCACCTGCAAGCCGTCGCGCTCCGCTCCGCCCTGGCCGAAATTGATCCGAACCAACCGCTCGTGAAAGTCCGCACCATGGAAGACAACATGGCTACCACCATCGCGCAGCCCCGCTTCCGAACCTGGCTGATCGGGATTTTTGCCGCGCTCGCGTTGACCCTGGCGGCCGTCGGCATCTATGGCGTAACGTCGTACTCCGTCACGCAGCGCACCAGCGAAATTGGTATCCGCGTGGCGCTCGGCGCCCAGCCGGCCGACGTTTTCCGAATCTTAGTAGGAGAAGGACTGCGATTCGCTCTAATCGGCGTAGCGGTTGGCCTTGTAGGCGCGCTGATTTTGACCCGCCTCCTGGCCAGTTTCCTCTACGGCGTCAGCGCGTCCGATCCGCTGATTTTCTTGAGCGTAGCCTTCCTCATGATCGCAATCTCCGCAGCCGCATCTTTCTTCCCGGCTCGCCGAGCCACCCGTGTAGACCCCATGGTTGCGCTGCGCCACGAGTAGTACCGGTGAAATCTGTTGCTCCCCGTCGTCTTCCATTTGCGATCGATCTGCGGATGTTGCTGGTGTTGCGTCCTCCCGCCGCCGCGGAAGCCGTGCAGCTTCCGATTTGTTCAGGCTGAAAATCGGGTTAAGTGGGACGCGCAGATCACCGGCGCGGGACGCAATCCAGCGCGTATTGCCGGCAATGTTCAAGATAGGCGGTCTCGTGGTGCGCGACCAGGTCGACGACGCTCGACCATAGCCAGGACGGTGCATCGATATTCTTTAGGCGATGCCGGTAGAGTTCGGCCCGCCATTGTTTCCGTGTCTTCCCATCCATCTGAGACGCGTGCGCGCTGCCGACAACCGATGCCAGATAATGCGCCGCCAAGATCGCTTCGTCACGCGTCAATTGATCCATCTCGAGTTTCAAATCCTGAGGCAACAACTCTCGCAGCACGACAGGCCTTCCCAGGAATTTCCAGGGCAGCATACGTTCGCCCAGATAAGGCGACAACATTCGCGCACCTTGGACGACCCTCTCGGCGTGGTCTCCAGGTAATTTGGCGCTGCGCGATCGCGGTGCCGCAGCCGGGACCGCTTCCTTGATATCAATGAGGCAGAACCCGTTTTTCTTACGCTTCTTCTTTTTTCCAATCCCGACCAGGACCGACATGCGCAATCGTCCCAGCGAACTGCAGCCCTTTACCCAATAGGCCGCATCCAGGACTTCAATTTTGTCGTCACTATCCCGGTTCTTTACGGTGGTTATGAGCTTTCTGACTTCGACCGCCTGAAAAATCCGCTTTATCTCTTTGTGCTCAACGGAGGATAGCGGCCAAAAATTCTTGCCGTACGGAATCTTAGGGGAAATATCCTCGATCCTCTCCTCCGCCAAATGGTGCCATTTACGGCGACAGGCCCGATCCAAGATTTGGCGAACAGCTCTCGGCGCACCCCCTGCGATGCGACGTCCGGTTCGAGGGTGACCAAGCGCTTCGGTGTAGCCTTCGATCATGCGTTCCAACGCCAGCGCGGTGGTCACACCAGGCAAGTCCGACCCGCGTATCGCGGTCGCGAAGGACAGAGCGAGGCGAATCAGATCGTGGCCGGGATTGCCGATCACTGTTTGATCGAAGTCCCTGAGGGCGAGAGTTACCCGGCCTTTCGCGTTTGCCACCGGACCGAGATTCCCAAGGTGGCAATCGCCGCAAATCCAGATCGAGGGGCCTTTCGGTACGCTCTTGCCCGCTTTTGAATCCAACCACTCGTAAAATTTTACGGTGCTGCCGCGGACATAGGCGTGGGCCGAGCGAGCCATTTTCAGCCTCCGGCGATGATTCAATATCTCTGTTCGCCGGTGGGGCACACATATCAGCGCGCCGTCATGAGATCTATTTGCCACGTTTTCCCTTCTGGGTGCGATAGTCTCCTCGGATTCGCAGAGTTATGACTTTGCTTCAGCGTCCGGGCGAACGCCATACCGGATACCCCCGTTCGGGAGAGAAATGGAACGGTAGTCGCGAACGGTAGCTCGATGCGCAGATAGAGCGAAGAGCCAAGCCGCCGCACAATTAAGTGGATCGGTCTCCTACGCCTAGCGGGATGTGGCTTCAATCTGGTACAGACACGTGTATAGTGCGACTGTCTAGTCACATACCCTCCGCCGCGTCTGCTACGGGCAACGGGTCTTGTGCCAGCGGATTTACGCCCAACATATCGGGAATGAAGCCTCTGTTGTCATTGAGTCGTAGTTCCAACGCATTCCGAGCCAATCAATTTGAGGGACCCTTAACGCAAGGATAAATTACAGGAGACCACATGAACACCATCACAGTAAAGGACGGCACGGAGATTTACTACAAAGATTGGGGCACCGGACAGCCGATCTTTTTCCATCACGGTTGGCCGCTGTCCGCTGACGACTGGGACGCCCAAATGATGTTTTTCTTGGAGCGCGGTTACCGGGTGATCGCTCATGATCGCCGCGGGCACGGCCGCTCCACTCAAACAGTGAACGGCAACGACATGGACACCTACGCCGCCGATGTTGACGAACTCGTGAAAGCGCTTGATCTCAAAAATGCTATTCATATCGGTCACTCTACTGGCGGTGGCGAGGTGACCCGCTATGTCGCACGACACGGCAAGGGGCGCGTCGCCAAAGCGGTGCTGATCAGCTCTATTCCCCCGCAATTGCTGAAGTCGGACAAAAATCCCGATGGTCTTCCGATGGCGGTGTTCGACCAACTTCGTGACGGCACCGCAAACCACCGGTCCCAGTTCTACCAGGACATAACCATGCCCTTTTATGGTTTCAACCGTCCCGGTGCAAAGGTCTCGCAGGGCATTCGCGACAATTGGTGGCGGCAGGGCATGATGGGAGGGATCAAGGCTCAGTACGACTGCGTCAAGGCCCTATCTGAAAGCGAGTTTTTCGAAGATCTTCGGATTATTGACGTCCCAGTACTGGTGATGCATGGCGAGGACGATCAGATCTGCCCGTTTGAGAGTAGTGGCAAGAAGTCGGTGAAGCTCTTGAAACACGGCACACTGAAGTCCTATCCAGGATTCCCGCACGGCATGCCAACCACCAATGCTGATCAGATCAATGCCGACCTCCTCGAATTCATAACGCGAGAGGCGGGTGTCGCAGCCGGCGGAGCCGTGTGACCCTTCTGCCGGATACGCGAGCGACCTTTTCAGTCAATTGGATTGACGCTCGCGGTAGCTGCCGCGATCGGTGCCGTCCCTCCGCGGCCTCTGGGGTCTTGTTCGACCCCTGACTGTTTGTTGCGCAGCGTGTGATTTAAGCAAACCAAACTCTCATTCCGGCTTTGGCTTGGCGTCTGGCGGTTCTGTCTTGGCCCGTGGGCGCGACGGAGCCGGATGTTGTACGGGCTTTTCGGTTGGACGCGGTGTGGTCTGCGCTTCCGGCTTCTTGGGGGTCGGTCTCGGCGTGACGGCGGGTTTCGTCGGTTTCGGATGTGCAGCCGGTTGTGGAGGCGTCGGTCTCGGTCGTGCCGGAGCCGGCTTCGTTGCGGGCGGCGCAGGCGAGGCGATGTTCCTAGCGGGTGCTGCGGGCTTCTCGGCCGCGCGCGCGGGAACGGATGGGGTACGATTCGGCTGTGCGTTAGCAGGCGTTGCGAGCTGCCCGGGAGCGGGTTGAGTACGATTCGGTTGCGCGTTCGCTGCCGCGGCTCGCGCAGGCGCGGCTGGCCGAGCCGGAATCACCGGTGCGATTGGTTTGCCTTGTGCGACGGGCTTCGACTCTGCAACAACAGCCGGGCGCCCGTGATTCGCGGATGCAAACTGCTGGCCATTCTGTGCTGCCACGCGCTGTTGTTGCAACTGGGTATTCATCGGAGGGATACGCTGTTCTCGCATTGCCGCGATCTCCGAAGGCTGGGGGCGGCGGGTGACGCCTCCCGGCCCGTTGTAGCTGGCGTTGATCGTCGTGTTGGTGATCGTGGTGTTGTTGATCACGGTATTGGTTACAGTTCGGTTGTAGACCTGAACGTTGGTTGTGTTGACGTTGTTGACCGAGCGGTTGTAATTGAAGCGATCTCCCCTCCAGTATCCGCCTTGATAGCCTGCGCCTTCGTAGCCATATCCATAATTTATCCCGCCGTAGTAACCAATATGCAGGCCCCAGTGTCCGTAGCTGTAGCGGTAGTGGCCGCCTGAATAGTCCCAATATCCCGGCGTCCACAAATAGCCTACTTGAGGTGGACGCGCCCATGCGCCGGGCACCCAGAAGTAGCCCTGCGGGGCGTAGCTCCAGTATCCCGGCGTCCAGAGATAGCCATCGCCCGGGCATTCCGGCTGCGCATATTCCGGCAACGGTGGCGGTGGCTGTTCTGCCTGAAGGACAGGCTGACCGTAGCTCGCATCATTCCAATTCTGATCGCTATCGTTATTGGAATAATTCTGATCCTGTTGATCGTTCGCAGTAGCGACAGGCGCCAGGTTGGCAGTGGCTGCGGGCTCCTGCGACTGATCGCTCTGCACCGGCTGGGCGCTGGTTTCCTGCGCCTGCCCGGTTTGCGCAGGTTGGGCCTGGGTCCCCGTTTCCGGGGCGGTGTTGCGGCATCCCGTAACGCCAAACGCCGTTACGATTGAAGCCATTGTTAACACCAAAAGAGAAGATATTTCTCTGCTCTTGAACATGAGATTTGCTCTCCGCGAAAATGAGTAAGCAGAATTTGAGTTTCTGGTGATGACGTACATCACCACTGGATCAAGCCTACGCCCGCGGCTAGCGCGGACCCATACCGAGAAACACTCTATCGCGCCGAGTTAAACAGTTAGTACGTCAGCGTCAGTGGCTTTCCCATGGTATACCTCGGCGCGGTCATGCGCAGAATCGCCTGAGATGAGAACTATCTTAGTCTCTGATTTGACGGGGCATGGCGTCTGGCGGTTCTTTCCTGGCCTGGGGACCTGTCGGAACGACTAGGCGGGACCTGGCTATTTTTTGTTGTTGTGCCAGGTGTCCAAATCGAGAATCCGAGCTTAGACTATCCGAAAGGGTAAATAATCGTGACCAGCCGGAATACACCGGGAAGTCAGTGCAGCAAGCCGACAGGTTGGCTGGGCCGATTCTCTTTGTGGCGGATGAATTGGAGCCATTCCAAGCTAACAGACTGGGGTTTAAAGCACATCTCGATCGAGAATTACTACACGATCCTTGATGTAGGCTGCGGTGGCGGCAGGACAGTCAGCAAGCTGGCGGCCATCGCCACGCAGGGAAAAGTCTACGGGGTCGATTACTCCGACGAAAGCGTCGCCGCAACGAAGAGAATGAATGCACAATGGATGGATCTCGGCCGCGTTGAAATCCAGCCCGCCTCGGTCTCTCAGTTGCCGTTTCCGGACAACATGTTCGACCTCGTTACTGCCGTGGAAACACACTTTCGGTGGCCCAACTTGACTGGCGACACGCGCGAGGTCTTCCGGGTCCTGAAGCCCGGCGGCACGCTCATCCTGATAGCGGAAATCTATAAGGCACGAGTACTTTGGCCGCAAAGTTGTTTGAAAAGCATGCGCCGCAAATAGGCATGGCGCTTCTGAGCGTTGAGGAGCATCACAATCTCTTCACAAATGTTGGCTATTCAAATGTTCAAATAATCGAGGAACGCGACAAGGTTGGCTTTGCGGTATGGCCAAAAAAGCGACGGGATGGACCGACGTAAATTCTTGACGCAAGCCGTTGTGAGTACGGTGGGCGCTGCCGCGAGTCAATTGAACTTCGCGACACCGTTGGAGTCGGTATCGAGCGGGCCGGAGGTTCATGTCACAATCGATCCTGCACAGACGCTTGCCGTTATCCCGCCTGACTTCATGGGGCTCGGCTATGAGATTTCCTCGGCAGCGCGCGCCGGCCTACTCAGCGCTCAGAATGCAGTTTACGTTCAACTTATCCAGACGCTGGGAAAAAACGGCGTCATAAGGGTCGGTGGGAATACTTCGGACTACGCCACGTATCAGGCAATAGGGCAGCCTGTCTCTTCACCTGAGGGGAAGGCAGGGTCAGTGGTCAACGACGCCGTGTTGCGCGATCTCGGTACCTTCCTCGACACCGCCGGATGGAAACTTATTTGGGGACTAAACCTCGGCAATGGCACCCTCGAAAACGCGATTCTGGAAGCCAGGGCAGTTATGGCGGCGGATGAGGAGAATCTGCTCGCTTTTGAAATCGGCAATGAGCCGGACCTGTTTCCGAGCCACCCTCCACGCCACGAGGGTCATCGTCCCCCTAGTTATGGTTACGACGACTACATTCGCGAGTATCGCCAGTACCGCGACGCGCTCCGGAAGGCCATCCCGAACGCTTCTTTCGCCGGGCCTGACGCGGCGGACGCGACTGACTGGGTCGTACGGTTCGCCGCTGAAGAAGGCAAGGATATTAAGCTGTTGACTCACCACTACTATCGTGAGGGCGAGAATCCGACTAGCACTATCGAAAAACTTCTCAACACGGATCCTAAGCTAGGCCAGATTCTTACGAAACTGAGGACTGCTTCGGAATCCTCCGGCGCGCCCTACCGCATCTGTGAGACGAATTCGTTTTCCGGCGGTGGGAGGCCTGGAGTAAGCGATACGTTCGCTTCTGCTCTCTGGGTGCTTGATTTCATGCTTACTCTGGCCTCCGCAGGGTGCGCCGGTGTCAATATGGAGACTGGAGTAAACCAACGTGGATTTATCAGCTCATACTCACCGATCGGCGATGATGAGAAGCGGCATTACTGGGCGGCTCCTGAGTACTATGGGATGCTTGCCTTCGCCCAATCTGGCTTGGGGCGCATTATAAAGAGCACGATCAGTGCCCGAGAGAGAAACATTACAGTTTACGCAACTCAGCTAGGCAAGAACCCCGTTGTTCTCACGATCATCAACAAGGAGCCTTCTTTCGATGCGGTGATCGGGATAGAAGGAGCTATGCCCTTTCACAGGGGATCGCTTATCCGGCTGTCAGGGCCGTCGCTCGAAAGTAAATTCGGCGTCAGTCTGGGGGGAGCAAGGGTCTCACCTGAGGGTTTGTGGAAGCCTGAGCGGACAGAAGAAATCAGCGCAAGTCGAGGAAGATTGCAGGTTCGCCTTCCCGCCGCCAGTGCAGCCATTGTCACTCTGCATTCTTGAATCTGCAAAGACAAACCAAAGCCCGGGCGCTAGAGAATCGCTTGCTGGGGGATGCTCTTCAGAATGACTGCAATCCTTCCCTACCATCTTTATGTCTCCGCCGCCGGGTCATCATTTCCGCTTTCCCTGCAATCCGTCCAGGATCGTTGCCCGGTAGGGAGATAACAGCCTACGAGCCGACTTCACAGGACTAATCCTGCCGTCGAAGCCGGGGTTTCCGGTCAGCCGACCATCCCGGAACTCTTGACCTGGCTGCTATTCTGGGGATCGAGATGAATGCGTTCGCGCGGCATTGGTTTGATCGCCCCGCTTTCTACGCAGCGCTGGCCGCGCAAGGCGTCCTGCACAGAATCTTGCATCGCGCGGAAGCGCCGTAGCATCAAAGCCAGGGCATACAGGACGGGAGGGCACTTATGTCGAGTCAAGTCAGTCAATTCAATGTCGCGGCGACGCCGAGCACGGCGCGCTTTTACGCGTTTCGGCTCAAGCCGGGCGACGATCTGCTGGCCGGAATTCGAACGGTAGTCGATTCGCTCGGGCTGAAGGCGGTCTCGATCGTCAGCTGCGTGGGCAGCCTGAAGCGTGCGTCGTTGCGATTCGCCAATACCGGAGTGTTTGTCGAGCGCACCGGACATTTTGAGATCGTGTCGCTGGTCGGAACGCTGGACGCAAAGGGGGAGCATGTGCACATTTCGCTTTCCGATCGCGAGGGAACAACGATTGGCGCGCACTTTGGCCCGGGCTCGAGCGTTTACACAACCGCTGAAATCGTCATCGCCGAGTTGAGCGACCTTTCGTTCCGCCGTGAAATGTGCTCGATGTCGGGTTACGAAGAATTGATCGTCGATGACCGGGACGTGAAGTAGCGAGAGATGGCGCTGCGATTTCGATTCGACACGCGAACGCTTACACTGATCGGCCTCGGAGCCGTGATCAACATCGTTGCGGGCCAGGTGAACACGTGGCTGCGGCTGCCGATTTTTCTGGATTCGATCGGGACGATCCTGGTCGCCGTACTCACGGGCCCGATTGCGGGAATGGCGACCGGGCTTGCGGGAAATATGGTGTGGGGACTGATTGCGAGCCCCGTTGAGGCGGCGTTTGCTCCGGTCGCGATGGTGATCGGACTCGTCGCGGGCCTATTCGCAAGAGCAGGCTGGTTCCGCTACGTGTGGCAAGTGATTTTGGCCGGCGTGGCGATGGCGATCGCGCTAACGTTAGTGGCGATCCCCATTCAGATTTTTATATTCGGCGGCGCGACAGGGGCAGGATCCGATGTGGCCGTCGCCTATTTCGTCCACGTCGGCCGGACGCTCTGGAGTTCGGTGGGCTTGACGATTCTCGGATCGAACATCGCGGATAAAGTCATCAGCGCGCTGATCGTGTGGTTTGTGATTCGCAAGATGCCGAACCGCCTCGCGACCACTTACACTATGCTCAAGTACAATCGGGCCTGATCGCTTCGTGAGCACTCTCCTCTTTCGCAGCGGCACAAGCTGGCTGCATCGCGCGAATCCACTGACCAAACTCTGCGGCCTGCTTTGGGCTACTACGGCTGCATTCGTCCTACCCTGGCCAGCGGCATTTGCGCTCGCGGCCGTCCTCGCGGCATGGGGAGTGCAATCGGGAATCGGCGGATCGTTTGTCCGGCGGCTGCTCCTGTTGATCGGTCCGCTGGCGATCGCGCTCCTGGTGATACACGGGTTCCTGATGCATTACCCGGATTCGCGCGCGTTCGGTCCGCTGACGTTCAGCCTCGGCGGAGTGATTCACGCCCTGCGCATTCTCGCGCGCCTCGCCGCCGTGGTTTCGGCGAGCTTCTTGTTCGTCGCGACGACTCATCCCGCGGACTTGCTGAAATCGATGGACGCGAGCGGATTCCCCCCGGGATTGTCGTACCTGGTCGCTAGCCCGATGCTGCTCGCCGGAATGTTTGCGATGCGGACGCGCGCCATCCACGATGCGCAGCGCACGCGTGGCCTCGCTCTCGACGGATCATTCTGGACGCGGCTCCGTGCTCTACCCGCGTTGCTGCTGCCGCTCGTGATCGTCGGACTTCTCGAAGCGAATCAACGCGCACTCGCGTTGCACGGCCGCGCCTTCCGAGCGTTGCCACGGCGCACCGTACTCGATCCGCCAGCGGATTCGCGCGGTGGCATCTGGGTGCGAAGGTTTCTCGTGCTCGCCGCCATCATGCAAGGAGGGCTCGCATTTTGGCGCTGATCGAAGTCACAGACTTGACGTTTGCCTACGGCGCGCAGGCGGCGATTGATAGCGTCAGTTTCATTATCGAGGCCGGCGAGCGCGTAGCAATCCTCGGGGCGAATGGGAGTGGCAAAACAACGCTCGCGCACTGGCTGGCCGGATGGCTGCCCACGCAGGAATCGGAAGCAACGCGCGGAAACGTGACTTGCCGCGGCCGTGCGTGGCAAGACTGGCCGCTCGCCGAGCGCGCGAGTTTCGTGCAATACGTCGGACAGATTCCTTCGCAGCAGCTTTCCGGGCAAGCGTTCACAGTTCGCGACGAAATCGCATTCGGCCCCGAAAATTTGGGGCTGCCGGAAATCGAAGTCCGCAAACGCACGGCCGAATGCCTGGCAGACTGCGGGCTAGAGAAGCTTGCGGCGCGCGACCCCTTCACGCTTTCCGGAGGTGAGCAGCAGCGCCTGGTGCTGGCGGCGGCGCTGGCGATGCGGCCGCAAGTAATCGTGCTCGATGAGCCGGTGACGAATCTCGATCCAGCCGGCTGCGACGACGTCCTGCAACTGCTCGCGGCGCTCCCGGCTTCCACCACGGTTGTGCTTCTTGATTCGTTCTCGCGCGTGGGCGTGGAAATCGCGGAACGTTTTCTTTTTCTCCACAATGGCCGCGTCAGTCTCGATGGCGCAGCCGCCGAGGTGCTTCTGCATCCGGATGCGATTGCATCGCTCGGCCTGCCGAGTGCAGCCGAAGCCGCGTGGCTCGCTAGAGAATCCGGCGCATGGAATCCGGCCGCGCCGATTCCGTTCTCGATCCAAGCCGCGATTGCCGCATTCCAACAGGTCGAAAATGCTCCGCGTTGAAGAACTCGGCTTCGCTTACCCCGAAGCGGCGCCACTGTTCTCGGGCGTAAGCTTCGCAGTCGGCGCGGGTGAGTCCGTTGCGTTGGCCGGCCGTAACGGCGCTGGAAAGAGCACGCTGTTTCGCCTGCTCAACGGACTCCTCGCGCCCTCGCAAGGACGCGTGTTCGTAAATGGCCTCAACACGCGAGACCTCCCGGTACATATCCTCGCGCGCACCATCGGCACCGTGTTCCAATCGCCCGAGCAACAAATATTCGAAGCACGTGTTTCCGATGAAGTCGAGTTCGGTCCGAGACAGCTTGGCTTATCGAGAACCGAGGCATCGCGGCGCGCCGCGGAAGCGATCGAACGCGTCGGTTTGACGCAATATTCCAGCGCCCATCCGATGGATCTGGACCGCGCAGCGCGGCGATTCGTCGCAATCGCGTCGGTCCTCTCTATGAAGCCACGCGTATTGCTGCTCGACGAGCCCCAGCAAGGATTGGATTTTCGCGCCACGCAGCGGCTCGAAAAAATTCTAGCAGACGAAAAAGTCGCGGGCGTCACCGTCGTCTTCGTGAGCCACGACATGGATTTCGTCGCACGGAATGCGGATCGCATGCTAGTTCTGGGTGACTTCCGCCTGCTAGCAATGGGATCGCCCGCAAGTCTGTTCTTGGACGCAACTATGCTACAAACAGCTGGATTGGAAATTCCCGCGGCTCTGGCGATCTCGACAGCCCTGGGATTGCCGGCGGTTCTTCGATCGCGCGACCTCGTCGCAGCATGGATCACCCGCCTCCAAACGAAACAATAGCCATGTCTCCGCCTCCGCATCCACTTTGGCAGCTACAAATAAACTTCGCGCTGCCGTAGGGGCGTGTCTCCCATCGCGACGCAACAAGCGGCGGAGCAGGCAGAAATAGCCGCCAGAATCCTCGGCGAGGAAGAACTCGGCGACCGGGACTCAGCGGGATGACGGAGTGCGGGATTTCGCTTGACGAAGGAAATCGGCACCTGTATTGTGTCGCTCATGAGTTCGTTTTCCAAACGCGCGTGTTGTTGTCGCCCCAATAGCCATTTGCTGGCGGGACGGGACGCGCGTGTGAGCAGGCAACTGTAACCGCGGTTGTCTTGTTTGGACTCGTACCGGGCCCCGCTCGCCAGATGAATTGGTAAGCGGGCTTTTTTTTTGCGTCCGTACCCTCCCCCAGGATCCGCACAAAGAGGCAGTTGCCCTTGCGTTGTTCCTGCTGGCCCGCCTACCTAGCTGCTCTTTAGCTCGCCTGTTGAAAATTTGGGTCGGGGGTTGTGTAAATGAAACTACGAAAGGCTTTCTTGCAGAACGGCGCATTAGCGATTGCGGTGGCGATGCTCCTTGCCTCCGCAATCCCGCCGGCGTATGCGCAGGCAGGGCAGTCCAATTCACCTGCGGCTACGGCGGCGGTCGACAAACCTTACCTAGTCGAGTGGGTCTACAAGGTCAAGTGGGGATATGCCGACGAATTCTGGGAGATCTTCAAGAAATACCAGATCGTGACTTTGAACCGCGAAAAAGCTCTTGGCTACGTGACGTCTTACACGGTCTACAGGCCGGGCTTGCACACGGGCGAAGATATCCGCTGGGAATACCGCGTCGTGATTACGTACATGAATCAAGCTTCGTCCAGCCATGGCGCGGAAGTCGAGAAAGAGCTTTTCCCGGATCGGGAAACGCAAAGGCGAGAAGAAAATCGCCGATGGCAGATCACAGAAGCCCATTACGACCTGCCGATTCACGTGATTGATCCCAATGGAGACGGCAGCGAATAAAGCATGCGCAGCGGAAGACTACAACCCGCGCGAGTGTACGGACAGTCAGCAAGTCCTGGACGGTTGGATTCAAAGCCTGACACGACGAGTGCTGGCTTGAGAGTTGCCGTACGTGGTGGAGGAATGGATTCGATGGAGACTGCAGGTTACGTGCTCGGTCAGCTCAAAGACCAAGGCCAGCCGCTTCGACTCATCAAGGCATTCGAGAACCCAGCTAAGGACCGCTGGACGCCCATTTATCTCGAAGACGGCTGCCTGGACGTGGATGACTCCAGCATCAACTGGACCGGCGCGGATGGCCTTGTGTACCGCTTGCCCATGGGCACGCTGTCGGCCGTACTGCTCGGGCCGCTCACGACCGTCACCCACGCAGCGGTGGAGGCTTGCGCCGATTCCAACACTCCGGTCTGTTGGATCGGTGAAGATGGTTTGCGCTTCTACGATTTCGGCATCACGCCCAACCACAACAACAC
>Ga0302326_10020918_pt1 | contig 13438 bp, 14 predicted proteins | sample Palsa_T0_3_FD_202264 | JGI IMG/M metagenome (GOLD analysis project Ga0302326, IMG submission 202264) | Peat permafrost microbial communities from Stordalen Mire near Abisko, Sweden - Palsa_T0_3 | ecosystem: Environmental > Terrestrial > Soil > Palsa > Peat permafrost | place: Sweden: Abisko... | reverse complement strand
CCAATATGCTCACCGCCTGGCAAACCGCGCGGATCGGAACTGCGACCGTCTTCAAATCCCGCTCGCAGTAAACCCGCAACCCCTCCCCAGCCACGGGCTTCAATTCCTCCGAGAGCACCGCCACCAGTTCATCCGCCGGCAGCGTCGAATATTTCGGCGAATCAGCTTGCAGGACATCGACGCGCATCCGGCTGAGGATGAATTGACATCGATCCACTTCCTGGCGGATCAGCCGGGCATCGGATGCGAGCGAGCCATCGAGATTCAACTTGAGCGAGAGCACTTCCAGCTCCCGCGCCACCACGGCGATGGTGCTCAGGGGCGTGTTCAATTCGTGGGCCGCGCCGGCGGCAAGAGTGGTAAGAGCGGCGAGTTGCGCGTTGCGAGCCCCGCGCTCGTGTGCATCGATCAGTGCCCGCCGATGGCGGCGAAGAGATCGCTGAATCCGGCCAACGAAATATGCGATGAGAATCGAAACCAAAGCCAGCGCGACCCAATCTGCGGTGTTCCGCACGGTCGTCGTCAATTGCAGTGGCGCCTGCCCAAGCGGATGCCAGACAAACAAAAGGCCGTAGCAAGCGCCCGATGCCAGTACGATCAGCCAGAACCACCCTTCCGGGAGCGTGACGACCGCCATGGCCACGTGAACAAGGTAAAGTGCGGTGAACGGATTAGTTGGGCCTCCGGTGCAGATGAGAAGAACGGTCAGGAGCAACACATCCAACAGCAGAACCGCCGATACCAATCCACGCGGCGCTCGGCGAAGTGTTTGGAACTGGAGAAATAAATTAGTGAACGCCGTCAGCCCGATGACCGAGACAATCCAAAAGAGCGGCAATTTGAGATGCAGAACAGTGATAGCCAGCAGCGTTGCAATGGTTTGCCCCGCCACCGCCAGCCAGCGCAGCCGCGCCAGCCAATTGAGAACGATTCCAGATTCTTCAGATTCAGCCCCGGTTCCGAAAACCTGCGTCAACTAGGCTCCTTGTACACGGAAGGGTCTTCGGCATCTCCGGTATGCCCGATCATTGCCCTTCCGCTGGGCCAAAGTGTGACGAAGAACATGAATGCGATCAAGGCCGGAATCAGATTCGGCAACATGGAGTTGGTCATCAGACAACCGGTGAGGGAGAAGATTCCACCGATCACCAGTGCGAGCCAAACGGAAATCGTTCCAAAAAGATAGTTCCCAGGCGAGACGGTGTGTCCCGTCCAATACGCCTTGAACACATGACTGCGCCAGAAAAAAGAAATCGGAACAATCACAAGCAAATAACCGAGCGTCGCGAGGAACCACCACTGACGGTCCTGCGGAATCGATGCGGATTCTGTAAACCCCAGCTTGGCAACAACCACGAGAAAAAGAAGAAACGGCAGAATCAGAAACAGCACGAATGCCACCCATGCAATTCGAATGGCGGTCCGTGCAGTCAGGCCGTGTGATTTGATTGTCCCTGCCGCGTGTGTCGATGGTGCCGCATGACTCATGAGCGCTCTCCAGTTGGGTTAATCAATTTTACCCTACGGGAAGGCGATGCGTGAGCGCAGAAAGATTTTTGTGAAAAAGATCGCGCGTTTTTTCACAATGAAAAGCGGGGGTTCTCCATTGACGAATTCAATTTTGCCACGACCTCACGCCACGTTGGCCTGGTGGAATTCCTTGCGTCGGTCGGCCATCTGGGCCTTGAGACGGGCGAGAATGGAACTGTGCATCTGGCTGACACGCGATTCGCTCAGGTCCAGAGTGGCGCCGATCTCTTTCATCGTCATCTCTTCAAAATAGTAGAGGATGATGATCAGCCGCTCGGCGCGGGAGAGGCCCTTGGTCATCAGGTCCTTGAGGTCCTTGCGTTGGATTTCGCGCACCGGGTCGGCGCCGCGCTTGTCTTCCAGAACGTCGATCTCGCGCACATCCTTGTTGCTGTCGGTTTCAAACCATTTGCGGGAAAGTGAGACCAATCCCACAGCCGTCGCGTCCTTGGCCATTTTCTCGAATTCGCCAATCGACACCTGCAACCGCTCGGCCACTTCCGTATTGGTCGGCGAACGGCCCAACTCCGTTTCAAGCGATTTGGTGGCGGAATCGAGCTTATGGGCGCGCGACCGCACCAGGCGCGGGACCCAATCCATCGAGCGCAATTCGTCGAGAATAGCCCCACGGATGCGCGGCGCGCAGTAGGTTTCAAACTTTACGCCACGCTCCAGATCGAACGCATTGATCGCATCCATCAGGCCGAAAATGCCCGCGGAGATGAGATCGTCCAGCTCCACTTCATCGGGGAGCTTGATGTGAATTCGCTCGGCGTTGTAGCGCACCAGATGGAGATAATTCTCCATCAGGCGATTGCGGAGAACCTCCGCCTTGGTTTTTTTGAATTGAATCCAGACTTCCTTGATGTCTTTGACTGGCTTGGCCATAAGGCCTCCCTGTCCGTGGGTTTTGAACGCGGTTCGCATTAGCATCCACTCCTGCAGTTAGAAATTTGAGACGAAGCCAATTCCATTTATCGGTCGCCGCGGGCCGGGGCCGTGGAACTATTTTTCAATTTTTCCTGTTCTGATTCTGAATTCAAATTTTCTTCGAGCATTTTTCGCGCCATGGCTCCAACCACCAGTCCGATAACCAAGGTTGCCGCCATAGCCGTCAAAGCTCGACTGACTGTCGTGGCAAATGTATTGCCCGCCCCCAGCCCGCCCACCACCAGGCAAACAGCAAACGCCAACAGGGCCATCGTGGCCGCCAATCTGGTAATCATCGCAGTACTCCTTTCAATATCTCGCGTCACAATGCAAATCATTCATCCATGAATCGATTTATCTTCTGAACCATCTATTCATCCGGTTGAAAAATCCGCCGCCATCGTGGGTCGGGGCAACGCCGCGCTCCAGGCGCATCGCCAATTGAGCAATGCACTGGCTCGCGCCGCAGCGTGGGCTGGCCAGAATGAATGGCGTCCGTCGCCGAACCGCCGCAGGAACCTCCGGATCGGCCAGCACAAATCCCGCGTCCAAAACCACGACCGACAAAAATTGTTTCGCCACCCGCGCGATCCGCTCGTAAACGGTTCGCCCTTCACTGGGTCGTTGCGCCTGATTCACCAGCAAACTCATGGGCCGATCCGGCGCGTCCCGGCTGATGACTTTAATGACGGCGTACGCATCCGTAATTGCCGTTGGTTCCGGCGTGGTGACGACCAGCACATGATCCGCCGCGCGCGTGAATGACAGCACGTTGGGGCTGATCCCCGCGCCGGTATCGATAAGAATCACATCCACACTCTCTTCGAGCGCAGCGAGAGATTCGATGAGGGCTTGGCGATCCGTGTCGGTCAGATCGGCCATTCGCGCCAATCCAGATGCACCGCCGATCAATCGGAATCCACCCGGGGCTGGCACCATCACATCCGCCAGTTCGCGCCGGCCGGAAATCACGTGTGAAAGATTGCTTGGCAAGTCGATGTTGCACAGCACATCCGCATTGGCCAATCCAAGGTCGGCATCGAGCAGCACGACATCCTTGTGCGCCGATGCCAGTTTGATCGCGAGGTTGACGGCGATGTTGCTCTTGCCCACCCCGCCCTTTCCGCTGGTGACGGCGATGACCGTGGCGCGGGATCGTGGCCGGGTGGCCACCGGCGCGGGCACTTCCCGCTGCACCGGCAAATTGCTCCGCTCCATCATCCGGCGCAGTTCCGCGGCCTGATCGATGATTACTGACATGCGCCGCCTCCTAGATCATCGCTGCCCAGAATCATCTGCGCCAGCCGGCGGCCGCCGCCGACTTCGATATCCTTCGGCACATCCTGGCCGGTGGTGATATACGAGAGACTTTTGTTGGTCTTGCGAATGATGTTCAGCACGACGCCGCAATGCGCTGCCTCATCCAGCTTCGTGAAAATAATTTTGTCCGAGCGAACTTTCCCGAAGCGATCCAGCGCCAGCTCTACGCATTGCTGGCTGGACGTGCTGGAAAGAACCAGATGCACCTCGTCTGGCCTGGCAACGGCAAGGAATGACCGCAGCTCGCCCAATTTCATCGCGTCATTGGGGCTGCGGCCGGCAGTGTCGATCAGAACAAATTGGCAATCCTTCATCGCCTGCAGAGCCGCGCTCATTTCTTCCGGCCGGCTGACGACCTTCAGGGGTGATTCGATCAAATCGGCGTATTTTCCGAGCTGATCGATGGCGGCGATACGGTAGGTGTCCAGCGTGATCATTCCCACGCGGCATCGCTCACGGATTTTCAAATTCGCGGCGAGCTTGGCCAGCGTCGTTGTTTTTCCAACACCCGTTGGGCCGATCAGCGCGACGACGTGCGGTCCCATTTTCGTGCCGCGCACCAGTGGGCTCCCCAATGGCAGCAGTTTCTCGATCTGTTCCAGAAGTTTGTCCCGGATGAAATCCGATTGCCGCGCATGCTCTGGGCGAATCTGCCGGTGCAATGTCTGGATCATGTCGGCGGCGAGATTCTGGCACACCTGATTTCGTACGAGCCGTGAATAAAGCGCGTGATATTCCGCCGGAATATTCGGCAATCGCTGCTGGCGCGTCTGTTCGACCAAATCCTGCACCAGCCCCTTGATGTTGGTCATCTCCTGCGTCAACCCAAGCATGGCGGCGCTTTGCGCGGCGGGACTTTCGAGAATCTGGCGGCTGTTGGAGAGCATTCCCAGAGGCCGATCCGGCGCGGCGATCAGCGGCGATGGGCGCGGCCGTGATGGAATCGGACGGCGAGCACCACGATCACCCGAATTCCCACTGCGACCGGCTGTGATTTCGACGATTTCCTGCCGCCGCAATCCCAGCCAACCGCGCCGAGAAAAAGTCCGGGTGTGCAGAATCACGGCGCCGGGACCGAGGGTGGATTTCACCTCGGCCAGCGCCTCGCTCATCGTCGGAGCTTGAAAAGTTTTCAGGTCCATCGATGCACCTTCATGCGTTGATCTTCTCGTTTCGATCATGTTCCGTTCAATCCCACCAGAGCGACGGCTTCCACTTTCGCCTCGGGCACAACTTCGTTAAATCCCAGCACGGCCATCTGCGGCAGCGCGCCTTCGATCATCCGGCGCATCGCGCCACGAATTTGCGGGCCGCATAGCAGCACGGCCGATCGGCCAGTCTGGGTCAGCTCGTTGGATTTGTGCACAATCTGCTGGGTGATCTGCTGCGCGACCTGCGGCGGAATTGTGTTGTTGGTGCCGCGCTCGGTGCGCTCCAGATGTCCGTTGATCATTTCCTCTAATGCCGGGTCCAGCGTGACGCAAACCAGGCGGTCCTGTTCATCCACATATTGTTTGCAGATGGTGCGGGACAGTGCGTGACGGACATATTCGGTCAGGATTTCCAGGTCCTTGGTGCGCGAGGAATAATCGCCCAGCGTCTCGATGATCGTCTCCAGATCGCGCACCGGCACGCGCTCGCGCAAAAGATTCTGCATCACCTTCTGCAACTCGCCGGGCTTGATCTGTGTTGGAATCACCTCTTCCAATAACGCCGGCACACGCGTCTTGAGATGTTCCAGTAGATTCTTCAATTCCTGCCGAGTCAGCAATTCGTGGGCGTGGCTCTTGATGATTTCGGTGAGATGCGTGGCGACGACGGCGGTAGCCTCGACCACGGTGTAATTGAGCAACTCCGCTTGCTGGCGCTGGGGTTCGGTGATCCAATAGGCTGGCAAACCGAACGCAGGCTCGGTGGTGGCGACGACGCCGGTCAGCGGGCCACTGGTCGCGCCATTGTCCATCGCCAGGAATTGCTGCGGATACGTCACGCCCCGGCCAACCACCTGCCCCTTGAGCTTCACGACATAATCGTTTGCCCCAAGCTGCATGTTGTCGCGGATGCGCACCGGCGGGACGATGATTCCCAAATCCAACGCGATCTGCCGGCGAATCAGGCTGATGCGATCCAATAAATCCCCGCCCTTTGCCGCATCCACCAGGCGAACCAGACCGTAACCCACTTCCAATTCCATGGTGTCAAGGTCGAGCAGCTTCTCAACTTTTTCCGGCTCCTTCTTGGAAGATTTCTCTTTTTCCTTGGCGGCAGCGACTCGCTTGGTTTTTTGCTCGCCGCGAGTCAGGGTAAACGCCAATCCACCACAGCATGAGCCCAGCACGAGCAGCGGAATCTTGGGCAATCCAGTGAATGTCATGACCGACAGAAACATGCAGGCGATCACCAGAGATTTCGGCTTGGCGAATAGCTGGGAGATCACTTCATCGCCCAGATTGCTCTTGCTGCTGGTGCGAGTAACGATCAGGCCCGCGCCGAGCGACACGATAAATGCGGGGATTTGGCTGACCAATCCATCGCCGATCGACAATTTGGTGTAAAGCTGCAAGCAATCCATCAGCGGCCAGCCGTGCTCGAACATGCCGACGTACAAGCCGCCCAGGACGTTAACGAATGTAATGATGATCCCCGCGATGGCGTCGCCACGAACGAATTTGCTGGCGCCGTCCATCGCGCCGTAGAAATCGGCTTCCTGTGCGATGTCGGCCCGGCGCTTGCGGGCCTCGGCTTCGTTGATGATGCCGGCGTTCATGTCGGCATCGATGGCCATCTGTTTGCCAGGCATGGCGTCCAAGGTGAATCTCGCCGCCACTTCGGCGATGCGCGTCGCGCCCTTGGTGATCACCACGAACTGAATCACCACAATGATGATGAAAATGATGACGCCCACGGCCAGTGATTTGCCGGTGACGAAATCAGCGAAGGTATAGATGACATCCCCGGCGGCGGTCATCGCGCCGGCGGCATCCGTGGAACGATCGGCAACCGTCAAAATCAGGCGCACGGTCGCAACGTTCAGCACCAGCCGAAAGAGTGTGATCGCCAGCAGCAACGATGGAAATACCGCAAATTCCAGCGGGCTTGACACATAAATCGTCGTCACCAGCACGATCACCGAAATGGTAAAATTGCAGACCAGCAGCAAATCCATGACTGACGGCGGCAACGGAACGAGAATCACCACCAGCAGGCTGATCACCGCCATGGGGAAAAGCATTCCCCGGTTTTGGTGAATCTTGATCAGCAGAGGATGGGCCGGAATCGCCGCCATGAATTAAACGAAATCAAACAGCCAATGCTTTTTTCGCCTTTCGGTTCAGTTCATAGACATAGGCCAGAATCTCCGCGACGGCGGAGTAAAACTGCTCGGGAATTTCATCGCCGACATCGACCATGCGATAGATGGCCCGAGCCAATGGAGCGCGCTCGACGATCGGCACGCCGGCCTCGATCGCCAGCTCGCGGATGCGCTGCGCCAGAAAATCCGCGCCCTTGGCAACGAGCTTTGGTGCGTGCATCGATGGATCGTATTTCAGCGCGACAGCGAAGTGAGTGGGATTGGTTACAACCACATCCGCCGTGGGGACTTCCTTTTTCAGCCGTTCCTTGGCGCGAGCGATGGCGATTTGCCGGCGGCGCTGCTTGATCATCGGATCGCCGTCCATCCGCCGCATCTCATCTTTCACTTCCTGCTTGGTCATGCGAAGCGATTGTTCGACGCGCTGCCGCTGGTTGACGTAATCAAAAATCGCCAGCAAGAGCAGCAGAAAACCCACGCGCATGCCGATGTTGAAAACTATTTGCGCCCCAATGCCGAAACTCTGGAGAAACGTGAGCCGCTGGACTGAGATAATTTCGCCGAGCCGATCACCGATTGCCGAATATGCGACCAGGCCGACCAGCACCACCTTGACGATATTCATGAGCAAATGGATCGGTCCCTGGCCGCGGCCAAGAATTTTGCCAATGCCACGAAACGGATTCAGTGCCGCCAGATTCGGTTGAATCCGGGTCGGGCTGAGGATCAATCCTACTTGAGCAATGTTGACGGCGATGACGATGAGCATCACCCCACCCAGCACCGGCGCGACATTGGCCCCGATCTGGCCCAGCGCGCCCAGTGCTTGATCGGCGATGGAGGAAGAATTGACGTTGGACAGCGATCGCACCGAAAGCATTTGTTCGACGATGGAACGAAGGGCGGAGAGCAAATTCATCCCGAACCACTTGAGCAGGAGCAGGCCGCCGATGAGCAGGACAGCGCTGGTGAGATCGTGGCTGCGGGCGATGTTGCCCTGCTCGCGCGCTTCCTGTCGCCGGCGAGGCGTGGGGGCTTCGGTTTTGTCGCCACTGGATTCAGCCATCGATCATTGTCCCATGTAAGTGAAATGCACCTGTCGCATGGCGTCGGACAGCGCGTCCCGCAGGACGCCGCTGGTCATGCTCAGGCCAAAAATCACCACCGCCATTCCCACCATGACCCGCAGCCCGATGCCGGCGGTCATGATGTTCATTTGCGGAACGGTTTTTCCGATGAATCCCAAAATCAGATCGACAATCAGCATGGTGACCAGCATCGGTGCGGCCAATTGGATGGCCAGTAGCGTCGCAGTTTGAAACATATCCATCACCAGCGACACCAGATGTGCGTTCGCTCCCACCGAGAGCAGCGGCAACGTGCTGAAACTGTCGCGCACGCCCAGGATCAGTGCGTGAGAACCGTTGATCACCAGAAACACGACGAGGGTGAGAAAAAAATAGAGATCGCCAATGAACGATCCGGTCGCGCCGAACTGCGGATCGAATGTCTGGCCGAGATTCAGGCCCATCTGTTGGCCGATCATTCCACCGGCCCATTGCGCGGCGATGAAAATCATGCTGAGAATCGTTCCAATCGCCAGACCAAAGGCGATTTCGCCCCCGATCGCGACGGCAAGTTGCCAGCTTGTTTGTGGGAATTGAACGGTGAGACTCACATTGGGCGCGATTCCCGCCGCCAGAACACATGCCATCAGCGCCTTGATGCGCTTGGGAATTCGATCGCTCCCCAGCAGCGGTGCGTAGATCATCATCCCAGCGATGCGAAACAGCACCAGGACGTAGACCGGAACGAAATTCAGCGCTTCCTCAAGCATGTTTGAACCATCGCCAACTAACGAACGTGCCCGCTCACCAACATTTCCGTGGCGTAAGTCATTAGTCGATGGCTCATCCACGGCATCAACATGATGGCGGCGGAAACCATGGCGACGATCTTCGGCACGAATGTCAGAGTTTGCTCTTGTATCTGCGTCACCGCCTGCACCAGCGAGATGACAATGCCCACGATCAACCCGATCCCCAGCATCGGCGCGGAAATAAACAGCGCCATCAGCAACGTATCACGAATCATTTCCGAGGCTTGGTCGAGAGACATGTGCAACACCCTTCCGTGAGTGCTTTGGGTCTGGCCCAATGCGTCGCGCGGCTTCGGTCCATCCATGAACCGAAAAAAATCGCCGCCGACTATGTCACAAAACTACCCATCAAACTCATGGTAATCAAGCGCCAACCATCCACTAAAACGAACAACAATAATTTGAACGGCAACGAAATCAGCACCGGCGGCAACATCATCATCCCCATGCTCACCAGCACGGAGGAGATCACCATGTCGATAATCAGAAACGGCAAATATACTTTGAACCCCATGAGAAACGCCGTCTTGAGTTCGCTGAGCATGAACGCGGGGATTAGCGTCATCGTGCCGACATCGGCCGGCTGCAAGGCCGGCGGTTTGTGCGCCATCACCTGAAACAACTGGACATCATCCTCATTATGGTTCTGCTCGATCTGGTGAAACATGAATTCCCGCACCGGCTCCTGGGCGTTATGCAGCGCTGTTTGCGGATCGATCTTTCCGGCCATGTACGGCGCCAGCGCTTCGCTGTTCACGCGCTGCCACGTCGGACCCATCACCAAAAACGTCATGAACAGCGCCAATCCAACCAGCACCTGATTCGGCGGCAACTGCTGCGTGCCGATCGCTTGGCGCATCAGCGAGAGCACGATCACCATGCGGGTGAAACTGGTCATCATAAGCAAAATCGCCGGCGCCAGCGAGAGAACCGTCAGCAGAACGATGATCTGCATGGCGGAGGAAAAATTCTGACGATTGCTGAGATCGGGGAGTTGGTGTTGAACGATGCTGACGGGATTGGGGTCAGCGGCGAGCGGCGCGTTGGCCGTCGGATCGTCATCGGCTGCGCTCGACACGGCCGGCGCCGTCAGAAGAAAAATAATTGCCCATGCAACGCAAACAGCCCGATTCACGAGAGCATCCTTTCTCATCGTGTCCCTCAGACCCGCTTCGTTTTATATCACACGAAAATGAAAATGATAGCGCGCGGCGAAAACTATTTTGAATTTTCGTGTTCTGATTTTCGATTTGAGAATTTCCGAGTCACGCCCGGCCGAGTTGTTTCACCAGATCGCGCACCTTTTCGCTCAGCCCCGAAAGCTCCTGGCGCGCTTCGGCGAGTTCCGGATCGGGAAGTTCGTGGGAGGAATCGAAAGAATCGGTTGGCTGTGTCACATCGCGCGACCCGGCAATTTTTGCCTCTTCCGATTCCATGGCGTCTTCGAGTTTTGTCTCGTCGAATTTTCGGCGCATTTTTCCGAAGAGATTTTCGAAGTGTCGCGCGGCCACTGAAGTCTCATCCCGCACCTGTCCAAGCAGCGCCGCCACTTCTTCTTCCGAAGAGATCTCGCACAAGGGATTGAGCTGCGCCCCACTGTCGCCCACAACCAACAGGCGTTTACCCACCTGAATCAGCAGCAGCGATTGCCGATGGGTAATGACGGATCGTGACAGAACTTTGATCGAAGGGATCGAGCGAACTCCCACCGCTCCGGGAAAAGCGCGCTTGGCGCCGACACGCAGCAGAAAGATCAATCCAACCACAGCCCCCAGCGCCAGCGTGACACGAAACGGATCGAATCCGTTTGACCGATACACCGCCGGCTGCGCTTCGGCTGCGGGAGCGGTCCCGCTATTATCCAAATTCAGTGGTTTGGTTTCAAAGGAATCCGGTGCCGCGACCGGCGAATCTTGCGCTGTCGCCGCCATCGCGGGCGCGGAATAACCGAGCGAGGCGAAAAAAAGAAAAATCAAAAAAAATTTCATACCCCTTCATCCGTGAGCGCCGCAACGATCTCATTCACCCGGACGCAAAAATTGTCGTTGAGAACCAGCACTTCCCCGCGTGCTACCAGCCGATCGTTGACGAAGACATCCACCGGATCACCGGCCAGCTTGTCCAGTTCCACCACGCTTCCTTCGACGAGTTTCAGCACATCTTCAACCAACATCCGGCTTCGGCCGAGTTCAATTTTGACGTTCAGTTCCACGTCCCGGAGCAATTCAATGCTCGACACCTGGGCGTCGGCCATCACCTGCTGAAAGCTCGGCAGCTTGAACGCCTCCGCATCGCCGCCGGGGATATCGGGGGTTGCGACAGCAGCGCCATCTTCAAAATTCGCCTGCTGGAGCAATTGCTCGATGGTGGCATCAGTGGGCAAATCGCCTTCGGGGGCAGAAGAGTCGAGAGTTGTGTTGGATTCGGGGATTTCCGCCGACGCCGTCGGTTCGGGCGTGGCTGATGGATCGGGGGGCGTTTCTGCCATGCTGCACCATCCTTGGATAATCAGCCGGCAGCTTCCAGCCGCCGTTTGATCCCGATCAGTAATCCGTTCGGAACGGAATGCACCGCGGGACCAGGACTTCGTCGATCATGTTGTCGCCGACGATCTCGTCCAACTGGAACTTCACCTGCCGGCGCAACGTTTCCAAACCCGGTTCCGCTCCGCCTCCAAGCTTATCCGGATCGGACTGTGCGATTATGGTCCGCACGCGGTCCTTAATCAAGGCGTCGTTGTCGGCAATTGATTTTTTTACGCGATCGGCCGCATCGGATTTCACGGAGAGCCAGATGTTCACATCATACAGAAACGTCCGCCCGCTCATTTTGTTTTCAAACCGAGAATCGAGAAGCTGAATCTCAACGGTCTGATCCTTGCCAGTCGAGGAATCGGTTGAATCACTGCCATCTGATTTTAAGTTGAGCGTGAGATCGGCGGCATTGGCATTTTTTGCGCCCGCGCCGATGAATTTGAATCCGGCGAAGAGAACGACCGCTTCCAGCATCATGACCCCGCCGAGCAGGACCGGCAGCTTGGTCATGAACCCGCCGCCCTTGGCAGCTTCCTTCTTATCCGTCGCTGGGGCTGCTTCCGATTTCTTTTCTGCTTTTTCTGCCATGACGAAGACCGTCCTTTTGCAACCGTCCGATAACCGTCGGCGGATGAATACCGCCCTGATTACCTATCGGCATGGCTCTGGGACCGCTGAATCACTGGCTGCTCAATATTGCATTCAATCCGTCACCGGACGGCGAATGACCCGTGCATATTCAATCGCCCGGCGGATCACTTCCTGCAACGGCTCGCGCACCATCATCTTTTCCCCGGTGTCACAGCAAACCACGGTATCCGGCGTCGATTCCACGTACCGGATTTTCTCGGCGTTAATCACAAACGCCTGCCCGTTCAATCGCGTCAACGTAATCATGGGTTCCACCCTTTCGTGTTGTCGTTCGATAATTGCTTCGGCTGGTGAGCGGTTTTATCTGATCTAATTAAATGCAACCGCCGAGGACGCCGAGAGCGCCGAGGAAGGCACAGAGAAGAAAATGAATTTGTATTGGTGTTCACAAATTATATTTTTGCACTCTCTTCTCGGCGTCTGTCTCGGCGCTCTCGGCGTCCTCGGCGGTTGCATTTGCATTTCCTTCAGAATTCAAAAGACCCTCGCGACAGAGCGTATCAACACCTGCCGCGAGGGCTTGCGTTCCATTTGCGAATTTGCCGACCAATCGGGTCATGTCATGCGTCAATCAATGTTGTGAATTCAGCAAATCCGTCAGCAATTCGTCGCTGGTGCTGATTACCCGGCTGTTCGCACTGAACCCAGTGGATGCGATGATCAGGTTGATGAATTCTTTGGAGATATCCACATTGCTCTGCTCCAGCGCGCCGGATTCGACCGAGCCGGTGCCCACGGTTTCGGGAGCGCCGATCTGTGCGACGCCGCTGGCCCCAGAAGACGAATAGATATTCCCGCCTTCGTTGTTCAAACCTTCAGGGTTGCTGAAATTCGCCAGAGCCAACTGACCCAGTGTCTTGGTCAATCCATTGGTGAACGATCCCGTGATAGTTCCGTCAGAGCCGAGGCTGAAGCCCGAAAGAGTTCCGATCGGCGTTCCATCCTGGCTTCCCATCACCATCTGCGAACTGTTGGCCGCAAAATCGGTCATGCCGCTGAAATCCAGGTTCATGACCACTGGCGAATTCGCGCCCGTGCCAGATCGGTTGACCGTGATGGTGGTCCCCGTGGTGGATTGCAGTTGGCCTGCGGTGTTAAACGTCAGCGTGCCGTTGCCCAGCACCGGCCCCGTTCCCCCCTCGTTGTCCGGCGAAGAGGCGTAGAACCGCCAGGTCGTTCCGGTCGATGTTTTACTCTCCAGCACCGCTGTCACATCCACCGAAATCGGCGTGCCCAGCGAGTCATACGCATTGATCGTCGTGCTCACGCTCTCCCCGGCTG
>Ga0302326_10020917_pt1 | contig 13439 bp, 9 predicted proteins | sample Palsa_T0_3_FD_202264 | JGI IMG/M metagenome (GOLD analysis project Ga0302326, IMG submission 202264) | Peat permafrost microbial communities from Stordalen Mire near Abisko, Sweden - Palsa_T0_3 | ecosystem: Environmental > Terrestrial > Soil > Palsa > Peat permafrost | place: Sweden: Abisko... | reverse complement strand
TAAAGCCCACGCTCATTCTGCCAGGCTTACGTACGGGCTGAAGCCCGTACCCTTCAAAGATGGCGACTTATTCAGAGAGTCCCTCATCTATTTCAAGAAGGTCTAATGACCACATCCGACCCCCTTCCTCCACCCATCGCAGGGAAGCGGAAGTTCATCGCGAGCTACGGCTCGACCCTGCTGGGGCAGGGACTTATCCTCGGGCTGGGAGTCATCACCGGCGTGGTGACTGCAAGAATGCTGGGGCCGGTGGGGCGCGGCGAGTACGCGGCCATTATCCTCTGGCCGACCGCGATCCTCTACCTGCTATCGCTGGTCAACCAGGCGGTTGCTTTCTATGTAGGCCGGCAAGCGTTCACGATCTCTGAGATGGCCACAGCGGTCACGGCCTTCGGCTTTGTCCAGAGCCTGCTCACGGTGGCCATCGGACTGGCGGTCGTGCACTTCACGCTGGCCAGGTATTCACCCACGGTCCAGTCGCTCGGAGTCCTCTTCGTCCTCTTCTCTCCCGCCTTTGTGCTTTGCGGATATCCTGCGAATCTCTTCCAGGGCATACCGGACCTGAGGCGATTCAATATTATCCGCGTGTCGTCGCCGGTGCTTTATCTCGCGGGCCTAGTAGCGATCGTTTTGGCCCACCGCTCCAGCCTGACCTTTGTCATCTATTCCCAGATCGCAAGCTGGATAGTGTCTTTAGGGCTGGGTGTGGCGCTGGTCTGGGTTCATCTCAGCCCCCGGTTTCGGTGGAATCGGGCCGTGCTTCCCAGCCTGGTGAAATACGGCGCCAGGACCCAGGCGACCAACCTGGCCAACTATTTCAATCAGCGCATCGATCAGCTGGTGCTGTCGCTGCTGGTCCCGCCGCAGCAACTGGGATTCTATGCGGTTGCGGTCACGCTCTCGACAGCGGTCACGGTGTTTCCCCAGGCGGTCGGGCTGGTCACTTTTTCGCGGGGATCGAGTCAGCACAGCGGCGATGCCAAGGCCACCATCGGGCACTCGTTCCGGGCCTCGCTGCTCTGGCTGCTGGCCTGCTGCAGCGCGCTTTATTTGCTGGCGCCCTTCCTGATTCACCGCATCTTTGGAGCGGCCTTCGACGGCTCCATCCTGGCGTGCCGGATTCTGGTGCCCGGAGCGCTGATGATCGGCCTGAACCAGGTTCTTTACGGCGGATCGAATGCCCTGGGCAGGCCCGGCCTGCCGTCCTGCGCCGAGGGCGCAAGCATGGCCGTAACCGCCGGCGGTCTTTATCTGCTGGTGCCGCGCTATGGATACATCGGCGCCGCGATCGTATCCACGGCAGCCTACACCGTCAGCTTTCTGGTGATGCTTGTCTTAACGCACAGATTGCTCGGAATCAGCCTCCGCAATCTGCTGTTCGGCGGGACCACGCGTGCAATCCCCGCAACCCCCAGAGGATTATGAGATCCACTTCGTCATGGACGACTCGAACCGCCCAGGCTCCGCGGCGAACGGCGGAATGGGTTCCGCTGGTTGTGCTTCTGATCGGCATCCCGTGGGGCATCTGGAGCGTCTACGCCCTGATGAGCGGCGACAATTCAGAACTGGTTTCGCTGTTCACCGCGGCGGGCTGGTTTTTCATTCTGGCCTTTACGTATCTTTCCCTGCATGGCATCCGCGGCATGGCATGGTGCTCGGTTCCAGTGCTGGTAACGTACGAGGCCATCTTCGAGTTCGGCCTGACGCCGTGCTGGAGGTTTGCCACCGGCCAGGACCAGATCGACGCCATTTACGTCCACGCCATGTTGCTGACTTTGATGGGGTTTGCCGCGTTCTGGGCGGCCAGCCTGCTCTTCAAGCGGGAAGGCGGGCTTTGGTTCGTTCCCCAGACTCCCTCGACCACGAGCCGCGTGGCGCTCACCAGCCTGCTCATGCTCATCCTGGGACTGATCGGCAACGTGGCGGTGTGGAAGCTCGGCGTCGGGACCTATGTGTGGACCACGGGCGACACCGGAGCGGAGCAGGCTGCGCTACCCTACAGAATCTGGCTTCTTGCGGTGATGAGCCTGCTCAGTCTGGCTATGGTCATATCGGCGATTGAGATTTACGGAAAGAAGAGCCGCGACCCGCTCATCCGGTTTGTCTTCTGGGTTTCAGTGTTCTCATCGATCGGATTCGGCGCCATCTCGGGAATGAAGTCGGAGATCCTCAAACCGTTTCTCTTTCTCGTCGTTGTGTATACGATGACCAACCGCCGTATTCCGCGCAGCACGTTCATGCTGCCGGTGATCCTGATCGTGATCTATCCATTTGTCAATGCCTACCGGCACAACCTGGACAGCGGATACAGCCAGTCTGTCAATACGCTGCAGGGCCAGGCTGCGGCGATCGAAAAGACGATCGAGGACGTTGCCTCCAGCCCTTTCTCAACCAAAGAGCAATCCGGAAAGAGCTTCTCGAACGCCACCGACCGTCTTTCGCTGCTCACCTACTTCCACGACATCGTCGGGCTGCCGGCTCCGTCGCTTTTGAACGGCGACGAGAAGATCTGGATGGCTCCGTTTTACCCGCTGATCCCGCGATTCATTTGGAAGGACAAGCCGATTCTCGAGAAAGGCAGCCGCATCAGCGTGGCCCTGGGCCGCCCGCGGACCACGGCCTCGGCTCCAACCCTGCCCGGGGACATGTACTCCCTGTGGGGAACGCCCGGCGTCATCGTCGGCATGTTCGTCTACGGCATCCTGTTGCAGGTCTACATGAACTGGGCGGGGAGCGGCCGATTCTCCGAGCGCAGGCTGCTGATCTATATCGCCTTCCTGATCCCCATCGTGGACCTCGAAATCGATTCGGTGGCGCTGATTGCGGGGCTGGTGCTGCTGGGCATCCGCATGGGGATCGTCTCGCGCATCGTCTATGGTCCGTTCCACGCCGATGCGGCGAAAGTGCAGCGCCGTCCAGTGGTGGTAAGAGTGTAGGGATCCATTCGCGCGATGCAGATGCCTCCTCCAACCCGGCCTGGCAGGCGGTGGCGAGAGCACAATTTCAAGGAGCCGCATGTGTACCCCGATTCAAGCGTCCGCAGGGTGCTGATCTTCCGTACCGGCAGTCTGGGCGACACGGTGATCGCCCTGCCCTGCTTCCACCAGATCGCTCGCGCCTTTCCCAAGGCCGAGCGGGTGCTGCTGACGCAGATTCCGGTCCATTCGAAGTTCACCGCGGCCATGGCTGTGCTGGCCAACACCGGCCTGGTGCACGGCGACATGCGCTACCCCGGCGGCACGCGCAACCTGGGCGAGCTGCTCGGCACGATCCTGGCCATTCGCCGCTTTCGCCCCGACGTGCTGGTGCACCTGCTTCCGCGCCTCACGCTCAAGGAGGCGCGGCGCGACCGCATGTTCTTTCGCCTGGCCGGAGTGCGCCGCTTCGTTGGCTCGCCGGCCGATGTGGTGCTTCGGCACCGCCTCGACCCGGCCACCGGGCTCCGTGAATCGCATGCTTCGCTGCTGGCCCGATCCATTGCGGAGATCGGCGACGCCAACGTTGCCGACCTCGCCAACTGGGATCTGCATCTCACCGCGGCGGAGATGGACAAGGCCGCGGAAGTGCTGGCGCCGCTTGACGGAATGCCGCTGCTGGTTTGTGGCCCCGGCACCAAGATGCAGGCGAAGGACTGGGGCGTGGACAACTGGCGGGCTCTTCTCGGGAGGCTCAACGCGCGGCATCCCGCGCATGGGCTGGTGACGATCGGCACGGGCGAAGAGCGGGAGTTGTGCGACAGCGCGGCCCGCGGCTGGGTGGGAAGCAAGGTGAACCTGGCCGGCAAGCTGAGCCCGCGCGAGTCGGCAGCCGTCATCGGCCGCGGCCGAGTCTTCATCGGGCCGGACAGCGGGCCGATGCACCTGGCCGCGAGCGTGGGCGTGCCGTGCGCATGCGTGTTCGCGGCGCGCAATTATCCCGGCGTCTGGTACCCGGCCGGCGACCGAAACCAGATCGTCTTTCATCGCACCGATTGCATGGGCTGCTTTCTCGAGACGTGCGTCGCGATGCAGAAGAAGTGCATCCTGTCGGTCACGGTGGATGAGATGGAGCTGGCGGTCGAGTCTGCGCTCGATCCGCTGAAGGCCGGCAACGCAGCGCTGTTGCCTATCGTGCACTGAGCCCGCGGCCCATTTGGCGCGAAGCGACGCCGACGGCAGGCGCCACATTGCACTCCTGGATTGCTTCTCAACAGGTTTTGAGGGAGATGCCCGCGTGTGCGGTTTGTTTTTTTCCTACAATGCGAAGGCGGATCTCAAGGAGCTGCTCGCCCTTAGCGCGATCATGCGCCACCGCGGCCCGGACTCCACCGGCCACTACTTCAAGGCGCCGTATTTTCTGGGGTTCAACCGGCTCTCGATTCTGGATCTGAGCGCGGAGGCCGACCAGCCCTTCTATTCGCGGTCGGGCAAGCACGTCGCGGTTTTCAACGGGGAGATCTACAACTACCGCGAGCTGGTAAAAAAACACGGCATGCAGATGCGCACCACGGGCGACACGGAGCTGCTGGTGGAGCTCTATGAGCGCGCCGGCGAGAAGATGCTGAGCGAGCTGAACGGCATGTTCGCGTGCGTGATTTTAGACACCGAGACCGGCGCGCTGTTTGCGGCGCGCGACCGGCTGGGAGTCAAGCCGCTTTACGTCTACGAGCGCGACGGCACGCTGGCCATGGCGTCGGAGATTGCGCCGCTGGTGGATCTGGCGGGCGCCTCGGCGATCGACGAGATCGGGCTGCGCCAGTACAAGAAGCTGCGCACGTTTTTTGGCGGGCACACGCTGTTCAGGAGCATCAGCTCGTTTCCCGCGGCGCACTATTACAAGGACGGCAAGCTGACGCGCTACTGGGATCTGCCGCAAGGCGACAAGCTGCCGCCAAGCGACGAAGAGCTGCTCGAACTGGTCACGTCATCGATCGCATACCGCTGCATCTCCGACGTGCCGGTGGGAAGCTTTCTGAGCGGGGGCCTGGACAGCAGCATCGTGACCATGGTGGCGCGGCCTTCGAGCACGTGGAGCATCGGGTTCGCCGATGCCAATGAATTTGAGTGGGCCGCGCTTGTGTCGCGGGAGATCGACGCGCGGCATCACGACATCCTGGTCGACGACGAGGAGTTTCTTTCGACCGCGCGGCAGATGATCCTGACGCGTCGCGAGCCATTATCGGTTCCCAATGAAGTGCTGCTCTACCTGATGGCGCGGCAGATGCAGAAGCAGGCCAAGGTGGTGCTGTGCGGCGAGGGCGCGGATGAGCTGTTCTTCGGCTACGACCGCATTTTTCGCTGGGCCGCCGCGCAAAAGGAATTCGACCTGGTTGCGTTTGACCAGCACTATTCCTATGTTAAAGGCGTGGACCTGGACATCCTGGAGTCGGTGATCGAACCGTTCGTCAAGCGGAACACAACGCCGCTCGCGATCGTGGCGGAGTTCTTTCAGATCGCGCATCTGCACGGCCTCTTGCGCCGGCTCGACAACAGCACCATGCTGGCCAGCATCGAGGCGCGGGAGCCGTTTGTAGATTACCGGCTGATCGAGACCATGGCCGGCGTGGGCATCGATTACCGGATGAAGGACGGAGTGGTCAAGGCGCCGCTCAAACGCATCTTCAGTTCCCTGCTGCCGCCGGCGATTGTGTCGCGCACCAAGGTCGGCTTCCCGGTGCCATTGAGCCGCATCTTCAACCGGCCTGATTACTCGGCCGCATTCGATGCGTGGTTCAGCTTCAACCTGGAAACTCTCGGCATCGAGAACTAGAGCGTGTTTCAAGGGTGTCCCGTCGATGGATCGTGCAATCCATCAGGGGCTAAAGGCCGCCATTTAAGGGTCGTTTTCGGCACGACTGAAGTCGTGCCCTGACGCAAGACGGATGATTGAAGCAATTTCCAAGCAAGACAAGAACCACACAAGGACGGCACCCATGGTGATCGGCTACACCACCGGAGTTTACGACCTGTTTCATATCGGGCACCTCAACATGCTGCAAAACGCGAAATCCATGTGCGACCGGCTGATTGTGGGCGTGACCACGGACGAGCTGCTGTTTCCGTACAAGGGCAAGAAGCCGGTGATTCCGTTCGAGGAGCGGCTGGAGATTGTGCGCGCCATCCGCTATGTCGACGCCGCGATTCCGCAGATCAGCATGGACAAGTTCGAGGCGTGGGAAAAGCTGAAGTTCGACATGGTATTCGTCGGTGACGACTGGTACCGCAGCGAGAAGTGGGACATGATTGAGAAAAAGTTCGCCGAGGTCGGCGTGCGCGTTGTTTATTTTCCATACACCAGGGGAACCTCTTCCACGCTGATTAACGAGACGCTCGCCAAGCTTCGCGAGGGAAAATCGCTCGAGGGATGACGCAGCCGCCTCCCCATGGTTCGCGTTTTGCCGCGATCGTCGAGCCCTTCCGGTCGCAACGCGCGCTGACAACATGCCTGCGCGTGCTGTACGCGATGCTGCGCTTCGTGGTGCCCACCGATGCCAGGCAGATCGGATTCGTCAGCGCTCCGGATCTGACCGACAATGCGCTGGCGCTGTTTGAGACGCTGGTCCGGTCAGATCGCTCGCTCGAATACCGGCTGATTTGGCTCGTCGCCGATAGGTCTGCTTCGCGGCGCATTCTCGACCGGGAGTTCGATCCCAGCGAGTTGCCCAACGTATCGCTAGTGAGCAAGAACACACTGCGCGGGCTGTGGACGTTTCTGCGCTGCCGTACGATCTTTCTCACCCACGGAGCTTATGGGTTTGCGCACGCAGGTTATCACCAGACCATCGTCAACCTATGGCATGGGATGCCCATCAAGACTATCGGCGCGCATACCGGCAAAGCGCGGCGCGACACGTTCTTCATGCACTACTCGATCGCCACGTCGGACTACTTTGCCCATGTGATCGCCAAGGCGTTTTATCTCAAGCGCGATCGCGTGCTGGTGACGGGCCTGCCGCGCAACGAGTGGCTCTTTCAGCGCGAAGAGAAATACCTCGTCGTGAAAGAAGGGCGCGCGAAGCTGGTGGTGTGGCTGCCTACGTTTCGCAGCTCGTATGTGGGCGAGATCCGCGTGGACTCGAGCGCGGACGCGCCCGACCTGCTGAGCGCCGCGACGCTGGAAGCGTTGGACGCGAGGCTGGACGGCTCCGATTCCATGCTGGCGATCAAGCTGCACCCGATGGATGTGAAGAACCGGCAGAGCTGGGCCAACTACAGTAACATCCGCATCTATACCGACGCCGCGTTTCAGGCTGCGGGCATGAACCTCTACAAGCTGCTCGCTTGCTCCGATGCGCTGGTCACGGATTTTTCGTCGGTCGCCATCGATTATCTGCTGCTCAAGAAGCCCATTGGGCTGTTTGCGCCGGACATCTCCGCCTACACGCGCGGTTTTATTCCCGGCGTGCTGGAGCGGCTGGCGGCCGTCGGCCACAAGCTGACCACGCTCGAAGATCTTGCAAATTTCGTCATCAATCCCCCTCCCGAACACGAAACCACGGCGGAACACGAACTGCTATGCCAGATGGATCTGCGCACGCCGTCGGAATCGATCTTGCGCGCGGCAGGTCTGTGATGAAGATTGGCCTGAATCTGCTGCATGTGCGCCCCGAGATCGGCGGCGCATGGAATTACATTGGCAGCATCGTCGAGACGCTTCGGCTGCTTGACCCGGAATATACGTTTGTGGCGTATTGCACTGCGCTCAGCGCGCCGATGGTGCCAGCGGATCCACGATTCACCGTGAGGTTGATCGAGCTGGGCGGTTCGTCGCAGCTCAAGCGCGTGGCCTGGGAGCAATGCATGCTCCCGTCCGCGGCCCGGCGCGACGGCATCGACTGCATGCACTGGGTGGCTAACAACGGACCGCTCTTCGGCGCCATTCCGGCAGTGGCGACGATGCACGATTTTCTTTTTTTCGAGCGTCCGGCGGAGGTACCGCTGAGCAAGCGTCTCTACCTGAGGCAGATGGCCGCGCACGCATGCCGCCATGCGGCGGTGCTGGCGCCGGTTTCCGAAGCGACGGCGCAGACAGCCATTCGCCTCTTAGGCGTGGAGCGCGAGCGGATCGTGGTCATCTCGCACCCACTCCCGGACCATTTCCGGCCTGCGCCCGCACAGGAAGTCGATGCACTGCGCGAGCGGTTTGCGCTGCCGCCGCGGTTCTGGCTTTATGTGGCGCATCCTTACCGGCACAAGAATCATGCGCGGCTGCTCGAGGCCTACCGGAGTCTGAAGAAAAGCGGACAGAGCCCATGGCCCCTGGTGTTGCGCGCGGACCAGCGCGACGAGAGCGCTGCCATCGATGCGCTAATCGCGGAGTATGGACTGTCGCACGATGTGATGCGGCTGGGCCGGCTTTCGACCCAGGATATGACGGCGCTTTATTCGGCGGCCACGGCGCTGATCTTTCCATCGCTCTACGAGGGCGGCGGAATCCCGGTGCTGGAAGCGATGGCGTGCGGATGCCCGGTGGCGGCTTCGGACATATCTACGACGCGGGAGTTTGCGGGGAGCGCGGCGCTGACGTTCGATCCCATGAATGCAGAGTCAATTGAGGCGGCCATGCGCGAGCTTGCGGGGAAGCCGGCATTGCGCGAACAACTGGCTCAGCGCGGGCTTGAGAAAGCGCGGCAGTATTCGTCCAGCCAAACGGCGGCGAGACTCATCGAAGCTTACAGCCAGGCTACGCGAAAACGTCGGAAGGCCGGTTAGCGTTCTCTCCGGCGAGCGCGTCGAGCTGGGCTCGGGCGAGTTCCCAGCTCAGTGTGCGGTCCCGAAAGTCCGTCGCATCATTCGCATTCTCGAGACGCAGGTCCTTCGACTGCGTTTGGCCAAAGAGAGGGCCAAACTCCGCTCAGGATGACAGATTTGTTATCCAATGAAGATTGGGGACCGAACACTCGCGCTCGGAGAAAGCACATGATTGGAAACAGAATAATTGTGGGTGTGAAAGTGTTTGCCGATCCTGGAATGGCTGCACGGTGGCTCAAATCACGGTGCGCGAGGGCATAGCGATGCGAAAAGAGAATTGGCTGCCGCTGACGATGGCGTTGGGTTTCGTTCTTTGCTGCGCCGGCACAGCGCGCGGCGAGGATTTTGTCTTCGCGACCGGCACGGCCCAGTTTGTGATCACCCCGAGCGGCATCGAGAAGAGCTTCACCGACAAACGCACGGGGAAGAATCAATTGTTTATAGGCGGCTTTCCGTTCGCTGCGGTTACTCGGCACGGCAAGCAGTTCCCGGTCACACAATTCGAACATCGCGGCGAACTTTACCATCTCACGTTCGGTGAGTCGGGCGTATTCGCGGATTACCGCATCACGCCGGGGCCCGATTATGTCATGGTGGAATTGGCGGCAATTCAGGGCGACGGTATCGAGAAACTGCAACTGGTTCAGTTCAGCATCTCCCTGGAGCGGGCGAGCCAGCTTCTCGGCGTCACGTGGGACGACAACCTGTCGATCTGCGTGATGGAGCTTGACCAGCGAATCGATACAGTGACCCAGGGCTCCATCATCTCGGCGTCGGTGTATCCCGAGTTTCCTCCGATGCAGGGTCAGCGCGTGCTGATCGTTGCCGTGCCCACGCAGCAGTTTCCAAGCGTGGTCCAGAAGGTGGAGCGCGATTTCAAGCTTATCTCTCCGCTCCCTATGATTGACGGTGTGTGGGCCAAGCTGTCACCGGAGGTAAGCACGAACTATCTTTTTACCGACCTGACCGAAGCCAACGCCGATGAAACCATTCGCTATGCGAAGATGGGCGGATTCAAGTACATTCTCGATTATTCCGACACCTGGTCCAGATCGCTCGGTTCCTACGAGATCAACACGGCGAGCTTTCCGCACGGGGAAGCAGGGCTGAAATCGGTGATCGACAAGTGCCATGCGGCGGGCCTCAAGGTCGGCATGCATATGTTGACCAGCGTCATCTCGAAGCGCGATCCGATCGCCCAGAGGCAGGATGCGGGCCTGCTTAGAAACTCTCGCGGAGATCTTGTGCAGATGTACGGGGGCTACCTTGCGGATTTGAAATCGCCGCTGGCTTCGGCTCTCTCCGATCGCATTGCAGGCTTGATCGACGGCGCCGGCTTCGACATGATCGACTTCGATGGCGGAGATGGAAACTACGCGGATGGCCCGTACTGGTATTGGGTGGGTGTGCAGCAATTGCAGATATGGAATCGAACCAGGCGCAGCCTGATCGTGCAGGGGTCGGGCATCACGCATTGGACGTGGCATATATTCAATCGCGGCCGATGCGAAGACTACGCAGCGGTGGCGCCCAAGGAATATCTCGATTTTCAAAAGATTCCCAACTACTGGCGGCTGTTTCATAACAGTTTCATGCAGAGCGAACTGGGCTGGGTGGGGTTGTTTCAGGATACCCCGGATCATCCCGCGACTACGCCCGACGAGGTGGAGTTCTATGCGGCGCGCATGCTGGGCCTGGGTTCGGCGATCTCCTATGAAACGAGCATGGCCGCGATGAAGGCGAATGGCCGCACGGAGGAGATGTTCAAGATCCTGGATAGTTACGAACAGTTGCGCGTGAACGGCACGGTGCCGGCCGCCACGCGCCAGCAGCTGCTGAAGGGCGAATGGCACATGACTTCCGCGGGCGAGTTTCATCCCGTCCGTTACGACGAGCAGCGTGCGGCGGTGCCTGGAGAGGCCGCGGTGAAGAACGCGTTTGAACCGCAGCCGCTGAAATTCCGGCTGCAGGTTGCGCCCGATCTCAAGATGAAGGACTCTTCCAATATTGTGCTGCTGCGGGACACCGTCGATGCCGGCGCGCCGCAGGGCGCAATGCCCGGGGCGCTCGTCCAGCGCATCCCGGTGGGCAACGGCGGCTTGAACGGAAGCTACGTTTTCGCCGTGGGGCCAGCCGACAAGCCGACGGCGAAATCGCTCGACCTCACCCAGCATCGCGCACTTGCCGTCGAGTTGACGGTGGATGGCGCGGCCGCGTCAGGCGGCGAGGTGCCGGTGCTGAATCTTCAACTCCAGGCGGGCGAGAACACTTTCCGCGACTACTTCGTCGATCTCGATTTCACCGGAACGAGGAGCATCGTCCTGGCCGAGCCGGGAACCAAGCGGACACTGCGGGAATTCAGGCCCGCGGCGGCGGCGTATCCGTTCAAGGCGGCCAGTTACAACTTCAACTACGCGAATATTGTGGCGCTCAATGTGCGCTGGATGCGCTATCCGAAGCAGGGCGGGGTGCAATGCCGCATCGGCGCGGTGGTGGCCATGGCGGAGCATAACAACAAGCTGCGCGACATTGAGATCGCGGCCGGCTCGGGGAAGATTGCGATTCCCGGAGAGATGAAGACGGGAGACTACGCGGAGTACTGGGGCAGCGGGCCGATTCGCATCTTCGACAAGAACGGCAACCTGCTGCGCACCGAGCAGGCAGGCGCCGCGCCGATGCTGGCCGCGGGAGAGAATACGCTTTCGATCAAGGCCGCGGGACCGGGCACGGTGAAGCTGACGGCCATCACCATGGGAAATTGATCTGGCCCTACCGATGAACAGGCTCATAGAGAGTCGAGGTATCCCACCCTTGCGACAAAAACAAAGACGTCGCAAGGATGGGGCACCCAGCATTCTTGTTCATTCGGGCCGTAACTGGCTGCGCCAGTCGAAATGCTCCTATCGAGCACGAGGTTTCATCTTTCATGTCCAAAAGCCAGCGCGTCTGGATTGTCTCGGAACTTTACTATCCGGAGCTCACGTCAACTGGCTACTTTCTGACGGGCATCGCGGAGGGGCTCGCGGACGCATTCGACGTACACGTGCTCTGCGGACAGCCGAGTTACCTCGCCCGCGGCGTGCGTGCGCCGGCGCGCGAAGTGCGCAAGGGCGTGGACGTGAGGCGCTGCCGCGCAACCACGCTGGACAAGAACAAGCTTCTCTTCAGGCTCTTCAACCTGATCACCATCAGCACCTCCATCTTCACCGCGGCGCTGTTCAGTTTCAAACGCGGAGATATTGTGCTGGCGGTGACCAATCCTCCGGCGCTGCCCTTTGGGATGGCGCTGGCGTGCAGGCTGACGGGAGCGCGATCCATTCTGCGCATTGAGGATGTGTACCCCGAGGTGCTGACGCGCGTGGGGATGCTGAAGGCGGAGTCGCTGGCGGCGCGCATCATGGACCGCGCCAGCCGCTGGCTTTACAACCGTTGCGATCGCATCGTCGTGCTCGGCCGCGATATGGAAAAACTGGCCCTGGCCAAGCTGCGAACGCGCCCGGAACGCGTGGCGCTGATTCCCAACTGGGGCGATACCGACGGCATTGTGCCGCAGCCGGCTGAAGTCAATCAGATGCTGGGCAGGCTCAATCTGCGCGGCTGCTTTGTGGTGCAATACTGCGGCAACATCGGCCGGACGCACGGCATCAGGGACATTGCGGACGCGGCGGAGCTGCTGGCCGCGGAGCCGGAATTCCAATTTCTGCTGATCGGCTGGGGCGCGCGCAAGAAGTGGGCGATCGAACAGAAGCAGGCCCGGCAGCTGGATAACCTGATCATTCTCGATCCCATTCCGGCGGAGCAGTTCTGCGACGGGCTGAACGGCTGCAGCGTGGCCATCATCTCGTTTTCAAGCGGCATGGCGGGCATCTCGGTGCCGAGCCGCATGTACAACGCGATGGCGGCGGGCAAGCCGATCGTGGCGGTGTGCGACGAGGCCTCGGAACTGGCGTCGGTGGTGCGCGAAGAGGACATCGGCTGGATCGTTCCGCCGGGCCGTCCCGATTTGATTGCCGCAGCGCTCAAGGAAGCCCAGGCTGGTCCGGAGCGGGTGCGCGCGATGGGCGAACGCGCCCGCAGAGCCGCGGAGATGAAATACACTCTCGGCCATGTACTCGATGACTACCGGCGATTGATTGAAGGACTTGAGCCAAATGACCAGAGATTCTAGATTGCTGACGGTGACGGGCGGAGCCGGATTTCTGGGCGCGCGAATCGTCGGGTTCGCGCGCGATGCCGGATGGCGCGTGCGATCGTTTGACCGCGCTCCGCTGGCCGATGGCGAAGGCGTGGAAATGCATCTGGGCGACATGAGCGACCCCGTCGCGATGCGCAAGGCTTGCGAGGACGCATCGGCGGTGGTGCACTCCGCCGGCCTGGCGCATGTGTTCGGCCCTGGCGCCAAAGATGGGTCGCGCTTCAACGAGATCAACGAGGCCGGCACGGGCAGGGTGGTGGACGCGGCGCGCGCGTGTGGTGTGCCTCACATTGTGCTGGTCAGCTCGGTGTCAGTGTATGGCGCGGGCGCGCGCGGCAACTGCGACGAGACGGCGCCCTGCCGGCCGCAGGGCCCCTATGCCACGAGCAAATGGCTGGGCGAGTTGAAGGGCATCGAGCGGCTGGGAGATGCCCAGGCGGCGCTGACCATCCTGCGCTTTGCCACCATCTACGGCGAGGGCGACCGCGGCAACGTGGCGCGGCTGATTCGCGCGC
>Ga0302326_10020916_pt1 | contig 13439 bp, 13 predicted proteins | sample Palsa_T0_3_FD_202264 | JGI IMG/M metagenome (GOLD analysis project Ga0302326, IMG submission 202264) | Peat permafrost microbial communities from Stordalen Mire near Abisko, Sweden - Palsa_T0_3 | ecosystem: Environmental > Terrestrial > Soil > Palsa > Peat permafrost | place: Sweden: Abisko... | reverse complement strand
GAAATCCCCGACCCTGCTGAGCTGCGCGTAAAGCTGGTCCCGCACGGCTTCGAGCTCCGGAAGTGACGGTCCGGTCATCGGCACCCCTAATCTGGTTGTGACTGTTACAACCAGATTCCCAGCATAACCAGCCAAGATGTGGGACCCCCACGAATGTGTCGCACACCCACGGCTGGCGCTGACTTCCGCGATTGTCCGCACTCACCCCTACCCTGGCCGAGAGGAACGAGAGGGGAGGAGCCCGCTGTGCCCGCAGTACCTGCCGACGACCCGATGGTGCCCCTGCTGGCCGGCGAGCTGCGCGGGCTGCTGACCCGCGAGCGGCTGGTCGACGGCGCGGACCTGCTCCTCACCCGGCAGGACGACCGGCTGCTGATCCAGATCATGGCCATCTCCACCGGGACGCTGGGCGTGCTGCTGGCGAGCCTCTCCGACCCCGCAGAGCTGGACGATCCCGGCAGCCTCACGCGCCGGATCACGCCCGGCGAGATGCGGGAGAGACCGGACCAGTGGGAGTACGAGCTGGTGGCCACCCGATACCCCACCGATCTCAGCATCGTGTTCCTGGCGAAAGTACGGCTACCCGTCAGCGACCTGACCGAGGTGGTCTCCCGGCTACGCCGGAATCGCTGAGCACCTGGCGGTCCGGGGGCGCGGGCGGGCGTTCATACTTGGCGGGTGACGGACGTGCAGCGGATCCTGGTCACCGGCGCGGCCGGCAAGGTGGGGCAGGCGTTCATCCGGAAACTGCTGGCGTCAGGCGACGACCGTTTCGCCGGCTTCACGGTCCGCGCGCTCTGCCACAATCGGGTGATCGGCGCCAGCCCGCGCCTGGAGGTCATGACCGGGTCGATCGAGCAGCGAGAGACCGTCGGCCGGGCCGTGGACGGCGTGACGCACGTCCTTCACCTGGCCACCAGCAAGGAGACGCCCGAGACCATCATCGACGTCGCGGTCAAGGGCCTGTTCTGGCTGCTTGAGGCCTGCCGGGAGAGTCCGGCGTTCCGGCAGTTCATCCTCATCGGCGGGGACGCGGGGCTCGGTCACTTCTGCTACCCGCACCCGGTCCCGGTGACCGAGACGCAGCCGCACAGCGCCTACCCGGGCTGCTACGCGCTGTCCAAGGTCCTGGAGGAGGTGATGACCGAGCAATACGGAATCCAGTACGACCTGAACGTCTGCTGCCTGCGGGCACCGTGGGTGATGGAAAAGGACGACTTCCGGCACCAGCTGTCGTTCGGGCAGGACGTGTTCGGCGGCCCGCGCTGGCGGGATCTGGTCGGCGCCGGGCAGGCCGACGCCTACGCGGCCAGCGGCACCATCCCCGTGATGCTCGACGAGCTGAGCCGCCCGGTCAAGCGGAACTTCGTCCACGTCGATGATCTCGCCGACGCGATCCTGCAAGCACTCGACAACCCCGCGGCACGCAGGCAGACCTTCAACATCTGCATGGACGAGCCAGTCGACTACGGCGAACTGGGCGCCTACCTCGCACAATCCCGCGGCCTGCCCACCATCGGCGTCCGCACGCCCTATCACTCCACCTGGCTCGACAACGCCAAGGCCAAGTTCCTGCTCGGCTGGCGCCCGCGGTACGACCTGAAGCGGATGACCGACGAAGCCTGGAGCTACCAGCGCGCTCCGGACGATCCCCGCGTGACCTGGTACCCAGGCTAGCCGCGCAGCGCCAGCCACCGTATTCCGTACCCGGTGTTGACGTAGACGTGGCCTGCCTGGACCACGGCCGGGAAGTATTGCTCGTCGCCCGGATGGCCAGCGTTCCCCCGAAGCTGCGGCCAGCCGCCCGCCGGGCGCGCCCGCGCCTTGTCGGAGTCTCGGCACGGTCGGGCATGCCTTCGATCCAGCCGACAGCAGTACGGTACGAGTGTGGCGACCATCGAGGACGCGGCCCTGATGGCCTTGGAGCTGCCCGAGGTTACCGAAGGCGAACGGCACGGCACCCGGACGTGGTACGTCGCTGGTAAGGCCTTCGCGTGGGAACGGCCGTTCAGTAAGGCGGATCTGAAGCGGTTCGGGGACGAGATCCCGCCCGATGGTCCTATCCTGGCCGTTCGCGTCGAGGATCTCGGCGAGAAGGAGGCTGCGCTCGCCGCGCACCCGGAAGCTTTCTTTACGATTCCGCATTTCGACGGATATTCTGCTGTTCTGATTCAGTTGCGGAGAGCCTGCGGGAAGGCGCTGCGAGACGCGATTACCGACGGCTGGCTAGCGTGCGCGCCGCCGGACCTCGCGGACCAGTACCTCAAACGCTAGGTGCTATTTGCGTCCGCCCCGTCCTGGGATAGCCCCCGACCTGAGCCTGCGGCCAGCGGGGATCATCCGTCCGAAGCTCAGGAGGACGAGATGAACTCGGCGCCCAAGGACGCGGCGGCCGCCGCCGTCCGGCGTCGGCGGGTCCTGGTGCGGACGCGGCTGGATTTCTGGCTCGACGCCGCGATCCTGGTGGGTTACACCTTCGCCTATAGCTTCGACTTCACCGGACTTGCTATCCACGAGTGGCTTGGCCTCGCGCTAGGACTGGTCCTGCTCGTCCACCTCACCCTGCACTGGGACTGGGTGGTCCGGACGACCAGGAAGCTGGTCAGCCGACGTGGTCGTGACGGAGTCATCTGGCTCGTCAACCTGGCGCTGCTGATCGCCATGACCCTGTGCGTGGCATCCGGGATCCTGATCTCCAGGGTGGCGCTGCCCGCGATGGGGATCTTCACCGTCGGCAACGGGCCGTGGTGGACCCGGCTGCACATCCTCACTGCCGAGATAACGCTGGGCCTCGTGCCGGTGCATGTCGCGCTGAGGTGGCGGTGGATCGTCTCCGTCGGGCGCCACCTCGTTACCCGTCAGCGCAGCCGGCCGCCCCGGTGAAATTCGTCCGGCAGATGGCCGCGGTGCTGCTCGTGGTGGCCGTCGTCGTCGCCCTCGGGGTGGCCTGGGAGCGCAGCGGGGAGGCGAGCTGGATCGCCGTGCCGCGCGGCGGCGGGCCAGCCAGCCGCGGCCCCGCAGTCAGCAGGATCGCCGGGGGCCCGGCCCCAGGCCAGCGAATCCGCGCCGGGGCCGGGACCGGGCATGTCCTGGTCCTGCGGGCAGGCGCGCCACCGGCTGGCTTCTCCGGTCTGCGGAATGTGGTCAGGACCACCGAGATCGAGGCGGGCGTGGCGGCCGTGGTGATAGCGCTCGACGCCGCCCGGCGGCGACGCCGGCGGCGAGCGCGGCGGCAGCGCCCAACGTGAGCAGGACCGGAGAAGTGACGAGCGCCGCCGGCGCGGCGGCCGACGAGCCACTGCATCCCGCCGCGCCATGGACATCGCCGCGCTCAGCAAAATCGCCGCGCTCAGCAATAAGAATAAGATTCGCTTAGATAAGCTTTGCCTTACTGCGGATAATTGCGGCATTACACGAAGAGCCATGGCTGAACTCTGGCATATGACCGGCCAAGGCCGTCCAGCGCGGCATTAACCTTGAGGGTGAATGCCGCGGCGCTGGACGGGCCCTGGCTGGCGCCGAAGAGAGCGCGCTCTGGTCAGGCGATGGCCTCCCACTCCTCGTTCGGCGCGGTGCCGAGCGGGCCGGACACGAGCTGCGTGCCCGAGCCTCCATTGTTCGGGTCGGTCATGGCCAGGTACGCCGCCTTGTTCTTCCAGGCGTTGAAGGCATTGCCAGTGCCGGCGTAATCGGTTGGATACCAGATCTGGTAGGCGGATCCGTTGCACTTCCTGAGCTGCAGGCCGGTGCCGCTGGCGGTGCTCGGCTCCGACACGCACAGGCCCGAGAGCTTGGCGTTCGGCGCCCACTCGATGGCCGTCGGGGCGTCATTCGGGTTCGAGAGCACGAAGTCCTGCGTGTCCGTCTTGGCACTGGGCGTCGCGACCAGGACCGGCGAGCGCTTGGCCGCGCCGCTGGGGACGGCCAGGGCAAGCCCGGGGCTCATGAGGCCCTCGCCCTGGCAATCCTTGGTGGCTTTGCACCCGCTGCTGGTGTTCTTGATGGGCGGGGCAGATGCCGACGCGGCGGCGGGCAGCATGACGCCCACGGCCACGCTCGCGGTGATGACCGCGTAAACAATCCTGCGCATTAGGTCCACTCGCTTTCCTCGGGGATGGTGCGGCATCTGCCCAGCCTGGCTTGGCCGGGCAGTCTCGTGCGATGTCAGGATATGTACGGAGACTCTCTGTAGTGTTACATAGACGTGCCGGGTGGTCACCCGGTTGACGCGTTTACCTCGGACTCCTCGCCGGCGCTGGTCACGGCGGCGGCCTTCGCGCAGGCGCGCCATGCGGTGAGTTTGCCGCGCCCCGGGGGGTACAGGGCACGCTGGACGACGCGCGCGCCGGGCGGGGTCAGTGCCCGGACGCGCTGCCGCCTGCGGGAGTAATTCCTGCTGCCGCCTGCGGGAGTAATTCCTGAGGTGGCCAGGAACCGGGTCAGGCGATAGCCTCCCACTCCTCATTCGACGCGGTGCCGGCCTTGCCGGACACGAGCTGCGTGCCCGAAGGCCCCGAGTTCGGATCGGTCATGGCGAAGCCTGACGCCTTGTTCACCCAGGCGTTGAAGCTCTCGTGCATGATGAAATCCCCGGGAGCCCAGGTCTGGTAGTCCGATCCGTTGCACTTCCTGAGCACCAGGCCGGTGTTGATCGAGGTGCTCGGCTCCGAGATGCACAGGCCCGAGGTGGCGCCGTTCGGCGCCCACTCTATGGTCACGTCGGTGGCCGGGCCGCTGATCAGGAAGTCCTGCTTCTTGTTAGCAGCGGGCTTGCGTACCTCAACCGGCGAGCCCTTGCCCGCGCTGTCGCTGTCGACGGACAGGGCGAGCTCGGGAGCAAGGAGGTTCTGGCCTCCGCAGTGAGAGGTGTGAGAGCACCCGCTGGTGACGTTCCTGATGGGGGTGGTAGCTGCCGAAGCGGCGGCCGGCAGCATGATGCCGATGGCCGCGCTTGCAGCGAAGACCGCGTAAAGAACCTTGCGCATTGCACGTACTCGCTTTCCTCGGGAATTGTGCGGAACCTGCCCGGCGACTCGAGCTAGGCGGTCCCCGGATTTATCCGACCTGCGTTCCATGAAGTCGCGGAGCCACTAATCGACCTCGCCCAGAGCGCGCCTGTCGGCGACCCCGGATTGCCAGTTTATCCGAACCGCGTAGATTGTGCCGGTTGATCCGTTATCGCCAAGCCCGTTTGCGCAGCCGCAGCCGTTCGCCCCGGCTCCGAAGTGATGTGGCCAGCCACGGCCAGCCGGCCTCATCGGATCAGGTCTGTCCCGGGCTGGCCGGGACCGTCTTCGTGGCGCTCACCACGGGAGCCTTCCCCTGACAAGCAGGCCAAAGCACGCTGGCGGGGCGCCTGCGGCCCTCAGCAGCCGCGCGGCGTCATCGACGACGTCTGGCTGAGCCAGGCCGACATGGAGGTAATCCGACCAGTGCGGACGGCGCATCAGCAGCACTGCGGCCTCGGCTAACGCTGCACACCGCAACGCATCCGGAAGGTCGGTGCGGATGGGGCACGAGCCGCGCAGGTCCTCCCACCAGCCGCGGCCTTCGTGCCAGTAGATCTGGGCAACCGCGCCATGGTCGGCCAGCCGGCGGTAGACGTGCGCTCCCGTCTCCGTCGAATCCGGCCCGACTTCTATCGGACGCGTACCGGTTTCGAAGGCGACCTCGAACAGCAGGTGCTGGAAGGCCTGCTCGGCCGCGCTCATCCTGGCTTCCTGCCTCAGCCGGGCGCGACCGGCGACAGCGCCGAGCCCCGGCTGGGGACAAGCCCGGCCAGCACTACCACTGCAGTCCGCCGCAGCCTGGGCGCCAGGTCCACGCAGGCCCTGGCCAGCTCCGGTTCGGAGGCGTAGAGCTCGGCGAGCGCCGGCGGGGGGTTCGCGATCTGCCACAAGGCACCGGCCATCGTCGCCATCGTCTTGACGAAGTCGTCACATTCCTCGGCCGTCAGGTCGGGCAGGACTGCGCGCACGACGCCGGCCGCGTCGCTGATGACGCCGAGGGACGTCAGCTTGTACCGGCGGACGGCACCGATCGAGACGTTGCGTTCGAGGTTGAGCGCAGTATGCGGGATCAGGTCGCAGAGCAGGGGCCGTTCGGCGAAGCTGCGAGCGACGACGTCGGCGACCATGCCTGCTGCCCCGGGTGAGGCACCGTCGAGCTGGGTGTGCAGCGCCTGTGCCCAGTCCAGCCACGACTCGGCCGTCAGCTCAAGGAAAATCTGCTCGCGGGTCTCGAAGTAGCGCAGCAAAGCCGACTTGTGGATCCCGACCAGGCCGGCGATGTCGGCCAGGCTCACGTTGCGGACGCCGCGGCGGCGCGCGAGCTGGCGGGCGGCGTCGAGGATTGCGTCCCGGCGCTGCTGCTTCTGCTCGGGACGGCGAGCTCGCTGGAAGGTATCGACTGCGGCCACGACGTCAGCTTACATAACACAACAGCGTTCCGTTGTTAGTGAAACGCCGTTGTGTTATTTTGGTGGCACGCCGCTGCGGCATCCAGCCCGCGCTCCCCAGCCGAGTGAAAGGAACAATCACGTGCCAAAGGTTTTCCTGCTGACGGGAAGTACCCGGGGCCTCGGCCGCCAGATCGCCGAGGCCGCCCTGGCGGCCGGGCACCCACTGGTCGCCACGGCCCGGCGGCCCGAGCACCTGGCCGACCTGGTAGAGCGCTACGGCGACCAGGTGCTGCCGGTCGCCCTCGACGTCACCGATCCCGCAGCCGCGAACAGGGCCGTGGCCGCCGGCATCGAAGCGTTCGGGCGCCTCGACGTAGTGGTCAACAACGCCGGGTACGCGAACCTGGCCTCGGTCGAGGACATCACCCTTGACGACTTCCGGAATCAGCTGGACACGAACCTGTTCGGCGTCGTGATCGTCACCAAGGCCGCCCTTCCGGTCCTGCGCGAGCAGGGCACCGGCCACATCATCCAGGTCTCCTCGATCGGCGGGCGGCTCGCCACCGCCGGCCTGTCCGCGTACCAGGCGGCCAAATGGGCAGTGGGCGGGTTCTCGGAGGTCCTGGCCCGCGAGGTCGGGCCGCTCGGGATCAAGGTCACGGTCCTGGAGCCAGGCGGCATGCAGACCGACTGGGCCGGATCATCCATGCAGGTCCCGCCGATCAGCGAGCCGTACCAGGCGACGGTCGGCGCCATGGCCGCGCTGCACCATGGCAACGGCACCATGCCTGCCCTCGGCGACCCGGCCAAGGTGGCGCAGGTCGTCCTGGCGGTCGCCGACCTCGACGATCCGCCGTTGCGGCTCATCCTCGGCAGCGAGGCCTACGCCTACGCCACGGCAGCCGCCAGAGCCAGGGCGCAGGCCGACGCGGCCTGGCACGGCCTCACCGTCCGCACCGACCGCGACGACGCCACCGCCGCGGACAGGGACCCGCTCGCGGCGATGCGCAACTGATCCGCCGCTGCTCAGAACATCGACGGGCACCAGGGCGCTGGGTCAGAGTACATGGCGGCCGAGAGCCTTGCCAGCGCCCCTTCCCTCAGCTCGGTCACCAGGCCGGCCGCGGCGAGGGTGCCCAGCCTGGTGCCGCCAAGGTAGCCAGCCCCCAAGGCCGCGACAGGCAGCACGACGTCAGCAGCCGCCGTGGTGCGCTCGCAGCTGGCGGTTGCGCCGTCAGCGGGCCCGGGGCACTGCAGCCGCCACCGGCCCGCGTTAGCGCGCAGCAGCTCGTCGGCGACCTCGATCACCACGTCAGCCGCGCAGGAATAACGCCGCCGCAGCAGCGCGGCCGGGACGTCGGTGAGCCGGATCCACAGCCCGTCGGTCAGGCTGGCGCGCGCCCGGCGCCGGTCCGCCAGCATGTCCAGCAGCGGATCGTCGACCGGCCGCTGCCTGGCCACCACCTCGCCGATCAGGTCCCTGCTGAGCAAGTCGGCCCACAACGCCGCGGTGGCTGCGGCGTCGGCGGCAATGAGCTCGCGGACCACCAGGCTGCCCGACGGCAGGCCGTCGCCGTCCCAGTCCGGCTTCGTCCGGTAGAGGGCATAGCCGCGCGGACCCGAGTCGTCACCTGCCAGCAGGCACTTCAGCGGGCTCATTCCCCGCCGGCTGAATTCCGGGTCAGCCAGGACGCTTTGCCACCAGCGCTCGTCCCTGGCCATCATGCCGGGCCGGCCCGGGACCGCCGAATCGTAGACCCTGGCCAGTTCGGCGCGCAGCTCGGCGGGCTGTGCGACCCGCAGCCACCCGCGGCCGGCGCGGCCGGCGCGGCCGGCCGCGGCCGGGCTCAGCGCGCCCTCGCCGCGGCGGATCGTCAGGCGCAGCTGACCCGACGCGCAACCGTATCCGTACCTTCCGTAGATGCCGGACTCGGACGCGAACAGCGCCGCGACGGCCTCTCCCCGGCCAGCGACGTCGGCGAGCTGGCGGCGCATCATCGCCGACAGGATGCCGCGCCGCCGGTGGCTGGGCAGGACGCTGACGAACGTGACACCCGCCGCATCCGCGACCCCGCCGGGGACAGTGAGCCGGAAGGAGTACGCGGCCGCCGTCCCGACTACCGCATCGCCGTCAAACGCGGCGAGGCTGCGGTCGAACTCGAAGACCACCCGCTCCTGCTCGACCGACTCCGCCGCGGACGCGGCGTCATTGAACGCCTCGACCGGCACCCCGCCGAAGGCACCGAACTCATCGGGGGTGACGGGCCGCAGGAAATAACGCTCAGTCATACCGCCACACCTACCCCATCAGCCGCCCGGAGGCGAATCCTTATCGGCAGGCCGGGGTCGGCGGCCGTGGGTATCACCACTCCGGCGTCGGCCGTCACTACCACAACGCCGGGTCGCGGCCTTGAGCGTCACCACGCCGGGATCGGCGGCGGTGGCCCGCGCGCTGGCGGCTCCTGGCCCGGCCCGTGCCGAGCCGTCGCACCCGCGCCGGTTCGCTGCAGGAGCCCGATGAGCCCGACTGCACATTCTCGATTAAATCCCTTGTAATACTAGGAATTTCGTAAAGAATAGGGCTGTAGGACAGGACCTGCCAGGTCCAGTCCGCGGTCCTGACCGTCTTCCCGGAGGTACGTCCATGCCTGCAAGACCTTCTTCATCCGCAGTCAGAGGCCGGCTGCGGCGCCGGCTCAGGCTGGGAGCCGCCGCGCTCGGCGCCGGGACACTGCCCGTAGTGCTGGCCGCAGCGAGCCAGGCAGGTGCCGCGGTGGCCCCTTCGCTGACCGCACCGCCGCCGATCACGATCCTGACGGCCGGGGCGAACAACGGCGACGGGGACATCTTCATCTCTCCGTTCGGCGACACGACAAGCTACGCCAACGGCCCGGAGATCATCAACAACGAGGGCGACGTCATCTGGTTCCACGCCGTGCCGGCCGGGCAGGAGGCGTCCGACTTCCGCACCCAGACCTACGACGGCCGGCCCGTCCTGACCTGGTGGCAGGGCACCGGCCTCGGCGGCCTGTCCAGCGGCGTGGACTACATCTACAACGACCGCTACCAGCAGATCGCCGAGGTCCAGGCGGGTAACGGGCTGTCCGCCGACGGGCACGAGTTCCTGATCACACCGTGGAACACCGCGCTGATCCTGGCCTACACCACCGCGACCGCCAACCTCACCTCGATCGGCGGCCCCGCCGATCAGAGCGTGATCAACGGCGTCGTGCAGGAGATCGACATCCACACCGGCAAGGTGCTCTTCCAGTGGAACAGCGCGCAGCACGTCCCGTACGCCGACAGCGAGCAGCCGCTGCCCGCCTCACCCAGCACCCCGTGGGACTGGTTCCACATCAACGCGGTGCACCTCGCCAGCGACGGGAGCCTGCTGATCGACGCCCGTAACACCTGGACGACCTACAAGGTCAGCCCGTTCACCGGCCAGATCATCTGGGAGCTTGGCGGTAAGCAGAGCAGCTTCACCGAGCGGGCCGCCAGCGGGCAGTCGCTGGACAGCGCGGGCGAGATCTTCGCCTGGCAGCACGACCCCGAGCAGGTCGGGCCGAACACCTTCACCTTCTTCGACAACGACTCCTCGGGCACGCCGCTGCTGCCCCACAGCCGCGCGGTGACCGTCCGGCTGGACTACCGGACCAGGGTCGCGACCCTGGTCAGGTCCTACGACCAGCCGGAAGCCCTGTCGGCTCCCTCGCAGGGCAACGCGCAGACGACCCTCAACGGCAACCTCTTCGTCGGCTGGGGAGCGCTGCCGTACTTCTCCGAGTTCAGTAAGTCCGGCACGCTACTGTTCAACGCCGAGTTCCCGCCGGGCGTCAACACCTACCGCGCGTACCGGCTGCCCTGGGGCCCGACCCCGTTGGAGGGTCAGCACCGGCCCTGACAGACCGCCCGCCGGAGAGCCCAGACGAAGACGTCACGGCTCTCCCCGTGCGGGATCTGCCGGATCATGTCCTGAGCTGGGGTGGCCGGGACATGCTCGGGCGATCCCCAGCCGCGGCGTTGCGCCCTGACCGACTCCCCGGGCGCAACGCCGCTGGCGTCTGTGGCGCTCAACCCGGTCGCGCTGCACGACACCGGAGGAAGTGGGTACCCTCATCACGTTCCTGGCCTGCGACCGGGCCGCCGCTATCGCCGGCGTCAGATACCTCATTGACGGCGAGGCGATCAAGACAACCTGAGGCCAGAGCATGCAGGTGTGGGAGTCCGTTGCCGAGGCGATCCGCGGATCGTCGCGATGACTGGCCCGGCGACCTCGCCAGCAGAGCCAGGCGTTCCGCCGCACGGGCCGCCGCACGGGCCCCCGGGCGCACCGCCGGGCGCGGGCGGCCGGCGCAAGCAGCTGGCTCTGATCGCGGCGATCATGGGCTCGTTCGTGGCCGGGCTGGATGCCACGGCGGTCAACGTCGCGCTGCCCGCGATCCGCGCCGATCTCGGTGGCGGCCTGGCGGGCCAGCAGTGGGTGTCCAACGCCTACCTGCTCGCCCTCGGCTCGCTGATCCTCGTCGGCGGGTCGCTCGGCGACATCTTCGGGGAGCGCCGCGTGTTCTCGATCGGCGTGGCAGGCTTCGGGCTTGTCTCGCTGTTGTGCGCGGCCGCGCCGGACATCGGGATCCTGATCGCGGGCCGCGCGCTGGAAGGGGCGTTCGGGGCGCTGCTGACACCGAGCGCGCTGGCGGTGATCGTCGCCGCCTTCCCCCGTGAAGAGCGTGGCGCCGCGATCGGCTCGTGGACGGCGTGGGCAGGGATCGCCACCGTGATCGGCCCGCTCGCGGGCGGCTACCTGGTGGACGCGTTCTCCTGGCGGCTGATCTTCGCCGTCAACGTGCCGTTCGTCGCGGCGACCCTGGTGCTGGTCCGCCTGGCGGTGCCCGGCCGCGAGCGCGGTGCGGCGCACGCCAAGGTGGACTGGCTGGGCGCCGTGCTGACGTTCCTGGGACTGGCCGGACCGGTGCTGGCGCTGATCCGGCTGCCGGAGGCAGGCTGGTCCAGCCCGCAGGTGTGGGGCTCCGGGCTCGCCGGGCTTGCGCTGCTGGGCGTCTTCGTCGTGCACGAGCGCGGTACCCCGGCCCCTACGGTGCCGTTCGCCTTGTTCCGGCGGCGGAACTTCACCGTCGGCAACCTGCAGACCTTTGCGATCTACGGCGGGCTCGGCATCACCTTTTTCCTGCTGGTGCTCTTCCTCCAGGAGGTCGCGGGCTACAGCGCGCTGCATGCCGGGCTCGCCATGATGCCCACGACGATCGTCATGTTCACGCTGTCCAAGCGCTTCGGGCGGCTCGCCGACCGGTTCGGGCCGCGGCTGTTCATGGGTGCCGGCCCGCTGGTTGCCGCGGCAGGCCTCGCCCTGCTGCTGCGCCTTGGCGCGCACCCGAGCTACCCGACCGGGCTGCTGCCCCCGCTGCTGATCTTCTCGGTCGGGCTCGCCGCCACCGTCGCGCCGCTCACGGCCACCGTCTTGTCCGACGCCGACGAGGCCAACGCCGGCATCGCCTCGGGGATCAACAACGCGACCGCCAGGATCGCCGGCCTGCTGTCGATCGCCGCCGTCGGCGCGGTCATCTCGGCCCAGTTCGGCCACGCGCTGGACAAGGGCCTGGCTGGGCGCAGCCTCTCGCCGGCCGCCCGTTCGGCGGTCGCCCAGGCACGCCGCGAGACGCTCGCCCGGGTGCCTGCCGCCCGGGTGGGCGAGCCCGTCGCCCTGGCGGTGCAGTCCGCGTCCGTGCACGCGTTCCACGTTGGGATCCTCATCTCGGCGGTGCTGGTCGCGCTCGGCGGAGTGCTCGGGCTTGCCGGTATCCGCAATCCACGGCGCGCCGTGCGGTCCGCGGACTGCGCCGGCGGCCAGTTCGCCGGCCAGCCGGTCGATGCGGGGCGCGAGCGCAGCCCGGCCGCTGGCCGCCCGCGGGACTGACGACCGGGGAGCGGGCTCCGGGTGACCCGGCGCCGTGCTTGCCCGCTGGTAGGTTGGGTGCCGGAAGGGCGCAGCAGCCGATGCCGGAAGGCCGCGGTGACGCAGGGAGCGGGGAGGTGCCGGGCGTGGACGGGACATTGAGTGCCGGGGAACTGGAACTGCTCCGCAAGGACTTCTCCGCCAGCCCGGCCTACCGGCTGGCCCAGAACGCGGTAACCAGGGTCGCCGTCGACGACGTGGCCATCAACCGGGAGATCATCAACAACACCGACCACTCCCTTTCTACCGTCCTGGACGACTGGAAGGTCACCAACCAGCAGCGCAGCGGCCGGTGCTGGCTCTTCGCCGGGCTCAACCTGCTGCGCGTCGGCGCCATGAAGAAGATGGGGCTCAAGGACTTCGAGTTCTCGCAGAACTACGCCATGTTCTGGGACAAGGTCGAGCGGGCCAACTACTTCCTCGAAGCCGTCATCGAGACGGCCGGCCGCGACCTCGACGACCGGACCGTCGCCTATCTGCTGGACTCGGTGGCCAGCGACGGCGGCCAGTGGAACATGTTCGTGGCCATCGTCAGCAAGCACGGCCTGGTCCCCCAGGCGTTCATGCCGGAGACCCACAGCTCCGCCAGCACTTCCCGGATGAACTCGGTGCTGCGGCACGTCCTGCGCCAGGGGGCCAAGTCGGTGCGCGAGGCGGCTTCCCGGGGCCTCGACGCCGCGCGAGCCGGGAAGGCGGACGTCCTGCGGGTCGTGTACCGGGTGCTGTGCATCCACCTCGGCACCCCGCCGGACCGCTTCGACTGGCAGTGGATCGACTCCGGCCGGGAGTTCCACCGCGACGGGACGCTCACCCCGCAGGAGTTCGCGGCGAAATACGTGCAGCTGCCGATCGGCGACTACGTGTGCCTCGTGCACGACCCGCGCCCGTCGAGCCCGACCGGCAAGACCTTCACGGTCGAGTACCTCGGCAACGTGCTCGGCGCCCCGCCGGTCAGCTACCTCAACGTGGACATGCCGGTGATCAAGGACATCACCTCGCGGACCCTCCGCGGCGGCGAGCCGGTGTGGTTCGGTTGTGACGTCGGCAAGATGATGAGCAACGACT
>Ga0302326_10020915_pt1 | contig 13441 bp, 15 predicted proteins | sample Palsa_T0_3_FD_202264 | JGI IMG/M metagenome (GOLD analysis project Ga0302326, IMG submission 202264) | Peat permafrost microbial communities from Stordalen Mire near Abisko, Sweden - Palsa_T0_3 | ecosystem: Environmental > Terrestrial > Soil > Palsa > Peat permafrost | place: Sweden: Abisko... | reverse complement strand
ATACTAGCAGGGCATTGACAAACGGGTGGCGGCTGCCGCGGGAATCCACCTTGGGGCGGTAATCTTGGGCATGGCAGACGAGTATCTTTTGGGTGAAATTAGCCGTAAGAAGGAATTGGCGGAGGCCTTGGAGTTTAACGCGGTCAGCGGTTCAGCCAGGGACAGGCCAAACAGGATCGCTGAAGCAAATCGTCAGCGTCAGGAAGCGGAAAACCTTCTGGAGGAATGGAAGAGTAGGAATCCGAATGGCGTTTCCGTCCCTTTCTTGTGTTGGCTGAGCGGACCCCTCAATAGGTACGAATGCGGGGATCCACGCTTCGGAGACGATGCGCAGCTATTGTGCCGGAAGTTCGGCCGCTGTATGAAGTGAGCCGAGTTCGGACATGGGAACTTCGATTTGCGGATCCGTGGTGCGGAGGATGCCGTCCTTGGCCTCGCGCATGAATTCGGTGGTGTAAAGGAAGGCGCGGCGTGAGCGGGGGTTGACCACCCAAACATGCGGAACTCCCATGTTCAGATAGTCGTCAATACGCTCCTGCATGTCGTACATGCTGTCGTCGCGGGAAAGGATTTCGATGCAGAGGAATGGCGGTTCGTGCAGGATAGGCGTGGATGGCAGGGGTCCGAGTACGACCACGATATCCGGCACTCGGTAGCGGGTCGATGTTACTTGAACACGTTGCTCGGGAAGCACGATAATGCCCCACTGCTCTTCGCGGTTGGAAAGATAGCGGCTCAACAACATCTGTAGACGGCTGTGATCTGTTTCGCCCATTTTCCTTTCCCGCAGTTCGCCGTCGATGTATTCGCAATCCGGCCGATAGCCAGTTGCCAAGTATTCGCTCAACGGTATGAGAGTGGCTGTAGCCATTGCTTCCTCTGTTGGTGATTTTAGCAGTGCTCAATGCGAAAAGTCGGTGGCGAAGGACTGGATCGATGCGATGGATGCTTTTGTTGGCTTCTTGGACGCTGATAGGACTGCGGACAGGAATAGGGCTCGGCGGGCCAGGTCGTTGAAGTTGCGTTGTACTGTGCGGGTGGTTGGCGCCGCGCAGGAGCCGCTGGTTGCTGCGGTGTAGGTCTGGTACTTGACTTGAACTGGAAACAGGCCGGTGTCGCCGAAGAAGAGTTGCTCTAGGGCCGGCTGAGCGGAGCCACCAGTCAGGAATTTTGAAAGCGGGGATTTGGTTTGGGTGGTTAGCCGGTTTCCGACATGCGTGAAATCCGTGTTGGTCTCTGATGTGTGGCAGTAACTGCATTGCTGCAAGGCCAGGATGTTGCGGATGGTTGGGTTCGCATCGCAAACTCCGAGCGGCGTTGGCATGCCTTGTGGGCTTGCGGAGTAGAGGAAGTCCGAGTGCTGCAGGGGGAGATTTTGTAGGGACATGCTTCTTGCCGAGACGGCTTCCAGCGGCGCGGTCCATAGAGCTACATATTTTTTGAAGTCCGGGGAATTGGGCGCCGCGTTCAGTGTTTCGATCGCGATCTGACCATCCAGGGGCATTAAGGCGAATACGGGAGCAGTGTGGCCTTTCTTGGGAGAGAAATCCCATTCGGACAAGTTCCATCCCGACCCGAGGTCGGAACGGTTGATCCGGATTCTTACCTTGGGACAGTGAACCAGATGCTTGTTGAGAATGGCTTTGATGGCCTCCGCGCCGGGATTGGAAGCTAGGGACTGCCACTCTCTTCCTAGCGCGAGGAACGTTTTCCAGTCCATGTCCGGGAGGACGAATTCAACGATCAGCGTGAACTTGGGTGCTTTACCGGGGTCTATCTCGTGGGGTAGACGGCCGAAGACGAAGCGGATCTCGGCTCCCTTCCAGCGGTTCTTATCCCATTCCGCCAAATCCATTCGGTTAACGATCGCGAGGTTCTGGAAAGGGGCTTTAGCCGACGAGGTCCCGATCCATGGCGCTACATCCTGCGCGAACCCGATGTGCGTTACTCTCGCGGAGTTATACCAGGACAACATTTGCGAATCCGCATCGAGGCCGGCTCCGTGCGCGGCCCTGGCGAACATGGATTCGAAGCTAAACGCGGAGTCGTTGCACCACTCGGGATTGATTCCGCAATCGTGAATCATGAGACTCTTCTCGAAATCGATTTGCGGGTAGATCTTTGCGACCGGTGAGGCTAGGAACCTGGCGAACTCAGGGTCCTGGCGAGACTGGCCTTTGAACCCACGTCCATCTAGCAGGACCGTAGATTGACCGAAAACAGTACTGATTGCGAAAGCTGCAAGGGTTGCGTGCTTAAATGATCGCGCGCTCATTTTCCCCGGCCCAGAAGAAGAATTGATCCAGGCAGCCGAAATCCCAAGGTGTGCCCGGAGAGTTCAACAGGTTTCCGGAGGCGGTCTGGAAATTCGTGTTCGCGACGAAGGCGGAAATCGTGGTTCGCTCAATGCTGGTCGGGTCCGAGCTAATGCCAAATTCGGCAAGCGCCTCCGGCAAATCGGGCGAGGCGGCCGGGTTCAGCAGCCTGGACACCATTCCGCCATCGATCAGGCATACGCCAAGAAAGGCCGGGAAGCGGGATGAGAAAGTGGTGGTCTGGTTCGCGCCGAGACTCGCTACATAGGCCTGATTCGCGAGCCCAATATCCTGGGCGAAGTTAATGGTGGTTACGGCGACCAGTTGGCACCATTTCCCGGCCGTGTAAACCGAGACGGGGGGCGCCGCGGGATTGCTTTGGGTAAAGCTTGCGATGGCCCCGCGAACCGTGGTGGTGGCAGTGACGTCGATCAAACCCGCGGTCAGAGTATTTGTCTCCTGGAACGTCACGGCGCCCGTGGAATCGGTTTCAATGATTTCGCGCGTGACCCGGTTGAAGACAGGCCCGGCCGCGTTTACCACGTTGATAAGAGTAGGGTCCATGATGGCGGCGCCCAGAGAAAACCAAAAGTCGTACATCGTCGTGTTTCTCCTTATTATTTGAGTGCTAGGTTTCCCGCCGTGCGTGCGATCCGCAAGTTGGGATTGGTTACAGACCACAAATTCAAAACCTTTTGGCTATACTCGCGGGCCACGGCGCGATCGCCAGCTTTGTCCGCCGCGATCGCGCGATTGAGCCACGACATAGGGAGCATTCCAGGGAACCATGCTTCCAGGATCAGGCCGCGGCGATCCTCCAGATCTTGCCAGTAGCCTTCGGCGACCTTTGCGCTTGAATGCTTCGTCAGGAAGGCGGCAAGATCGAACAATGCGAAAACGCTCAGGACGCGATTTCTGGGGCCAGACGCTTCCAGGAGAAGCCGTTCGGTGTTCTTGATATCTCCCGCGTGCCAGGTTTCGAGCGCTTCGGCGTGAGCGGCGGCGCATCGAGTAAAACCGTTGGGCCATCGGGCCTCAATTTCGCTGAGCGTGCCGCGTACTTTGCCCAAGCTTTCGTAATCGGAGACTTGGTTGGCCCAGAAAGCCGCGCAATCTAAACGGCGGGCCATGGTGGGATAGGCGGGCAGGTTGGTCAGTTCGCGTGAGTGCGTGAGCGCCAGATCGGGTTGATCGCTCAAGAAATACAAGCCCGTCAAGAATTCATGAGCCCGATGATTTTCAATGGCATTGGCGGCATGAATCGCTTGCTGGCGAAGCCGGATGATGGCTTCGTCCAGGCGGCCGAGAAGCACGTTGGCGCCTTGGATGTCGAAATTGTTCTCGGGGTCGGCCGGTTCCTTTTCATAGGCGGCCATGGCTTCGGCGTAGCGCCCCAGACCCATATAGGCGAGCCCTTGGCCCGCATAGATCCAGGGGTTGGTTGCGCCGCTTGTGATGGCGCGGTTGAACTCGTTCAGCGCCTCATCGAACTGGCCGGCCTCATTCAGCGCCTCCATCAACTGCGTTCTCTGCAGATCGTCATATGGCGACAGTTCCACGGCTTTCCGGTTGTACTGAATGGCTTCGGCAGCCTGATCGCTCCGGCACAGGGCGTATGAGAGCAGGCGCTGGTAGCGCGGCTCGCCAGGATAATAAGACACGTTGGCACGCGCAGTTTCGACCATCTTGTCGGGATCGTTCAAGAGCGCGTAGTAGTTGGTTTCGATGCCGGCCCGCTCACGTTCGGGAAGTTTGTCTTTCAACTGAAAGGCACGGTCGAGTTCGCGAAAGGCGGCCTCATAATCGCCGGTGGAATTGAGTGCCATGCCGAGCATGTTGCGAGCCTGCGCAAAGTCCGGGTCGAGACGGACGGCTTCCGCAAAGTGCGGAATGGCGGAGCGCATCTGCGCCATCGAGTATTTTTCCATGCCGTCGAAATACCGGATCAGGGCATCTTCATTCGACGTCGTATAAGCCGCAAGGGTGACCGGGTTCAGCGCTAGCGACTGCTTCGACTCGCCCGCGGCATTGCGAATCCAGAGAGCCGCTTCTTGCGCCAGGGCGATCAAATTGGGCTGATCGCGAAAGGCGGATTCGGCGAGAAATTGCTGGTCTGAGGCGCGATAGAGACGAACACTCAGAGAATTGCGGCCACCGGGCTGCGCGAGGTCCGCATCCAGCCAGAAATTGGCGCGGAGAAGCTGGATCGCTTTCGAAAGAGCGGTATTCGAAAGTGGAACTGTGCGGCTGGAATCGACGCGGCGCAGGACGGGGATCAGATCCTGATCGGCGATGGCATGGACGCGGGGGGATTGTTGGACCGCGGTCAGGAACATCGCGCGTGCCTGACGCGCGCTGTCGAGGTTGTTCTCTAGGGTATGGAATGCGTTTACCAGCAGCCGCGCGCCGGCTGGCAGAAAGACGGACTGTTTCGAACCAGGTTCCACCAAATAACCCACTCCGGCGGCAGCGCATGCAACTGCTCCCGTAACCCAATACCGCCGGGTGGCGCCGGGACGAATGCGGCGGATTACGGAATCGAGCGACGCCGGACGCTCCTTGGGCTCGGGGCGCGTGCAGTGATCCCAGATTCCTTCGCGAGGGAGAAGCATGTGCGCCACCATGCCGAACGCGTAGATATCGCTTAGGACGGATGGAGCCACGCCGGAAAGGAGCTCGGGAGCCATGAACCGGGCAGTGCCGCCGCCGGGCAGGTCATCGTTTTCGGCGCCTGATGCCCTTGGCTTCAGCGCCATGGCCAGACCAAAATCCGTAACGACGGCGCGGCGCGGACTCCCTTCGGCGATCATGACGTTGTCCGGCTTGAAATCGCCGTGGATCACGCCGTTTTTATGCGCGGCATGCAGTCCCTCGGCCATCTGCAGCACGATCTGCCGAGCTTCGCCTGACGTGACGCTTTCGAGAACCTCCGACAAAGGTTTTCCTTCGAGCAGCTCCATGCTGAAGAAAACAGTGTCGCCATCCTCGAACAAGTCATGGATGCGGCAGACATTGGGGTGCGTAATGCGGCGGGCGTTTTGAACCTCGGCGATAATCCGGCCCCGAATCGCCTTTGACGGCGCCAGCAGGCGAGCCACGGTCTTCAATGCGACCGGTTCCCGCATGGTCCGGTCGAGCGCGCGATAGACCTCTCCCATGCCGCCGCGGCCCAGGATACTTTGGACTTCAAAGCGGTTGAGCAATACTTGTCCGGGCTGAAAGACCGGGACCAGATCGAACTCCATCGATTCACTGAGGTAGTCTTCCCGGTCGGCTTCCAGGTGATGCTGCCAGAGCGTGGCGACCTCTTCGCGGATGGATGAATCGACCTCCGAGCTGAGGACATCCTCCATCGCGGCGCCATTGAGAAGGCGCTCGAAGTGAGCGGTCACCCGGCTCCAGCGTACGTCTTCCATTAAGAGATTAGCCTCGAACATGGATTGCGCCTGGATTCACTGGCGCGCCAGTTTTCCGTGGAGCCACGCGCGGGCCATCAGCCAATCCCGGCATACGGTTCGGGTAGTTTTTCCGAGGGCGAGAGCGATTTCCTCATCATTAAGGCCGCCGAAGAATCGCATTTCGACCACGCTGGCTTGGCGGGGGCTGATTTTCGCGAGTTGCTGCAACACCTCATCGATTTCGATCGCGGTACTGGATTGTTGGGACGTCAGTTCGATCGCCTGGTCGAGTGAAATGGGACGGGCTCCGTTATTGCGTTTTTGGGCTCCGTTGCGGCGAGCATGGTCGACCAGAATCTGGCGCATCATCCGGGCGGCAAGGCAGAAAAAGTGCGCACGATTCTGCCAGCTCACTTCGTCCGTGCGGCACAACCGCATGTAAGCTTCATGCACCAGCGCGGTAGCCTGAAGGGAGTGTTCCTGGCGTTCGGACCGCAGGCGGTTGATCGCGATCCGGTGCAGTTCCATGTACACGCGTTGAATCAGCGTCTCTTCGGCAACCCGATCGCCTTCAGCCAGGCGGTCGAGGAGAATCGTGATTTCGCCTTTCTGACTCGGCATGGAGAGATGTTCAGTGATTATAACTGTGACCATGCTCACTTTCGTCCCGATGTGCCGGTTATCGATGGCGAATGAGGTCATGGTTTCGCGTCAGTTCTGAGCAATCTCTAGACATAAGAGCGAAAATGAAACGCTGATTCAGACAAATTAGCAAAAGAATTTCGGAGGATGAGGTTCGTGGGCAGCTTTCGCGGCGGGTTCGTGAGCGCGGAATCTTAGCTATGCGGATTTCTTCTTGGGCCGCGGCTCGACGCCGAGTCTTCGATCCCGCTTCGCAGCCAACTCCACCAGCTCCGGAGCGACAGCTTCGAAATCAGGGTGCAGTTGAGAAAGGTATAACCACTTTCCCAGGACAGGATGCGGCTTGAGTTGCGGGAATTGGCTTTGGATGGCGCCGTGGTGTTGGTGCGAGGTGCAGACGAGGAGTCCGTTCCAGGGCTCTTTTCCTTCCGAGACCGCAAGGTAGAGCAGGCCGTCCAGATAAACGGCGTCGAAGCTGAAGAGCTTCTTTCGGACCAATCGGGGATTGTCTTCGAGAGGTTCGAAAATCCACATCAGAGGGTTCTTCTTGGGCTTGATCTTGGGTTTGGCTTTCAAGGCGTTCCACTCCCGGCGCCGAGAAACGCTCGCACGCGATCAAGTTCCACCGCAAGTTCCCGCTTAAAGACGGCATCGCGTGGCGCGGACTCGACATAGCCGAATCCGGCTTCGAGGTTCCCGCTTTTCATTGACAGGTTGGCCCAGCCGATCACGCGGTCGCGCCAAAGCATCGGTAAGGAGTAATAGCCACGAATGCGCTTCGGAGCAGGCGTGTAAGCTTCGAAGCGATATCGCCAGCCCCAGAACATTTCGAAACGGGGCCGATCCCACACTACAGGGTCGAAGGGCGCCAGCAAGCGTACTTCATCGCTTGGTGTGCGGCGCCGTGGCGCCTTTTCATCGGCGGGCCAGTACCAATCGACGCCATCCACGCGCGTGTGCGAGAGCCGCTGTTTGGCGCGTTGCACTGCGCTGCCAACCTCGGCGCGCCACTGCGGCGCCGCATAGCGCAAGCGGCGCAGGAGGAACGAGAGGCTCGCCGCGGGCATGGGGGCGTAAATGTTGACGGCGGCGTCGGCCAGTTTATCGATGCGTTCCTGGCGCTCGGTTTTGTCGCGTGGTTCGGGATCGTGTTCCTGGACCGCGTAAACACGGATGCCGTTCTCGCGCCGCGCTACGCGCAGCAGTCCCTGGCAATGCATGGTCTGGAGCAGTTGGGTGGTGGCGTTCGAGGAACCGCCAAAATAGTTCGTCGTTCTGCCGTGCAGGAAGTGGCTGTTCACCTCGCGCGGGTGCGTTGGTCCACGTTCGCGCAGAAAATCGAGGAGGCTCTGAACATGCTTCGCCACCCTGTTTCCATGCGCGGCCGGACGGGGATGCATCAGCCGTTGCAAGGAGCTGGTCACATATCCGTAATTGACGAAGACGTCTTAAGCGACGCCAAGCGATTCGTAGCGGCGTTCCAGGTCGCCGGCGCAATAGTTCTTCACGCGATGGCGCAGCATCAGATCCTGCGCGCGGGCTGGAGAGCGAATGGGGTCCGCCTGCACAAAGGCCATCTTTTCGATGGCGCGTGCGAGTGTAGTGGGCGCGAAGAGACTGCGACCGATGGCGAATCGGCGCAAATCGTCGAGGGTGACTGGCATATGCCAATTGGCTAGTTAGTACTAGGCTAATCGAGATAGTTCTTTTCGGTGCCTAACACTTTTTGCCACACCTTGATCCAGCGTTGCAGACTGGCTGGCAGCGCCTCCATATTTTTAAGGCAGAATTCCTGAATTTCCTCCGGCGGGAGGCACTTTACATTAATCGGTGCTTCGCCCGCATAGAGGCCGTTCGTCTGAAAGAGAAAGACTTCGCCACCGAAATTCTCGTAAACCGCGGGGTCAATGGCGTCGCATCCCTGGCACACCTGTACAGCGGCATGACGGCCGCTGGCGGGGTGTTTCAACAGAAAAGCGAAGCGGTTTGCGTCCGTCTTGTAAGTTCCGGGCAGCAGCAGATAGCCCTGCATCTGCAGATAAATGCCTATGAGATCTTCGCACTCTTCCGGACCCAGAATGGAAAAAAGTTCGCAGGTGCGTTGGGAGAATTCATAGACGCTTCTTTGCGCCAGTCCGTTGAACCGAAAACTGGAAAAGGCTTCGACGCCATCGCCCTCCACGCGTTCGAGCGGGGTTCCGTTGCGGAAGGAGTTCAGGATGGCATTGGGAACGTTGAAGGCGTCGCCGGCTTCCTGCCAGTCGCAGAAGCGGGTGTTGACTACCCCGGCCTGCCGGTTGAGAGGGGCATTGCGGTATTCCCACGTCCCCATGACCCGGCCGATATAGTACTTTCCGGATCGATGGCGAGCCCAACATAGGTCGCCCACGGACATGCGTTTCCGGATCGCATCGACGGCGGGCTGCCACTCGGCGTGACCTTTGTTGTGATAGGTTTCGAGGCCGCGCCGGTAGTAGATTTCCCATGCGAGCAGATCTTCCGCCGGGTCAACGGGATAGCCGAATCCTACAAGGTCATTCTCGATGCAGAAGGTGCTGGGGTCTGGCTCATTGAGGCGTGGAGATTTGGTTTGAAGTCTCCAAATTTGCGGCATTCGTATACTCTGTGTAGCACGTTTGGCGTTATCGTATTGGAACGTACTAGTACCTTTGTAGCAGATACGTAATTATTTAGGCCGAGCAACAGTACCAGTACAGATCGCGCGGAATATTCATTGGTACGTATACCAAAGTAGGCATTTTGGGCGTCTCATGAATTGATGCTGAAGGTGGCGAGCTTACTAGTCATGGCTCTGGTCGCTTACCTGGGATACGGTTTTATTCCGCGGGACGTCCAGTACTCGGTGAAATTGACTGTCAATCAGACCTTTCACGCTTTGGCGCGATAAGTCTTCAAGCGTCCCGAGGGAAATCCCGGGATATCCGGTCGAACTCTGCCAAAAGCTGCGGATTTGGCGAACTAAGCGCGGCAACAACTTCTTTGGCCCACGCGAAGTACTGCTTCCTGCGCTCGTAGTCCCAATCCGCCGGCGGGCTCCGCAAAATGCTTCTCACATTGGATATTTTGTCGGCGAGCTTAATGACTTGGGCTCGCGGCGATTTCAACGGTGCAGTTTGAACTTGCAGGCGCTTTCGCTCGGCTTTGGGCAGCGACTTATCGTCGGTGACTTCCATGACCAGGCCTGCGACGTCGGGCCCGAATCGTTCGGTTAATTCGGCGGGGGTGACGCCTGCGTCTTCGACGGAATCGTGTAAAAGGGCGGCGATGATGAGATTGGGATCGGGTTCCGAAATCGCGGAGGATACCATCCTGGCGACATCGATGAGGTGATTTACGTAAGGCTCGGCCGCGGCGCCTTTGCGTCTCTGGTTGGCGTGCTTTTCAGCGGCGTAATGGGCGGCTTCGAGGATTGTCTGCAGGTTGTTGTTCACTTACCAGTTTCGCACGGCCGGACTAACCCTTGCGGAGTAGCTCGCCTACCTTGGCCACGATGGTGGCAACGGAATACGGCTTTTCCAGGATACCTGCGACATCGAAGCCAGCGAAGCGTTCGCTCATCTCGGTTTCGCTAAATCCGCTTGAGAGCATGACGGGAATCTTCGGATTGAGCTCCTTAATCAACGGGAAAGCCTGTTCTCCGGTCATCACGGGCATGGTCAGGTCGAGAATCACGAGCGCGACGCCCGGTTCTTTCCGCAAGACTTCAAGCGCTTCGATTCCATTGTTCGCCCGGAGGACGCGATAGCCGCGCGATTCAAGGGCCGCGGTTGCGGTTCGCAGAACGATCTCTTCGTCATCCACGACCAGGATGGTTTGACCGGTTGTTGCGGCGGGAATATTTGGCGATTGGTTGTCTTTGGAACTCCTGCGAACGGAGGTAGGCAATAGGATTCGGAATGCAGTGCCCTTGCCCTGCTGGCTTTCAACCTCGATATCTCCTTGATGGCCTTTCACGATTCCGAGGACGGCGGCGAGACCCAGTCCCCGCCCGGTGAATTTAGTTGTAAAGAATGGGTCGAAGATCTTCTTGAGCATTTCCGGTTGCATTCCGGGCCCGTTGTCGCAGATCTCGAGTAGTACGTAGCGCCCCGCCGGAACACGCGCGTGCAGGCGGTTGCTGAACCAGGGTTCCCGGCGTTCCGAGAGTGCGGTTCTAACGACGACTTGCCCGGGGGCGTCGCCAAAGGATTCCGAGGCGTTGATCAGAATGTTCATGACGACCTGCTGAATCTGAGCGCGGTCCGCTTCAATGACCGGTTGCCGGCAATTAAGGTCGAGCTCGACGCCTGCGTTGGACCCCATGGCGGCGCGCGACAGAATAAGGCTCTCCTGGATCAGCCCGTGCAGATCCACTGCCTCCACCACAAAATGGCCCCTGCCTGAATAGGCAAGCATCTGTCTGGTGAGAGCCGTTGCTCGCTCCGCCGCCAGAACGATCTCGCTCACGATGGGTCGGTCCAGTTCAGGGGCCGTCTCGGCCAGGAGGCTTGCATTGCCGAGGACTCCGGTGAGGATGTTATTGAAGTCATGAGCGATGCCGCCGGCCATCAACCCGAGACTTTCGAGGCGCGCGCTTTCGAGCGCCTGTTCCTGGCGCGCTCTCTCGCGTTCTTCGGCGGTAATGCGTTCGGTGATGTCGCGGGTAGACCCGGTGACGGCTTCCACCTGGCATGTTGCGCCGCGCACCGGGACAAAGATGTATTCATAATGGCGGCATTCGCCGGCGGGCCCGGTGAAGAGGGTCTGATCCCTGACAGGTTGGCAGGTATCGATCACTTCCTGAATCTGGCGCTGAAGTCTGGCGGCGAGATCTGGCGGGTAGTTGAGTTCGAAGAAATTCTTGCCGAGGGCTTCGCTGAGCGGGATCTGCCACAGGGAAAGTAAAGCTCGGTTCACATAGGTGAAACGTCCTTCGAGGTCGAAGGTGTAGGTGAAATCCGGCGTGTTGGAGAGGGCGGTATCGAAAACGCGCCATTGCCGTTCAAGCTCGGCGGCAGCTGCGAGGCGTTGGACTTCGGCTCTCTTCTGTAAGGTAGTTTCGAGCACAAGCACCAGGATGGAATGACTCTCTGGGTCTTGCCCATCGTTGATTCTTGTATAAGAAAAAGAGAAGTAGCCGGTTTCAAGCGGGGAGCCTGGGCAGCGGCTGATGGCGAGGGGTTGATCGTCGACGCGAAAGGGCTCGCCGTTGAGGAGCACGTTGCGGAGGAGGGGAACCACGATGTGGGAGATATCCGGGAAAACGTCTGCAACGCGGCGGCCGAGCATGGGAATGCCGGGAGCGATGGCAGCGTAGGCCGGGTTTACGACTTCGAAGATGAAATCGGGTCCGCGCAGCAATGCGATGGCGGCCGGGGCGTTCTCTACGATTGTTTCGAGTAGCCGGTTCCGGGATAATTCGGCGTAATCCACGAAGGTCTCCTCAGCCGGTTCGATAGCTATAATCCTTGGAAACCATTGCAGGATAGACGGTTTGCCACATATCGGTGAGGCGCTTGTCCAATTTGGCTACAAATCTCTGAGTCAGCACAAAGTCCATTTCGGTTGACACGCTGCTCAAAATCAGACGAGGAAAACCGTTAGTCTCCCAATTTGTCTTTGCCACAACACCATGACACACGTTCCCGAACTTATCCAGACACCGTTCCCCCATGAGCGGCGCTCGAAAAGCAAGATTTCCTTGTTCGTGGATGACCGTTTCCCTCTCTGGCATTGAGAAAGACTTCCCGTAAATAACGCACATCGAAATGTCTTCGGGCCGCTCCATCATGGTCAACAGAATAGCAACACCCCGCCCGATCGTCATGATCTACGTCGGATTGGTAGCAACTGCGTTGTCCTCATACGCCGACTGTAAGATGACAAGTGAATGCTCATGAAAAGGCGTTACGCATTTACTGTGATTCAACAGCCCACTTTGAAGCCGCTGCCTGCTCTCTTCTTGATTCTATTTGCGTCATGGACAGTTCACTCCCAAACCAAACAGGCCGACACCGCGAAGGTTCCTCGCTTTGAGGACTTTTCCGTCACCGATCAGTGGGATCAAATAAGAACGCCATTGAAGCTAACCACGCCCTCTGAGCGAATGTTCCGAACGAACTTAAGCAAAGCCGCGAAGGAACTGCCGAACTTCGCTGGGCATTACAGAATCACATATTGGGGTTGTGGCTCCGTATGCTCCGCTGGCGCGCTCGTCGATTTGCAGACAGGAGACGTGTTTCAGCTACCGTTAGCAAAGGCAAACGGGCGAGGATGGGAGCGGTGGATCATGTGTGAGGCTAGTTTTGAAGGGACAAACGACGAATTTCATCTCGACAGCCGCCTCATTATCGTGCGATGCGGTCTGAATTATTCAGAGCGGCTTCGGAAGAATATTCCAGACACGTACTACTTCCTGTGGGAAAAGGATCACTTCCGGCAACTCCTCTACATTTCGGGTAAGCAGTTAGCCTCGGGTACTTGGGCGATCCCAACCGCCGCCACGGTTCAAGGGGACTCAGTTCCTGCGCCCAAGTTTCGGGATTACCAGGTCAATGAAGTTTTCAACGAGCAACCCACGCCGCCTGTTCCAGTCGCTGTAGGGCAAAAACGTTACCGCACCCGGATAAGCAACGGGGTGTCAAAAGGAGAGGGCGTTTGGACTGGGAGCTGGAGAAATCCGATCCGGAGTGCTGGCCCAAATTTTGCTGGCCATTACTTTGTTGTCCGCTGGGGGTGTGGGTCTGACTGCTTGATGATTGCGATTGTCGATGCAAGGACGGGCAAGGTCTACAATCCTCCCTTAAGCGGCGCTGGAACGGAGTTGTACGTTCCCATGGACATTTTGGGAGATCGAGAAATCGACTTTGAACCTCAGAGTAGCTTGATGATCCTGCGTAACGCCTGCAAAGTGGCCCGGAGCGAGTGCGGCGTTTATTACTTCGATTGGCGCGATGAGAAGTTTACGATGGTCGGGCGAACTCTCGTCGACTTAACCCAGAAATGGTAGCGCCGCCTCTTAGCGTTTTAGCGTTGCGTAAATCGTTGCGTAAATCATAGAAGAGCCAACTGCTCCTCAGTCGGTTC
>Ga0302326_10020913_pt1 | contig 13441 bp, 10 predicted proteins | sample Palsa_T0_3_FD_202264 | JGI IMG/M metagenome (GOLD analysis project Ga0302326, IMG submission 202264) | Peat permafrost microbial communities from Stordalen Mire near Abisko, Sweden - Palsa_T0_3 | ecosystem: Environmental > Terrestrial > Soil > Palsa > Peat permafrost | place: Sweden: Abisko... | reverse complement strand
GGAGCTGGCTGACGGGCACGGCCGGGCCGGTCCTGGCCTGGTCCGCGGCCACCCGGGGCATGCTGACGCCGGCCTGGGCGAATGACCACTGGACGAGACCTGAGCAGTCGAACGACGCCGGGCCGGCGGCGCCCCACACATACGGAAGGCCTTTCCTGCTCTCGGCGGCGCGCAGAGCGGTCGTCAGCTGGGTCGTCGTCATCCCCGCACCGTCGGCAGCCGACGGCGCCACTCCCGCGGATGTCCCGGCGACCAGGGTTACCAGGGGCTCGACCCCGGCACCTGACGGCAGGATCTTCTTAATCCGGGCCGCCAGCGATGTCACGTCCGCCGGCGAGGCGCTGATGACGATCGCGTTCGCGGCGGGCACGCCCAGTGACCTGGCGGTCGAGTCCGACACCACGGCGTCGACCCCGCCGATGCCCACCGTGCCGAAGGCGACCACCGGCAGCCGCTGCTTGGTGTGCCCCGCGGCGGTCACCGTGCCGCCCAGCGAGAGCCGGTCCAGGGTGCCCATGGTGTAGGACACCGCGACGCCGCCGTTGGCTACCCCTTGCCACAGCGGGCTGGAGGTCGCCATGGCCCGGGGGGCGTAGCCGCGGAAGGTGGACGGGTTCACGCCGAGCACGGCGGTATACACCCCGTTGATCTTGATCTTGGCGGCTTCGATCGGCTCGGCGCTGGTGACCGCGGGCAGCCGCGACACCGTGGCCAGGACCTGCCCCGAGAGCGAGAACGGCGCGACCACCAGCAGGTCCGCCTGACGCAGGCCGCGCAGCGGGGCGACCCGCGCGGACGGGGCCGGCTTGGTGCTCGCGGCCGAAGCGCGGGCTACCGGTACCGCCATCGGCTTCCCGCGGCCCTCGGTGTTCCCGCCGAGCAACGGGACTACCGGTCCGCTGCCCCTGGCCGGGGCCGGCCTGGAGCTCGGCAGGGCGGCGTTCCGCCCGCTCACCCCGGCCGGCTTGGCACCCGCCGTGGCCAGCACCACACCCGCCACGACCCCGAGCACCACCAGCACGCAGATCCCCACAGGCACCAGGCGCTTACGGGCCGGGGTCACCTCCGGATCCCCGCCCATGAGCCGCCGTCTAAGACGGCGTCCGGCGTCCGCGAGAGAATGCATCTCCATCACCCTATGTTCGGAGAAAACCGGGCATGGGACGGGCGGGCGCGGGGGCCAGTTCAGGGCGACGATGATGGCAGGGCACTAGCGCAGTACACGGCGGCAGCACGACTGGAGACGCCGAGCTTGCGGTAGATGTGCTGAAGATGCTTGGCCACCGTGCGGGGGCTGACGTCCAGGACGTGCGCGATGGCGCTGTTCGTCCGGCCCAGGGCCACGAGCTGGAGGACGCGCAGCTCACGGTCGGTCAGGTCCGCTAGCGTGCTGTCGGCAACCGCGGTCAGTGCCCGGCGCGCCTGCTCGCGGGCGGTCGCCCGCTCCCGGGCAGTGATCAGCGGCCCGCGCAGCACGGCGAGCAGATCGCGGTCGGCATCGGTGAAGTCGCCGCTGGAACGGTTGAGGGCAATGCCGATGACCTGCGGGGCCGGACTGGGCAGGCTGAAGGCAAGCTGGTGCTCCACCGGGAAGTGCCGGAAGCTGGGCGAGGCCGGGAAGGGCTCGCTCGCCGAAGTCTGCCGGGTGCTCAGTTTCTGTGAGGTCCCCGACAAGCTGAAGCGCCTTTTCCAACGCGCTCAACGAGACGTGCATAGGCCAGCCAACAAATCCCCACGACGCGCTTGGTGCGCAAACTGCGTATAGACAATGCCCGCGTCAGCCGGTTTAGTCAAGCCCAGAGTAGCCGGGGGGCGCGGCCGCCGGGCCTGGAGAAAGAAGTACGGCGGCGGATTGAGGTTATAAAGGATTGCTGACGTCCGACCCATGAAACAGGAGCGCACCGCTGATTGGCGTGGTGTTGGTGGGACTCCTATTAACTACGGTCGCAGGCCCAGATGCCGGTATGCGAGCCGGGCCGACTTACCGATCAAGATCATCGTTGCCCGGTAGCCGCCAATGGCTTCTGCCACTCCCGTTCCGCGGTGCAGCTTCGCCCGTCACATCGAAAAACGAACATTATCCAATGAGGGGAAACAATGCAGTTCACAAAGAAACTTGCGGCGCTGAGCATTGCGGGCGCCACGGCCGCACTCGCATTGGCCGCGACACCGGCCCTGGCGAACAGCCACGCGGCCACCAAGGCCATCACAGCACCGGAGAGCGCCCTCGGCGCGGTCTACGGCAAGGCCGCGACCGCCAACAACCCCATCATCCCGCTGGCCTGGCGGGGGCTGGTGTACGCCCACGGCATCTTCTCCACCGGCGGCAGCGGCCCGCCGAAGAAGGGCCAGGACCACACCTTCACCACCTCGGCCGGGAACCTGACGGTGGTGGTCACCGCCGCGCCGACCAACAGCCAGAGCTTCAACGCCAAAGCCTGCCGCTTCTCGTTCACGACCGACGTGGTCTTCGCCGCCGTAGGCAGCAAGAGCACGGGCAAGTTCGCCGGGACCTCGGGTCCGGGCGCGGTGGAGGTCTACGGCGCGGGGGACGTGCCGAGGTACACGTCCGGCCCGCACAAGGGCCAGTGCAACACCAGCAACAACGCGCCGGAACTGGCCAAGGGTGCGATCGAGACCTTCCTCCTCAGCGCGGTGCTGACGACGCCGTAACGGTAACCGCCTGACGGCCTGCCTGGGCCAGGCTTCCTCGGTGACACGAGGAAGCCTGGCCCGGCTGGCTTACCAGGGCGGAACGGTGAGCGGCTCCCCGTGCCCTAGGACGAAACCGCGAGCGCCTTCCTGAGCTGCTCCGGTGTGGTGACCGGGGCCAGGCAGGTGAACTGGCGGCAGACATAGGCGGCGGGCTCTCCGTTGACCAACGCCCGGCCGGTGAGTAGCGGCACGGCGGCCTGGGTACCGTCCCCGAGGGCGAGTACCGCGCCGGGCGTGGCGGCGTGCAACGCGGTCTCGTGCAGGGCCCGGGTTCGCTCATCGGCGGGACTGCCCACGACGGCGATCTCGGCCGGCCCGGCCAGCCAGGCTTCGGCGACCGCCAGGCCCATGCCGGCCGCGCGCGGGTACCGGGCCGCGATGGCGGGCAGCACGCCAAGCGCGGCCGCCGCGGCTTCGCGGTGCCGGGTCGAACCCGCGAGCGCGGAGTAGCTGAGCAGCGCGCCCGCCACGGCGAACGTGCCGGACGGGGTCGCGTTATCGGCGGGGTCGGCCGGGCGGAAGATCAGCGGCTCGCCGTCGGCCGCGGTGTCGTAGAAGCCACCCGCGCCGTCGCCGAAGGCGGCGAGCGCGACCTCGAGCAGCTCGCCGGCCAGGGTCATCCAGCGTGCCTGCCCGGTCACCCCGGACAGCGTGAGGAATCCCGCGGCCACGCAGGCGTAGTCCTCAAGCACGCCCGCCGTGCTTTCGGCGGGCCCGGCGGTGCCGTCTCGGGAGGTGCGGATGAGCCTTCCGTCCGCGAGGTGGACCGCAGCCAGCAGGGCGGCGGCGTCGCGCGCGGCCGCGATGAAGTCGGGCCGCCCGAGCAGCAGCCCGCTTTCGGCGAAGGCGGAGATGGCCAGCCCGTTCCAGGCGGCCACTACCTTATCGTCGCGGGCCGGCCGGACCCGGCCGGCCCGGGCGGTCAGCAGTGCGCTCCGCACCCGGGCGAGACGGGCGGCGTCCTCGGGGTCCTCGGGGTCCGCGCGCCGCTGCAGCACCGAGGCGCCGCGTTCGAACGTGCCGGTCTCGGTGACGCCGAACACCCGGGCGGCGAACTCGGCATCCTCGGGTCCGAGCACGGCGCGCAGTTCGGCGGGACGCCAGACGTAGAACTTTCCTTCTTCGCCCCCGCTGTCGGCGTCCAGGGACGCCGCGAATCCGCCCTCGGCCGTCCGCAGCTCGCGCAGCATCCAGTCGCACGTCTCTTCGGCCACCCGGCGGGCCAGCTCCGATCCGGTGCGGCGCCACAGGTTCAGGTAGACGCGAGCGAGCAGCGCGTTGTCGTAGAGCATCTTCTCGAAGTGCGGCACCACCCAGGCGGCGTCGACCGAATACCGGGCGAACCCGCCGCCTAGCTGGTCGTATATGCCGCCGCGGGCCATCGCCTCGCAGCTGCCGTCGGCCATCCGCAGGGCGTCGGGCGATCCGGTCCGCTGGTGGTGACGCAGCAGGAACTCCAGCACCATCGACGGCGGGAACTTCGGCGCCCCGCCGAAGCCACCCTCGGCGCCGTCGTGTTCGCGGTCGAGCGCCGTCACCGCCGCATCCGCGACCTCGCGGAACCGCGCACCGGTCGGATCGTCACCCAACCCGTCACCGAACCCAGGGCCGACTAGCGTCAGGCCGGCGCCGCCGGGCCCGCCGTCACGCAGCGCGCGGGTGGTGGCCGACGCGTTCTCGGCCAGTACGGCGACGATCTGCTTCGCCCGGTCCGCCACATCTTCGCGATGATCACGCCAGGCGCGCGAGAGGTCCAGGACCAGCCGCCTGAAGTGATTCCGCGGCAAGTAGGTGCCGCAGAAGAACGGCTCTCGGTCCGGTGTCATGAAGACCGTCATCGGCCAGCCGCCCTGGCCGGTCATCGCCTGCGTCGCGGTCATGTAGACGGCGTCGACGTCGGGCCGTTCCTCCCGGTCCACCTTGATCGCGACCACGCGGGAGTTGACCAGCGCCGCGGTCTGCGGGTCCTCGAACGATTCGTGGGCCATGACGTGGCACCAGTGGCAGGCGGCGTAGCCCACCGAGAGCAGGACCGGAACGTCGCGCCGGGCCGCCTCGGCGAAGGCCTGCTCGCACCATGGCCACCAGTCCACCGGGTTGTCCGCGTGCTGGAGCAAATAGGGACTTGTCGAATTCCGCAGGCGGTTCATTGTTCAAAGGTAAGGGTTGGCGGTGCTGGCCCGGGGGGAGGCGTTAACCGGGGGGGGAGGTGTTAGCCCGGGGGGGAGGTGTTGGCCCGGGGGGAGGTGTTAGCCCGGGGGGACGACCCCCCGGAACCCCCCGGTGCGCTTCGCGCCTGGCTGCGGTGCTCGCCGTAGTATCACGCGGCCGGAGGGGCCTGAAGGCCCCTCGCGGACCGCGCGATGGCGGCGTAAACACGGGCGAAGAGGAAGAAGGCGGCGCCTATGACGCCGACGAAGAAGCCGAGGGGCCAGTTGGACTGGTAGGAGACGGCGATGCCGATCCAGACGGTGATCAAGGCGATGACGACGGACAGGGCCATCGCCAGCATCGGCCTGGCGGTCAGCGACCTGGCCGCGGCGGCGGGGCCGATCATCAGGCTGAACATCAGCAGCGCGCCTACCACGGGCACGGTCATGCTGGTGGCCAGGGCCATCACGAGGAGGAACCCGAGTTCCATCCGCCGGGGGGAGACGCCGCGGGCCTCGGCGACCTCCGGCATGGCCGAGGCCAGCATCAGCGGGCGGAACATGACGATGATCGCGACGATCGAGGTCGCGCCGAGCACCACGATGGGCAGCACCTCGTCCGTGCTGACGCCGAACACCTCACCGAACAGCAGGGAGTACGCTTCCTGCGCGTATTCCGTGCTCCAGCTGACGAAGAGCGCGCCGATGCCCAGCATCATCACGAACGTCAGCGCGGTGGCCACATCGGGCCGGGCGCGGCGGCTCAGCCCGGCGATGCCGAGCGCGCCCGCCACCGAGAACACGGCCAGGCCGACGAACGCGTTCAGCCCGAGCAGGCTGGCCCCGGCCGCGCCGGCGAAGGCCCCGTTGGGTATCGCGTGAGCCGCGAACGTGGACCCGCGCAGCACCGCGAAGAAACCCGTCACCCCGGCGATCACCGCGACGGCGGTCGCCGCGACCCAGGTGTTCAGCATCAGGCCGGAGAACATACCTGCTCCGTATCGGGAGCTTGCCGCACCACATCCTGGCGTTCCCGCCGCGGGCGCAGGTAGGTGACCAGGTAGCAGCCGACGATCAGGGTCACCACAAAGAAGCTGACCGGCCAGCCGCGGTGGGCGGGCGGCCAGTAGAAACTGTCGTAGGCGAGCACGATGCCGAGCCAGGTGGCCGCGACGCCGATGCCGGCCGCCACGGCCATCGCCCGGACCGGCCCCTTCGCGACGCGCAGGGCGGTCGCGGCGGGCCCGATCAGCAGCGCGGTGCTCAGCACCGCGCCGATGATCACGGCGGAAAGCGCCACCGAGACGGCCAGCGCCATCAGGTAGGCCGCCCCCACCGCCCGCACCGGCACGCCGCGCGCCGCGGCGATGTCGGGGCTCAGCGAGGTCAGCAGCAGCACCCGGGCCAGCACCACGACCGTGGCCAGCGCGAGCAGCGCGGAAGTGATCAGGATGGGGACCGTGGAGGAGGTGATGACGAACATTGAGCCGAACAGAAGCGTGAACGAAGCGCCGGTGGTGGAGCTGTACTGGGTGCCGAGGTACAGGAAGAGCGCGGCCAGGCCGAGGCCGGCGCCGAGCACCACGCCGGTGGCCACGTCCCGGCCCCGGCGGCGCTGGATGCCGATCAGCTCCATGATCGCGGCCGCGCCCGCGCCGAACGCGAGGTAGCCCCAGAACTGGTTGACGCCGATCAGGAAGGCGCCGGAACCGCCGGTGGTGCCGATGTCGGCGAGGGCGTGGCCAGCGAACGACTGACCGCGGGTCACCGTGAACACGCCCACCACGGCCGAGGTGAGGGCGATGACGGTCCCGACGGCCAGGGCGACGTGCACCGGGCCGCTGCCGAAGAAACCCGGCTCGAAGAGGTACCTGAGCACGGTCACCTCACGACGCTTGCGCCCTCGACAGGGGCCTGCTCGTCGGCGCCCTCGGCGGGGGCCTGCTCGTCGTCGATCCCTTCGACCTCTTCGCTCCCGGTCGGGCCCTGCGGCGCCGCCACCACCAGGATCCTCCCGTGCACCCGGATCACGTCGACGTGCTGCCCGTACAGCCGGGACAGGACCTCGGGCTGGACGACCTCGTCGGTGCGGCCGACCGCCACCCGCCCCGCGGCCACGTAGACGATCCGGTCCATCACCGGCATCAGCGGATTCATGTCGTGCGCCGAGAGCAGCACCGCGATCCGCTCGGCCCGGGCCAGCCGGGCCAGCACGGAAACGATCCCCTGCTCGCTGGAGATGTCGAGGTTGGCCAGCGGCTCGTCGAGCAGCAGCAGTCGCGGCCGGCTGATCAGGGCGTGCGCGATCATGACCCGTTGCTGCTCGCCGCCGGAGAGCTCGCCGACCCGCGCGTTGGCGTAACGCTGCGCGCCGACGGCGGTCAGCATGTCGTCGACGATCTCGCGGCGGGCCCGGGACGGCAGCCGGATGCCGAACTTGTTTCCGTCCACCCCGAGGGACACCACGTCCCTGACCCGCAGCGGCATGTCCGGCTCGATGGACAGCTTCTGCGGCACGTACCCGATCGAGGCGTCACGGGCGGCCCGCGGCGCGCCGTCGATGAGCACCGAGCCATGGGTGACCGGCTGCAGGCCGAGGATGACCCTGAGCAGGGTGGTCTTACCCGCGCCGTTCGGCCCGATGAGGCCGGTGAACTCGCCGGCCTCGATGCTGAACGAGACGTCGTCGAGGATTTCCCGGCCGCCCAGCCGGACCCCGACCCCGTCCAGCCGGAGCAGGCTGGCGCTCACAGGTGCTCGCTCGAGACCTTATCGGCCACGGCCTTTTGCAGGTCCTGCACTTCGGCCAGCATCCACGACTGGTAGTCGTACCCAGGCTCCGGCATCGTCTCGTACACGCCCACCACCGGAATGCCGTTCGCCCGGGCCAGGGAAATGAACGATTCTGTCAGCGAATCCGTCACTTGCTGATTGTAGAGAAAGACCTTCACCTTGTGCTGCGTGAACAGGCTCCGCTGCGTCGCCACGTCCTGGGCCGACGGGTCGGTGCCGTTCATGATGTCGGCCTGGAGGGCCCAGGGGGTCAGGTTGTCGGCGCCCACCGCCTGGAGCATGTAGTCCGCCACCGGCTCGGTGGTCGCCACCGGGGTGTCCGGGTACTTCGCCGCCAACGCGGCGATCGCGTTGTTCCAGGCGCTCAGCAAGCTGACGAAGGCGGCCGCCTGGGCCTTGAAGAACGAGGCGTGGGCGGGCTGCAGCGCGGCCAGATCGGCGGCGATGGCGTTCGCCACGGCCGGCATCGTGCTCGGCTTGTACCACAGGTGCGGGTTCGGGGTGCTGTCCGGCAGGCCGAGCAGGTTCTGCACCACGATGAGCTTGCGCGCGGAATTCGGGGCCGCGTTCTCGATCGTGTTCATGAACCCGTCGTAGCCGACGCCGTTCTGCACCACGAGCTGAGCCGAGCTCACCAGCCGGGCGATGGACGCACTGGCCTCGAAGGTGTGCGGGTCCGTGTTCGGGTTGCTCATAATCGCGCTGACCTGGACGTACTTCCCGCCGACCTGCTGGATGACGTTGGCGTACTCGTTCTCCGCGCCGACCGCGACGATCTTGCCGCCCGGGTCGGACGCGCCGGCCGCGGCGCCTGAGCAGCCACTGGCCAGCAGCACCGCGCCGAGCGGCACGACCACAGCCAAGGTCAGGTAGCGACTCCACATGTCGGGCACTCCTCAGGGAGTCGGAGGGTCGGTCTTCGGCTTAATGATAATGATTCCCAATTCCGTCTGCAACACGGACGCCGGATCTGACCGGCCCGGGCAGAGGCACGGGCGCCTGGTCGCGTCCGTTAGCCGGAACGCCGCCGACGATGTACCGTGCGACTGTGAGTACGCCGCAGCCCGAACAGGACGTGCGGGACCAGGCCGCCCCGGCTCCCGCCCGCGGTACCCGGGTGCGCGGGACCAAGCAGGCGCACGCGCTGGCCGTCGCACTCGATAGCCTGCCCGGCTTCTGCAGTGCCCAGGAGATTCACGCTGAGCTGCGGCGCAAGGGCGAGCACGTCGGGCTCGCCACCGTCTACCGGCACCTGCAGGCCCTCAGCGAGCAGGGCAGCATCGACGCCATCCGCGACGACAGCGGCGAGATCCTCTACCGGCAGTGCGAGACGAGCGTGCACCACCACCACCTGACCTGCCGCAGCTGCGGACGCAGCGTCGAGGTGGAAGGCCGGGCCGCCGAGCAATGGGCGGAACGGGTCGCCGCCGAGGCAGGCTTCACCGACGTGGGCCACACGTTCGAGCTATTCGGCCTGTGCCCCGAGTGCGCGGCCCGGCAGGCGGGCAGCTTATTTGGCCTTGGCCTTCTGGGCGGCCTCGGCCAGTTCGGCCTTGCGGTCGGAGGCGTACATGTGCACGTACTCCTGGCCGGACAGGTCCCTGATCGCGACCATCACCTGCTCGGCGATCAGCTGCCTGGCCTTGCCCGCGGGACGCTCGGTGATCTCGGGGCCGAACTTCAGCGGCGCGCCGATCCTGATCTCGACCCGGCCCGGCCGGGGCACCGCGCGGCCCGGGGGCAGCACCCGCCGGGTGCCGATCATCGCGACCGGCAGGACCGGCAGGCCGGACTTGAGCGCGAGCCAGCCGACGCCCGTCCGGCCCCGGTACAGCCGGCCGTCCGGTGACCTGGTGCCCTCCGGGTAGATGCCGAACAGGCCACCATCGCGCAGCAGGGCCAGCGCCGCCTCCAGTGTCTCCTGGGCGGCGCGCGCACCCTCCCGGTCCATCCGGAGCTGGTTCGTGTGCTTCAGGTACCAGGCCCACAGCCGGGCGGCGGGGCCGGAGGCGCTGAAGTACTCGGCCTTGGCCGAGAACGTCACCGGCCGGTCGAGCATCAGCGGCAGGAAGATGGAATCGAGCATCGACAGGTGGTTGGCCGCCAGGATGGCGCCGCCGGAGGCGGGCACGTGTTCCTCGCCGGTCACCTTCGGCCGCCAGATCGTGTGCAGGAACGGCCCGGCGAGAATGCGCGATACTTGGTATTGCACGGATGACTTTCTGCTTTACGCGGGCTGGTCGGCGGTCCTCGGCCCGGAAGGTCCGGTTACGGCAGTATTACGATAGCGCGACTGGCCGTCAAAGTGCGAGGTCGCGGCGAGGATCGCGATGCCGAGCGGCAGGGCCAGCGGCAGCGCGGCGGCCGGCACGATGATGCCGGAGTCGTCGGCGAACCAGCCGAGCACCAGCATCAGCCACAACACGCCCATGATGGGGCGCAGCAGTGGCTGGGCCGCATAGGCCAGCGGCACGGTCTTGAGCCGGAACCAGGACGGACGCCACAGCATCAGCCCGGCGACCACGACCACGATGGGGCTCAGCGGGCTGAGCGCGTTGACCGACAGCGAGCCGATGTTCGAGTTGATCTTCCGGAGCAGCAAGCCGCCGGAGTGACCGTGCAGCGAGCTGCCGGCGAACGAGCCGATGTCCGACTTGCCGGTGAACGGCGTGAAGTAGCTGATCAGCGCGAAGATCGCGAACAGGGCGAGCCCGCTGACCGCGACCAGCAGCACCAGCCGCCAGTTCAGCTTGAGCCCGGCCACGGCCCCGGCCAGCAGCAGGAAGCACGGCACCATCGCGATCGTGCCGCCGACCTTGCCGCCGAACCCGGGCCAGCCCGACGCGAACACCGCGAACAGCGCGACCACGGCCACCACGGCCACCGCCGGGCGCCGGGACGACGGGTACCGGCGCAGCGCCAGCAGCGCCAGCCAGGCCGCGGCGAGCAACCCGGTGGTGCCGTAGATGCCCAGCGCCTCGTTGCCGATGCCGTAGAACCGGCCGGCCTGGAGCACAGACAGCCCGAACGGCGTCTCCAGCTGCAGCCGGGACCCGGTCATCACGTCGACGCCAAGAACGACCACCGTCAGCAGGCAGATGACGCCGAACGGCCCGAGCGGATCACGCCGCCACGGACCGAGCAGGGCGACCGCGCCGATGACCGCGGCCCACGCCGCCGCGACCGCGTACAGCCACACCGCGGGATGGGCGAACTGCCACCACGGCACCAGGTTGGCCAGGAACGTGCCCACCGGCACCGAGACGGCGAACACCCCGGCGACCCGCCACCATCGCGCCCGCCGCCGCCGCGCCTCCGGCGCCGCACCCCAGAACGCCAGCCCGATCGCGGCCATCACCAGGATGTCGGCCAGCGCGTAGACCCAGAAGAACTTGCTGTGGGTGGACCGCCACACCTGCTCAGCGGTGTCCCGGCCGACCAGCGACCTGACCGTGGGGGCCAGGGCGCCCCGGTCACCGCGGGTGATCTGTGCGCCGACGAGACTGGACAACACCGCGCTGCCCGACCCCGAGGCGGCCGATGCCGAGCTGCCCGAGGCCGGGACGCCCAGCCAGCCAAGCACGGTCGGGGTCAGGTCGGTGAGCACCACCAGACCGGGCTGCCTGGTCGAGGCGGAGTCGAGCAGACCCGCCTGGTAGCCCGTCCCGCTGACCAGGGCGAGCTGCAGGTGCGGGGGCTTGGCCGTGGCGCCGGGCGCGGTGACCAGGAGCGTGGTGCCGGCCGGGAGGTCCGCCACGATCCGGGCGAGTTCGGAGTCTGCGGAGGCAAGCAGGGGGCCCCGTTCCGTCGATCCTAGATTTCCCAGGTCCACGACGGTCAGCGGACAGCGGGACAGGACCCCGGCGGTGATATCTGACGGGGACGGCAGGTAGGAGGCGACGTGGCCGGAGGGGCTGGCCAGGGCCAGCGCGGCGCCGGGGCCGACGGCGGTGGTGCAGCCCGGGGACTCGCGGGACAGCAGGCCCCAGCTGGGGGTGTTGTGGAACTGGTTGTTGTAGGACTCCAGCGCGGGCAGGCCGGGGACCTGGGCGCCGGCGCCGGCGGGGAGCACGGCGGGGAACGCGCCGCAGCTGGCGTCGGTGTGATCGGACTGCGCCCGGGCGCCCGCGTTCAGCGTCAGCCAGCCGTCGGCCGGGCAGGTCAGCGGGAGCACCGCGTAGTCGACCAGCGACCCGACCGAGCCCTGGCCGGCCAGCCGCCACAGGGTCGGGGTGGCGGTCGCGGAGACCTCGCTCCAGCGCAGCCCGGAGATGCCCACGACGACCACGTGCCGGGCCGCCGGCGTCCTGGCGTCCACGGGACTCGCGCCGGCGATGGCCAGCGCGGCCATCACGGCCAGGGCGGCGAGCAGCGCCGACCACACCGCGGCTGGCCTCATTCTCACCGCACCACGGTATCCGGGGTCTTAAGACATTCGGAACGGGGCGTGGCTCACCTCGATGCGACCGCTCTGGCCCGCCACGACCTCGCCGATCAGCGCGGCCGGCAGCCCTTGGGCCCGCAGCACGCTGGCCAGCGCGGGCGCGTTTTTTGGCGCGACGGCGAGCAGCAGGCCGCCGGAGGTCTGGGCGTCGTGCAGGAGCACCGCGACCTCGGCCGGGATCGCGTCGTCGAGGGTCACGACGTCGCGCATCCGGTCGGTGTTGGCCCGGGTGCCGCCGGACACGAAGCCCGCGACGGCCAGTTCGGCGGCTCCGGGGAGCAGCGGGACCGCTGCGGCGTTAAGGTGGGCCGCCACGCCGCTGGCGGCCAGCATCCGGTGCAGGTGGCCGAGCAGGCCGAAGCCGGTCACGTCGGTGGCCGCGCGCACGCCCGCGGCCAGCGCGGCCTGGCTGGCGCCGGCGTTGAGCAGGGTCATCGAGGTCACGGCGGCGTCGACCGCGGTGGCGTCCGCGCCGTCGCGCTTGAGCGCGGTGGCGACCACGCCGGTGCCGAGGGCCTTGGTCAGGATCAGCTGGTCGCCGGGTTTGGCCCGGTCGATGGTCATGAGAGCGTCCGGGTCGGCCAGGCCCACCACGGCCAGGCCGTACTTGGGTACCGGGTCATCGATCGTGTGCCCGCCCGCCAGGAAGCAGCCGGCCTGCGCCGCTATCTGCGCGCCGCCGCGCATGACCTGGCCGAGGAGGGCGAGGTCGAGCCCTTCGCCGGGCCAGGCGGCGATGTTGACCGCGAACAGCGGCCGGCCGCCCATCGCGTAGACGTCCGACAGCGCGTTGGCGGCCGCGACCCGGCCCCAGTCGAACGGGTCGTCCACGATCGGGGTGAAGAAATCCGTGGTGAGAACCAGGGCGCGTTCGGCGTCCAGGCGCAGGACGGCGGCGTCGTCGCCCTCGGCCGCGCCGATGAGCAGGTCGCCGGAGGCCGGGCCCATGGCCGGGACACCGTCCATGGTGGCGAACAGGGCCTCGAGTTTGGCCAGGGGGAGCTTGCACGCGCAGCCTGCGCCGGGCGACAGCGAGGTCAGCCGGGGGGCCTGCTGGATTTGGTCAGCCGTCACCTTCGCCACGGTACGCGGCGTTGGTGGCCGTTACCAGGCGGCGGCGAACGTGTGAGGGCTCCACGGGATCCGCGTGTACGTGTCCCCGTGCAGGATCCACGCGCTCGTTCCCGGCTGGGCGTAGCTGACGACCAGCACGCTACCGGTGGCGTTGCTGTACAGGATCAGCTCGAAGTCCAGGGGCTTACCGGCCAGGCTCTTCGGGGTGCCGAGGATCGCGGTCACCTGGCCGGTAGCCACCGAGACCTTGAGGATCCGTCGCCGG
>Ga0302326_10020911_pt1 | contig 13442 bp, 12 predicted proteins | sample Palsa_T0_3_FD_202264 | JGI IMG/M metagenome (GOLD analysis project Ga0302326, IMG submission 202264) | Peat permafrost microbial communities from Stordalen Mire near Abisko, Sweden - Palsa_T0_3 | ecosystem: Environmental > Terrestrial > Soil > Palsa > Peat permafrost | place: Sweden: Abisko... | reverse complement strand
CGTTCGTGACAATGGACCGCTTACTCGATAAAGGCGCTACCGGACCGCTGCACCTAGAACGCCCGGACGTCGCGGCGTTGGTTGTAGAAAGTCTAGCGACCGTTCACGCTGTCCTTCCCAATCTGATGGCAGGCCCCGCGATTCCCCATTCCTCCCGCTTCTCGCGCAGCGTAATTAGGATCCTCTCCCGAACCGCATTCGCCTCATTTCTTCGCCAGGCCACGATGGCGTCCAGACGGCAGGCTCCTCCCGTCAACGGCCGAAACACCACTTCGACTGAACGCAGTTGTTGCACGCAAGCTGGAATCAGCGCAATTCCCTCCCCGGCTTCCACCAAGGTCAGAACGGATTGCCAGGAAGCAGCCGTCGAGACGATCTTCGGCGTGAAGCGCGCCCGCTTGCACATCGCGACGATGGGGTCGAAAATATCCGCCCCCGCCTCGCGGCTATGCAGCACTAGGGCTTCTCCCGCCAAACGGCGTACCGAAATCGCTGCTTCCTTCGCGAGCGGGTTTTCTTTTGAGAGCGCGGCGATGACGGGTTCCCGGAACAGCAGTTCGGATTGTATGGAGTGCTTTGCTTCAACCGGAACGGTTCTCGTGAAACCCATATCGATCTCACCGTTCAAAAGCGCATTCACTTGCTCCAATGGCGCGCGCTCTTTCAACGACAGTGTCACGCCAGGGTACTGCTTGCGGAACGTTCGTATCAGTTTAGGCAAGAACAGGGCCGTTACGGGTCCGCACAATCCGATGGTCAGCTTGCCAAACTGTCCGTGCGAAGCCTTTCGAGCCATATCCACAGCACGCTCCGCACGCGCCAGGATGTCCCGCGCCTCCGCCAGGAATGCGGCCCCTTCGGGAGTCAGCGCAACCTCGCGTTGATTGCGCCTTAAGAGCGTCACGCCCATCTCCCGCTCCAGATCTCGAATTTGCCCGCTCACGCCCGACTGCGAAACGTTCAGCCGCCGACCCGCCGCAGTGAAGCTTCGTTCCTCCGCCACCGCACAAAAATACCGAAGATGCCGCAACTCCATAGAAACTATGCTAGCGTTTTTTCCGATAACAGAAAGCAAAATAAACACTGCCACTTCTAGCTTTCGGCGCGCTCTAAAACCCTGAAGAAGCCCAAAATGCAAATAATCAGCCCCACCGCAAATTATTCTCCCGCCGTCTCAGCGGGCACCGTCGCTTACCGAACGCTGTCCGTCGATGGCCTGAACATCGCCTACCGCGAGGCCGGCGGCCCGGCCAGTCCCAAACTCGTTCTGCTCCATGGTTGGCCGTCGTCTTCGCATCAATATCGCAACTTGATCCCGGCTTTGGCCGATCGCTTCCATGTCATCTCGCCCGACTACCCGGGTTTCGGCAACAGCGACACTCCCGACCCGAGCAAGTTTGCATACACCTTTGACAAGCTCGCCGAAGTGATCGGGCGCTTCTTGGATCAGGTTGGATTCCGCCGCTTTGGAGTCTATGTACAGGACTACGGCGGTCCGGTCGGCTTCCGCTTGCTCACGGACAAACCCGAACGCCTGGAATGGCTCATCATTCAGAACACGAATGCTTATGAAGTTGGTTTCACTGAGGCTTGGGCCAGTCTCCGCAACGCGTATTGGCTGGAGCGCAGCCCTCAGAACGAAGCGACCGTCGCGGGCCTTTTAGAACTCGAGGTGGTGAAGGCGACCTATCTGACGGGTTCGACGAAGCCCGAATTGATTAGTCCTGACAATTGGAATGCCGATTACTTTGTCACCCTGCAGCGCCCGCACGGGAAACAACTCCAGTTGGACCTCTTCTACGACTATCGCAACAACGTCGCGCTTTATGCCAAGTGGCAGGGTTTTCTGCGCCGCCATCAGCCCAAAACGCTGATCTTCTGGGGGCAGGGCGACCTGTTCTTCACTCCAGCGGGCGGCGAAGCCTACTTGGCCGACATTCCCAACGCCGAGATGCACCGTTTGAACGCTGGCCACTTTGCGGTCGAGGATTGTCTCGACTATATCTCCGAACACATCCACAGCTTTTACGAGAAAAACGTCGCCGCATAATCGTAATGGGCGTACCGGCCAGGGGCCTGACCCTGGCCTTGTGGCCGCCCTTTTTTCCCAGTCACAGCTTTTCAAACTTTTCTGAAAATTTCTTTAAATCCCAGCGAATCATTGCCTTAGCTGCAATTTTGCGCTTCGAAAAACGCCTTGCGAATTTCGGCCATCGCGCCGCGCATGGTCGACTGAAGTCGCCCGTAGATATTACGGCGATTCTCCACGTGAGGCATCATGGTTAACTTCCGCCAACCGCTTATTGCGATTTTGATGGCGGCGACGCTGGTCGCCGCGAGCGCTTTTGCGCAAACGAATCTGACTCAGATTCTAGACACCATAACGAACCCCGATGGAACACCGTTCAATGGAACGGTGGTGATTACTTGGAACGGCTACTCAGACAGCGGTAGCGGAACGGTTTCTCGACTCAGCACTTCAGCGACGGTTTACAATGGCGCGCTTTCGGTTCTCTTGGTCCCCACCACCACCGCTTCTCCCGGCACCTATTATCAGGTCGTCTATAGCAGCAGCGATGGCACGGTCACCTGGACCGAAACCTGGCAGGTCCCGCCCAGCACAACGGCGTTGACTATCGCCGACGTGCGCCAAACAAGTACTCAGGGCACAGGCTCGGGGACGGGAACGGGGTCGGGAGGCGGCGGTCAATACGCAACCCTGCCGATCTCTATCAGCGAGGTCACTGACCTGGCGAGCGATCTCAGCTCCATTGACAATACAATCTCCACCATTCAGGCCACTGCCATCGCACTCGGCACAACGGTGTCCGGTCTCAGCAGTACAGTCACAACCCACGGCACAACCTTGGGCACATTGAACACAACCGTTACCGGACTGAGCGGCTCGGTCACCTCGTTGAATTCGATGGTGGCGAGCTTGGGCACAACCATCACCGGTCTAAACACGACGGTAACGGGACTGAGCACCACCGTCTCCGGCTTGAACACCACAGTCGCTAGCGATGGAACCTCCATCACAACGCTCACTACTAATCTGGGCACTCTCACGACAACCGTGGCCGGCAATACCAGTTCTTTAAACAGCGTGACCGGTACTGTAACGGGACTCACCACGAACGTAACGAACTTGACGAATCTGGTCAACGGCCTGAACGCCACCGTGAACACGTTGAGCGCGGCCGGTTCCACTGCTGTGTTCGTAGACGACGAAACTCCCGCCGGTGCCATCAACGGCGTCAATACGGCGTTCTCACTCGCCAACACACCCGCGCCGGCCATGAGCCTTACGCTCTTTCGTAACGGTCTTGAGTTAGCGCAAGGTACCGATTACACACTCAACGGTTCGGCCATCGCTTTTTCAGCCACCGCTTTGCCGCACACCGGTGACATCGTGCTCGCCTATTACCGCGTGCCGGGCACGGGTTCAGCCACTAACTTCACAGATAACGAGACACCCGGAGGGGCCATCAATGGCACAAACCTCACGTTCACCCTGGCTTCGGCGCCAAACCCCGCAGGCAGTCTGCGCTTGTTCCGCAACGGTCTCCTGATGGACCCTGGCGGCGACTACACGCTCAGCGGCTCGTCCATCACCATCACGAGCACCGCGCCGCAAACCGGCGATTCACTCGCCGCCTACTACCGGCATTAATAACCAGCGGCATCCAATACTTTCTTAAATCCGGATGCAACTGGGCGAGGAGGGAGAGCAATTTTCTTTTGGGGTCTGCTCTCCCGAATCGCTTTCCTCCCAAACTAAAGAAGCTAATCTATCAGGTGAGGTCGAAGGAAACTTCGCTGCCGACAAGGAAGAGAGATACATGGAACTTGGTTTGGTTGGTCTGGGACGGATGGGCGCGAACATGGTCCGTCGTCTGAAAAAAGGCGGACATACATGCAGCGTTTTCGATTTAAGCGCCGATAGCGTGAAGAAGATGGCGGCCGAAGGTTTCAGCGGCGCCACTTCGCTCGAAGACCTGGTAAAGAAGCTGGCAAAGCCGCGGGCGGTTTGGGTCATGGTGCCCGCCGGCAAGCCCACGGAAAGCACCGTCCAAACGCTGGCCGCAGCTATGGAAGAGGGCGATACCATCATCGACGGAGGCAACAGCTTCTATAAAGACGATATCCGGCGCGCCGCTGAACTGAAGAAACGGGGCATTGACTATATCGATGCCGGTACCAGCGGCGGTGTTTGGGGCGTTGAGCGCGGGTACTGTCTGATGATCGGCGCCGACCCGGCAGCCTTCAATCGCCTGGAACCCATCTTCAAAACCCTCGCACCGGGTTTAGGCACTATCGAACGTACTCCCGGCCGCGACAAAATTCCGGGCACCTGCGAACAGGGCTATCTGCGGACCGGCCCTCCGGGCTCGGGCCATTTCGTCAAGATGATTCACAACGGCATTGAGTACGGCCTCATGCAAGCCTATGGAGAAGGTTTGGACGTTCTGGTCCACAAGAGTTCCAAGGATCTGCCCGAAAATGAACGCTTCGATTTGAATGTCAGCGATATTGTCGAGCTATGGAGACGAGGGAGCGTTGTCGGCTCATGGCTGCTCGATCTCACCGCCATGGCGCTGGTCGAAAATCCCGATTTGTCGAATTTCAGCGGCTCAGTCGAGGATTCGGGCGAAGGCCGCTGGACCATCAATGCCGCCATTGAAGAGGCGGTGCCGGTGGAAGTGCTCGCTTCGGCGCTGTTCACGCGTTTCCGCTCGCGCCGCGAACACACCTTTACGGAAAAGGTGCTCTCAGCCATGCGCTTCAAGTTCGGCGGCCACGTCGAACGCGCCTCCGGCGGCTGAGCGGTGCCACATTGGAGGTTCAGAACTCACTCGGAACAGGTGCCATTCAAACCGAGCCGGAAGCGTAAGAAGGTGTGAAGAAATCGAACGCAACTCGGGCCAGACTGTGGCGCAGACACTCGTGTCTGCCGCGCCGAGACTCGTCTCGGCGCTTTTCCATCGTCGAAAATTCCCCGCCGCCCGGCGCCTCCGAAACCGAGCCGGAAGCGTAAGGTGGCGGAGCCGCCTCTACTTGTACCGTAAGCGCCCCCCAAATCCGGCTCCGTAGGGTTTACCGGCCAAGGGCCTCGAAAAGGCACTTTTTCCACTGGCCAACATCTAAGCTCCAGTGCACCTTGGCATTTGCTGGATATTTCAGTAACTCTTGCCAAATGGATTGATTACGTTCATTCGCCGCGACCCCTAGGCGATCGACCACCGTCATTCCTCGCGTCAAGGAGCTAACGGTTTCCACATCTAGGTAGTGGGAGCTTGAAACTGTGGAGATTTCCGGTTCAAGCGCGATCGACATGGCCACCGGATCGGGCAGCGATATCCCGTGTTCACCGGTTTGTTCCAAGTAAGCAGCCTGCGCTGTACTGTTGCATTCGATCGCAAAGTGAGCCAAGGGTGTGCCTAAAGCTTTGATGCTCTCAATGTCTTGTTGGTCGATCACCGCTGGACCGCGGCACAGGTGCCACCCCACCAACTCCAACGGCAATCGCCCACGAACCACCAAGTGCGCCGCTTCCGGATCGCACCAGATGTTAAACTCCGCTGCAGGCGTGACGTTGCCTTCACAGCAAGGTGCGCCGCCCATGACGACACAGCGTCCAATCAGCTTTCCCAGATCGGGCTTTCGCTGAAGGGCGAGTGCCAGATTCGTCAAAGGCCCCAATGTGACTAGCACCAAGCCAGGATAGGTTTCCGCTGTCTCGACGATCGCGTCCGCGGCATGCAATGATCCCACCCGCCGATGCGGTTCCGGATAACCGTGATCGCCCATGCCGTCCCGCCCATGGAACCAGCCGGCATCTTCCAGCGGGCGAGACAAAGGCGCTTCGGCTCCGCGGAACACCGGTACCTTCGCGCCGCACAACTCGGCTGTGTACAAGGCATTCCGGCAAGCTTGATCTACCGCGACGTTGCCTGCCACGACGGTGATGGCTGCTACCTTCACAGCGGGCGCCTTGAGAGCCATGATCAGAGCGACCGCGTCGTCGGACGCTGTATCGGTGTCGATGAGGAACACGCGCGACATGCAATTTAAGATAGCAACGTGGGGCGAACGACGCGGCCGCCGTTATCATTTCAATAAAGATAAAGAGGGAGACAACGCATGTGCTTTTCAGCGGCGGCAAACTTTGTGGGCAGCGGGGTTTTGGGAACGCTGGGAATTCTCACATTAACGAAAGTGAAACACCGGCGCGAGTTATTGTTTGCGGCGCTGCCTACGCTTTTCGCCGTTCACCAATTCATGGAAGGATTTGTGTGGCTCGGGTTGGACGGCAATCTCTCCGCTACGGTGGCGCATGACATGGGAGCGGCGTTCGTGTTGTACGCGCAGGGACTTTTGCCATTTTTGCTGCCACTCAGCGTTCTGCTGTTTGAGCCGGACGTGAGAAGCCGGCGGCGCATGCTGCCGTTCCTTATCGTCGGTACGGCGACGGCGCTGTATATCCTCTGGGCGTTGACTGCGTATTCCACGCAGGTGTTCATCAGGGGAAACAGTATCGTTTACATCAACCAGGGAACGAATAACACCACGGTTGCGGTGTTGTATGTGATTGCCACTTGCGGCTCGCTGTTTTTTTCCAAGGTTAAGGATATGGTGCTGTTTGGAGCGGCCAACCTGGTGATCCTGCTGGCCGTTTTGGCGGTGAAGCGCTATGCCTTCACATCGTTGTGGTGCGCTTATGCGGCGGTGGCTAGCGTGATCGTGCTGGCCTATTTTTGGAAAAGCGGCGAAGACCGGCCGTTTCGCTATGCGGAATCGATTTAATGGCGGTAAGAGCGTTCGCTCATTCGGTTAGACGAAAGGGAACGACGATTTGTGTCTCAAACGGAATGGCTTTGCCATCCTGCGTTGCGGCGTGATACACCCATTTGAGAACTGCGGCCCTAGCGGCTTGCACAAGCAATGGATGGCCACGGACTAGCTCGAGATTCTCCACCTTTCCATCTGTGCCGACGGTTGCAGTGAATTCGACGCTGCCTTGGATGCGGGCGGCCAGCGCTATAGGTGGATAAATCGGATCGACTTTGCTGATCAGGCTAGCCTCCGCGATGGCTGATCCGATGCGGACAAGACCGGGCTTCGGAGGCTCGGACCTTAGGCGCTGGAAAGCCCCCCGGCGTTCTGGTTCGGCGAGGGCGTCTTCGAGCGTTGCGGTCCATTTGGCATTGCCGGGATCGAGGGCTATGGCCTGGCGGATGAGGACAAGTCCCTGTTGGGCAGCCGGGGAGTAGTAAGCGAGAGCCCTTCCCATGCCGGCCAATAGAGCCGGATCGCCCGCGCCCTCCAGCTGAGCGCGTAACTTCGCGGAAGTCTCGGCGTTCATTCGGAGGTTATTGAGCCTCGCTCCGGGGTGAATTGCCTCTAACTCGGCAGCGGCGTAAATCGTGGCGATTTCCGCCCTGGCGCGGTTTCAGGAATGCACCACTTAAGTGTCACACACAAGTAAATGGCTGGGATGGCGAGCATCCACGCAGCCGAATCTCTCGCTGGCTCGCCGGCAGAGGATTGCTTGTTTGGCTCAGCGGCGACGGTTACTGGGGCCGCTGCGAGCTGGCGCGGAACAACAGCGGTCTCCAACTGCGCAACGCCCACGAGCGCTCAAAAACGGGAGGAGTAACGCGACTAAAAGCGATTGAACTAGGCGGAGCGATTCTTTTTGTTTAGCAAAAACAAAACGGCCCATGAAACGAGCAACAAGGCCCAGGCTGACGGCTCGGGCACGATTGATCCCGTGCCGCCTCCGCCGCCACCGGTACCACCGCCACCTGTACCCCCGCCACCTGTACCACCACCCGTGCCGCCGCCAGGGCCAGTGCTTGCTGGTGTAGGCGTGAAAAGCGGCCCCGCAATTCCCCCTGTAATCGGCTCGATCCCGGGAAGAATAACCTCCGAAGGAAGAATCGGTTTGGGGAGTGGGGATGCGCCCGAAGAAGCGATGGGGCCCACCTTTGGGGCCTGGTAATCTTCGATTCGCGGATAAGGACTATAGTTCTGCGTGATGAGCGGATTGTCCGGTACCTCTAAATAGGGCGATTCCGGCGGCTCGATAATGTCCAGCTCGGGCGGTTTGGGTTCGTTAAACACTATATTGGGCGCTTTGAAGACTTTTGTGATCCGGTTGGCGCAGCGTGTACGCGCGGAATTTTTTCCGTCGGTAATGATTTCTTCGCCTTTGCACACCTTATGCTTCTTTTTCGTGTAATAAACCTTGTTGCCGATGCGATACGCGACATACACGTATACGTCCTGCTGGAGGTGGGTGATGTAGGTGTGCGTTCCGAAGTCCGCAAAATTGGCGGCAACCACCGGATCGTTCCGGCGAGCTTCGGCGAGCTCTTCCGGCGATTCAACGCCGCCGGGCACGACAGAATATTTGTAAACTCTGCGCGGAACAGTTTGAGCAAAGCTAAAAATGCTTTGCCGGGGAGTCAGTTTAGTGGGCGTGTCAACGACGCTGGTGCCCGAGCCCAGAATCAGGTAAGAAAAAAGCAGACCACCTGATAGGAACGATTTAGGGATATAGGCCAAATGATAACTCTTAGGCCGCAGTATAGCCTTTTCTGGTAATGATTATACACCTATTTAAGCAGTGCTCATTCCATTTCCGCTCACCAGAATAATCCGAAATCGCAAAAAAACGCCCGCGACAGGGCTTCGTGAAACAAAAGCCCCCCCTTTCACCGCGGTCCGGCCTCCTCCGTTTATATCGCCACTGGCGTTTATACATTTTCCGGCAAAAAAATGGCTGGCGGGGTAGGGCGGGCATTCTTGCCTGCTAGCCGCCTTTCCAGGCGGCGACTGCGCTCGACCCGTTCGTGGTAGCCAAAACCCAGATAAGCGAAATCCTACCGGCGTTTGGCCGATGAGATTACCGATGGGCAACTACGCTGAGATACTTCCGCCGCCTCTAGACGATGAGCCAGTCGCGAAGCCGTCAAGCGAGGCAGGCGGCGGGAAATCCCTTTTTTGCGCGGCAATTCTTGGACTGATCCTATTCCCGCCAGCGGCTTGGGGCGCGTCGGCCCATTCCATCGTCGGCGGCGAATCCCTCCCAGATCTTTCGCCGGGGAACGAGGCGCAAACGGCGCTTCTCGAAAAATCGCGTACCGCGAACGACTATCTCTATGCGAGCCTAAAATCCTTCGTCTGCCAGGAAGATATCCAACGCTTTGAAGGGAATCTCCACGGGTCGAAGACGCACCCAATCGATCGGGTGTCGGCCCATCTTTCCTTTGAAAATGGCGTGGAACACTATTCCGATATCCGTCAGGACACGCGCAGCCTCGCTAGCATTTCCGCTCTTGCTGGAGCTTGGTCGGAAGGTGAATTTGGCACGCTGTTGCAACAAACCGCACAACTATTAGAAACCCAATCCCCCTTTTTTGTCGCCGATGCCACACTCGACGGCACAGCCGTCAGCATCTATCGCTTCACTGTGACGGAGCAGGAAAGCCCTTGGGACCTGGTGGTCGAACTCCGGCATTACCGCATTCCCTTTACCACCGATGTCTGGATCTTGGCGTCATCGGGTGAAATTCTCAAGATCGCCCGTAAATCCAGTGCTATGCCGGAAGAGACGCGCATCTCCGAAATCGATTGGGATGTGACTCTGGCCGCCGTGGATCTGAATGGAAAAACTTGGCGTTTGCCCATCGCCGCTGCTTATTCGGTGTCCTACACGGAATCGAAACACCGCGAATGGAATCAAATGAGTTTTTCCGGCTACCGCCGCTACAGCTCCGAATCCGCGCTGAAGTTTGAAGGCTTTTAGTTGGTGGCGTTTTGCAAAGCAGCGGTTCCAGAAAAAAAGAACGCTTGCTGGCGCGCGAGGCTCTGAACGGAGCCACCGCAAGGGAGTGCCTATGGACCTGCGGCGCACCAATGACAATGAAAACCCTGCGACAACGCACTACCTCTAGCCGAGCCGCGACTGCGAAGGAGCGGTAACGATAAGTGGTGTTCCTGCCGGTTTTTCAACGGAGTGGGTGTCCCGAGGTATCTTAGTGCAGAAGGTTACTCCCCTTCAAATCATCCTTTCATAGGTCTATCGCTGGATTTCCAGGCCTTCTCATCCCAGTACTTAACCCGACCGTCCCGGTAAGATTCCACCGCCAACGTAATGAGCACCTGCGCATGCGCCGCCGTCTCCACATCGAGATGCGGCTTCTCACGCGTGCGCATACATTGCAGGAAATTGCCCACGTGCGCCTGCATCATGTCAAATTGTTCCACGGGAATTTTGATCTCGTCCTTGCCGAATTTGTAGTCGGGGAACGGGCCGTGATGCGCCATGCCATCCGCGCCTTCCGGCAAACGAACAATCTGCGGCCTTACGGTGATATCCGGTGTTGACCCTTCGAACTGCCCGTGTTCCACCATGATGATGGTTCCCTCGTGGCCCCGAATCAAGCCGGGAATGTGCTGGGAATTGCCCATCGAGGAACTCAGCACCAGCGAATGGCCTTCGGCATATTCGGCGATGAGGTGGAAGGTGTCGGGAACTTCGCGGCCGTCGGTAAAAGCGTAGTTGCCGCCGGAGGCCACCACTTTAGTTGGATACTGCGGCTTGTCCCAACAAATGTTGAGCGGGGCCACGACATGGAAGAAGAGATCCGTCGCAATGCCGCCTGAATAATCCCAATATTTGCGGAAACGGAAGAATCGGTCGGCGTCGTAGGGACGCTTGGGCGCGGGTCCAAGCCACATATTCCAATCAATATGATCGTCGCCTTTGGCGTCGGGACCGGCGGCGGGGTCGATGGTGTAATTCCATTCGCCTTCAATCGAATTCCGGTGGTACGAGCCTTGGCTCATGATCATCTTGCCGATCATGCCGTCGGCAATGGCTTTCTTCGCCTTCCACCATTGATCGGCGGAGGTGGTTTGCGACCCTACTTGCGCGACACGCTTGCTTTCGCGGACGGTGGAGATCAACTCTTCCACTTCTTTGAGCGTGTGGCACATGGGTTTTTCCATGTAGACATCTTTGCCCTGGCCCATGGCGTCGAGCGCAATCCGCGCGTGCCAGTGATCGGGCGTGGCGACAATCACCGCGTCCACTTCGGGCATAGCGAGAACGTCGCGGTAATCGGTAAAGCCCTTCACCTTGTATAGCTCGGCTTGCGTGCGTTTGCGCTTTTCATACGGATCGCAGACCGCGACGATCTGGCAGGCGTTGTTGTTGGTCTCGGCGTATTTGGTGAAGGATTCGGCATCCGACGAGCCGCGGCCCCCGCATCCAATCAGGCCGATGTTGATCCGGTCGTTCGCGCCAATCACCCGGCTCGGATTCAGTTTGGCGGCAGATTTCGCAAAGCTCTTGGAAGCGAGGCTAACGCCGGCCCCCAGTGCGCCGGCTTGTTTCAGGAAATGGCGGCGGTCTACGCTGTCAGCGGACATAAGGAATTCCTCTCACTGTGAGTTTACTGCAAAGAGGAGCGGTTCGGTGTCAAAGTGGTTCGGTGTCAAAGACCTTAATTCGAAGACCTTAATTCGCCAGAGACATGAAATGCTCTAAAATCGACAACGGGGCATCTGGAGCGCGATATGAACTCGAATCTCAACACCCTGAGTGAGAAAATCCAGACACTCAGCGCCGAACAGATTTCCGAGGTAGAGGACTTCATAGAATTTCTTCGCTTCCGGGACCAGGAACGGGAATTGGTTCGCTCGGTTGCCGCGGTGAGCACTCCCGCTTTTGAGTCGATCTGGAACAACCCGGAAGACGACGTTTACGATGCCTTATGACTTCGGAGTAGCGCTGGCAGCTAAGCTCACGACTTCGGAAGTTCGCCCACGTATTCGGAAAAGCTTGCGCGCGCGCGGCTCGGAACGGAGCCACGACCGCGAGGGAGTGGTTGTACCGATATTGCCTTGGCGTATTTATTTAACAGAGTACTAAGCTGGATCCAAATCCCGTGCGCCGGCTTGTTTCAGCAAATGGCCGTCATCCGCCACCAAGGCGAACGATGCTCCTGCCCTGAGATCACTTCGGTGGGCGCGCCTGGTTCCGGTGCCCATAGCTTAAACCCACGCTCATCCGCCAATTGCACCATCCGTTCGATGGGCTGGCGCCAAGCGTGCGGCGCCAATTCGAACAGGCCCCAATGGATAGGCATCAGCAATCCTGTCGCACCCATAGCGGCGAATGCCTCGGCCGCGCCATCAGGCCCCATATGGATAGACTTCCAAAGCTCGTTGTAGGCGCCGACCTCCAACATCGTCAGATCGAAGGGCCCATACTGCTGAGCGATCTCAGAAAAGCCGTCCCACACACCGGAATCGGCTCCAAAGTACACATTGTGCCGGTCACCTTTGAAGACGAACGACGACCACAGCGTTTCAAAACGGTCATGAAATCCTCGACCCGAGAAATGGCGGGCAGGCAGAGCGGTGATTGTGACGCCGTTGCCGTTGAGGCTTGTGACGGTCATCGATTGCGTCCAATCCAACTCCACAATTCTGTCTGCCGCCACACCGAAGCTTTGGAGCCGCCTCGCAACCCCAAGCGAAGTGACCCAGCGGGTTGCTTTCATCCCGGCTAGTTTTCGGATCGTCTCTTTGCCCAGATGATCGTAATGGTCATGCGAAATCAGCACCGTATCCAGCGGCGGCAAATCCTCTAAGCGCAATGGGGGAGCAAAGAAGCGCTTGGGACCCAACCAGCTTGCCGGCGAAGCACGTTCATCCCAAAGGGGATCGGCCAAAAGCCGTACGCCATCGATTTCAATCAGAAAGGACGAGTGTCCCATCCAGGTGACGCGCAGGCCGCTTTCCGGCGGGCGTTGGTAGATACGAGTATCGGTCGAGAATGGACCCAGCGGGCTGCGTGGAACCCTTTCGTCTTTATTGCTCAGGTAAAGTTTCAACACTTTTGGAATCATGCTGAGACCCCCCACTTTGGTCTCGACCGGATTCTGAAATTTGCGGCCAACCTTGCGAGCCGGCGCGATCACACGCGGCCTCGCAGCCGCGCAAGTTCCCGCCGATCGCGCTTGGAGGGCTTACCATCGCGTAGCGCTTCAAAGTGCGGCAGTGTTTTGCGCTCTTCGAGAACCTTGAAACGCAGTTCCCGGCTGGCCTCGGTTTCGTGATAAAGCGTCTGCGCCACCGACGCCGGACCGCGCATTTCACTCAGTGCCAGCACCTCCAGTTGAAATTCTCCCCCTTCGTTTTTGACGCGTAAAAGGTCGCCGATGCGTACTTCGCGCGCGGGTTTGGCGGGTTGGCCGTTGGATTCAATCCTTCCCAACTCACAGGCTCGTGCCGCCATCGTTCGCGTCTTGAAGAAGCGCGCCGCCCACAGCCACTTATCCATTCTCACCGCCGTCATACTTACATTGTCTCCGGCTCGCAAATCAGCACGATTTTGCCGATGTTCGCGGCGCTCGGCCGCGCGC
>Ga0302326_10020910_pt1 | contig 13442 bp, 9 predicted proteins | sample Palsa_T0_3_FD_202264 | JGI IMG/M metagenome (GOLD analysis project Ga0302326, IMG submission 202264) | Peat permafrost microbial communities from Stordalen Mire near Abisko, Sweden - Palsa_T0_3 | ecosystem: Environmental > Terrestrial > Soil > Palsa > Peat permafrost | place: Sweden: Abisko... | reverse complement strand
AGCCGCGGGCCCCAGATGGTAAGGTCTTCCACCGTGTCGGCGGAGAGCTGGTACTGGTACGCGGCATTGCTCTGCCGCCCGCCAACCGAGAGATCCTGCGACGCCTGCAGGAAGGTGGAGGCGCCGGTGAGTTTCTGCAGCTGGGGCCGCAGGCGATCGACCACGGCGGCCGCACTGATGCCGCGTTCGGCGAGCGGCTTCAGGTGAACGAAGGTGAAGCCGTTATTGATAGCGCCGCCGCCGGGCCCACCCTGCCCTCCGGTGAAGCCGATAACATTGTCCACCGCCGGATCGGCCATGATCACCTTTTCCACATCCAGAACCGAATCGCGCATGGATTGGAAAGAGGCATCCTGCGCGCCCTGCAGCCCGCCTTGGATTCCGCCTGTGTCCTGCAGCGGGAAGAAGCCCTTGGGCACCCGACCAATCAGCACGACGTTCAGCGCCAATGTCGCAAACAAGGTTACGATGATCAGCACCGGATGTTCCAGCGACCAGATCAACGTGCGGCGATAGCCGGCGAGCACCAACTCAAAGGAATGTTCGCTGGCCCGGTAGATGCGATTATGCACTTCGGCTCCGATCGGTTTTAGCAGCCGGGAGCACATCATCGGCGTCACGGTCAACGAAATCAGCATCGATACCGCGATCGAAGTGGTCAGCACGAAAGCGAACTCGTGAAAGATGCGGCCGACGATCCCACCCATAAAGAGGATGGGTACAAAGACCGCGATCAGCGAAAGGCTCATGGAGAGGACGGTGAAGCCGACCTCCTGCGCACCTTGCAGCGACGCTTCCATAACCGGCATGCCTTGTTCGATCAGGCGGGTGATGTTTTCCATCACCACGATCGCGTCGTCCACCACGAAGCCGGTCGAGATCGTAAGCGCCATCAGCGACAGGTTGTCCACGCTGTAGCCCACCAGGTACATCACGCCAAAGGTGCCGATCAGCGAGACCGTAACGGCGACCCCGGGAATCAAAGTCCCGCGCGGGCTGCGCAGGAAGGCGAAGACCACGGCGATCACCAGGATGATGGAGATGATCAGGGTCCGCTCCACGTCGTGAACGGATGCACGAATGGTGGTAGTCAGGTCGATGAGGACGTTGAGATTGTCGCCCGCGGGAATGGAGGCGCGCACCGAAGGCAGCGTGGCCTTGATGCGATCGACCACCTGGATTACATTGGCGCCGGGAAGCCGGAAGACCAGCAGAATGATCGCCGGCTGCTGATTGACAAAGCCGGCGGAGCGCAGCGTCTGCACCGAGTCGTAGACGTTGGCCACATCCCGCATCCGGACCACGCCCCCTTGGCCGTTCGAGCCGATCACCAGCGGGGCATAGTCTTTGGCCTTCGAGATCTGGTCATTGGCGCCGATGTCCACGGTGGTGAAGTCGTCGGAGAGCTGACCCTTCGGACGGTTGGAGTTTTGCCCGCTGATCACCCGGGCCAGGTCCTGCAGACCGAGGCCGTAGCTGTTCAGCTGCTGCGGGTTGGCGTCGATACGCACGGCGGGCAGGGAGCTGCCGGCAACCTGCACCTGCCCCACTCCTGGGACCTGCGACAGCTTCTGCGCAATGATGGAGGACGCGGTGTCGTAGAGATCGCCCCTGCCGCGGATCGAAGAGGTCAGGTCGAGCACCATGACCGGCGCAAGCGAGGAGTTGATTTTTCGGTAGACGGGATTGGCCGGCAGGTTGGCGGGCAGGTAAGTGCGCGCGGCATTGATGGCCGCTTCCACATCGCGCGCGGCGCCGTCCACATCGCGGCTCAGGTCGAATTGCAGGGTCACCGAGCATACCCCGAGCGTGCTCGAGGAGGTCATCTGCGAAACCCCGGCGATGTGGCCGAACTGCCGCTCCAGCGGCGTGGCCACCGAGGAGGCCATCACCTCCGGGCTGGCCCCGGGAAGCGTGGTGGCCACCGTGATGGTTGCAAAATCGATCTGCGGCAAAGAGGACACTGGAAGGTTGAAGAAGGCCAGCATGCCCGCCAGTGCAACCGCGATGGTGAGCAGCGTCGTGGCTACCGGCCGCCGGATGAATGGGGCGGAGATGTTCATACGCCCGCTCCGTGCGGACGGTGCGATAAACGGGTGGCGATCCGGTCGAAAAAGATGTAGATCACCGGCGTGGTGTAGAGCGTCAGCACCTGGCTGACCAGCAGGCCGCCGACCATGGCAATGCCCAGTGGGCGCCGCAGTTCCGAGCCGATGCCGCTGCCGAAGGCCAGGGGGATGCCGGCGAACAGCGCCGCCAGGGTGGTCATGAGAATCGGCCGGAAACGAAGCAGCGACGCCTCAAAGATGGCCTCAACCGAGCTTTTGCCCTGCGTGCGTTCGGCTTCGAGGGCGAAGTCGACAATCATGATGCCGTTTTTCTTCACAATACCGATCAGCAGGATGATGCCGATCACCGCGATGATGTCCAGCGACTGACCGAAGAGCCGCAGCGCGAGCAGTGCGCCTACACCGGCTGAGGGGAGCGTGGAGAGGATGGTAAGTGGATGGACAAAGCTCTCGTAAAGCACCCCCAGCACGATGTACACGGCGAGCAGCGCCGCCACAATGAGCAGCGCTTCATTGCCGCCGATGGCCGTGTAGGCGGCCGCGGTTCCCTGGAAGCCGACGATCACGCTGGCCGGCATATTCAGGTGGGCCTCTGCCCGCTTGACCGCGTCGACCGCCTGGCCGAGCGAAGAGCCCTCTGCAACATTGAAGGATACGGTTACCACCGGAAACTGGCCTTGGTGCGCGATCGTGAGCGGCGATGGCTGCATCTCGAAATGGGTGAAGGCGGAGAGCGGCACGGGAGTAGGCATCGTGCTGCTGGAGGAGGCGCCGCCCCCTGAGCTCTGTCCCGAGGTTTGGCTGCTGGATGCATTCCCCCCGCCCGAAGAGGAGGACCCGCTCGAAGAGGATGACGAGAGTGCAGTGGTCGGCGTGCCGGTCGACAGGCTGGAGCCGGTCGGTGAGGCAGTGCTCGATGCGTTGTTGACCGTGTTGTTCTGAGCGGTGAGCGATGAAGAGGAGCCGTTGCTCGAGGAAGAAGAAAGCTGTGTGCCCTGGGTGGTTGAGGAATTTGCTGTGGAGGAGGCCGTGAGCGTAGTAACCGAGCTGGCGGCAGCAGTATTTCGCCCTGAGGTAGAGGCTGCTGCTGCTGCACCCGTGGTGGTTGCAGATCCCTGAACGTAGAGGTCGTCGAGCTTCCGCGGGTCTCGTTGGAACTCGGGCATGGTTTCCAGGATCACGTGGTACTGGTTCGATTGCGTGTAGAGCGTGCTGATCTGGCGCTGGCCGAAGGCATCGTACAAGGTAGAGTCGATGGTATCGGCAGTGATGTTCATGCGCGAAGCGGTGGCGCGGTCGATGGCCAGCTGGGCGGTCACGCCGTTCGGCTGATCGTCGGTGGCCACGTCGCGCAGCTGCGGCAGCTGGCGCATGGCGTCCACCAATTTGCCGGTCCAGGTATCGAGTTCGGCCGGGTCAGGATCTTCCAGGGTGTACTGGTATTCCGTGCGGCTGGCGCGGTCGTCCACCGTAAGGTCTTGCACCGGCTGCATGTAGAGCCGAATGCCGGGCACGCTCCTGAGACTCCGGTCCAGCCGGCGGATTACCTGGCTGGCGTCGAGCCCGCGGATCGAAGGGTCTTTAAGATTGATCTGGATGCGCCCGCTGTTGAGCGTGGTGTTCACGCCGTCGGCTCCGATAAACGAAGAGAGGCTTTCGACCGCCGGATCCTTCAGGATTTCATGAGCCAGTTGTTGTTGCTTCCTCGACATCGCGGTGAAAGAAATGGACTCGGGCGCCTGCGAAATACCCTGAATGATCCCCGTGTCCTGCGTAGGGAAGAAGCCTTTGGGAATCTCGATGTACAGCACGATCGTCAACACCAGCATGGCTGCGGCCGCCACCAGCATCACCGTTTGGAAGCGCAGCGCCCAGCGCAGACTACGCCCGTACGCCGCGATGATGCGCTTGAAGAGCCCTTCGGTGTAGTGGTAGAAGCGGCTCTGCTCGGCCTCCGGGATGTGGCGCAGGATGCGCGCCGCCATCATCGGCGTCAGCGTGAGCGAGACAAAGGCGGAGATCAGGATGGTGACGCTGAGCGTGACAGCGAACTCGCGAAACAGCCGCCCGACAATGTCGCCCATAAAGAGCAGCGGGATCAGCACCGCGATCAGCGAAACGGTGAGCGAGATGATGGTGAAGCCGATCTGTTGCGCGCCCCGCAGGGCGGCCTCCATGGGCCGCAAGCCGTCTTCCAGGTAGCGTGAGATATTTTCGATCATCACGATGGCGTCGTCGACCACGAAGCCGGTGGAGATAGTAAAGGCCATCAGCGTGAGATTGTTGAGGCTGTACCCCAGCGCTTGCATCACCACGAAGGTGCCGATCAGCGACAGGGGCACGGCAACGCTGGGGATGATGGTCGCGGAAAGGCTGCGCAGAAAGAGAAAGATCACCATCACCACCAGCGCGATGGTCAGCATCAACTCGAACTCAACGTCGCGGACAGAGGCGCGGATGGTGTTGGTGCGGTCGGTGAGCACCGTGAGTTTGATCGAAGCGGGCAGCGTGGCCTGCAGCTTGGGCAGCAGCGCTTCAATGGCCGTGACCACTTGAATGGTATTGGCGCCGGGTTGGCGCTGGATGTTGACAATCACCGCCGGGGTTTCGTTCATCCACGCGGCCAGCTTCATGTTTTCGATACCGTCGCTGACTTTGGCAATGTCGGTCAGCATGACGGAGGCGCCGTTCTTGTAGGCCACGACCAGGTCACGATAGCCGGCGCTTGAGAGCAGCTGGTCGTCCGCATTGATCTGAAAATTCTGCGCCGGGCCGTCGAAGCTGCCTTTGGCGGAGTTCACGCTTTGGGCGGCGAGCGCATTGCGCACGTCTTCGAGGTTGAGACCGTAGGAAGCCAGGGCCGTAGGGTTCACCTGCACCCGCACGGCGGGCTTCTGCCCACCGCTGATGGTGACCAGGCCAACCCCGCTGAGCTGCGAAATCTTGGGAGCCAGGCGGGTGTCGACCAGGTCTTCGACCCGCGAGAGCGGGATGGTATTGGAAGTGAGCGCCAGCGTCAGCACCGGCGCATCCGCCGGATTCGATTTGCTGTAGACCGGCGGCACCGGGAGGTCAGTGGGCAGGTACCCTTGCGCGGCGTTGATGGCCGCCTGCACTTCCTGTTCCGCGACGTCGATATTCAGGCTAAGCGCAAACTGCAGCACAATCACCGAGCTGCCGTCTGAGCTGGTCGAAGTCATTTGCGAGAGCCCGGCTACCTGTCCGAACTGGCGCTCCAGCGGCGCCGTGACGGCGGACGACATCACCTGCGGGCTGGCCCCCGGATAGAAGGTCTGCACCTGGATGGTGGGATAGTCGGCCTCCGGCAGCGCGGAAACGGGCAGTTGTGTATAGGAGGCAAGTCCAATGACCAGAATCGCGACCATCAGGAGCGAGGTTGCGACCGGCCGAAGGACGAAACTGCGGGACGGGTTCAACGTGTTTGCCCGGCCGCACGCTTTCCTGACAGAGTGCCTGCTGCATCGCCATTGCCCGTGACCGGAGCCTGGGGAGATTGTTCAACTTCAACTTTCGTGCCGTCCTGCAGCTTGTCAAAGCCGGTGAGAGAGACGGTGTCGCCGGGATTGAGGCCATCGACCGCGGAGATATTGCCGTCGGTGGTCTTCTCCACAATATTTTGGATAGAGACGGTGTTGTTGCTGTTCACCTTGTAGACAAAAGCCTGCACTCCGTTGCGCTGAACCGCCGCGCTGGGAATGAGGATGGCATTATGCAGCGTGTTCACCAGCAGGCGGGCGTTGACGAATTGATTGGGGTAGAGCGCCAGATCGTGGTTGTCGAACTCGGCGCGAAAGCGAATGGTGCCGGTGGTGGTATCAACCTGGTTGTCGATGGTAAGCAGACGGCCGGTTGCGAGTTTGTTTATTTGCGAGCGGTCGAAAGCATCGACCGGCAGGCCCGTTCGGTGAAGAATCTGCGACCGCACCTGGGAAAGGTTGTCTTCCGCCACGTTGAAGACGACGGTGATCGGCTGCAGTTGTGTAACCACCACGAGTGCATTCGAGTTGCCCGCAAAGATGATGTTGCCAGGGTCGACCAGGCGTAAGCCCACCCGGCCGGAAGCGGGCGCCAGCAGATGGCAATAGCTGAGTTGGACCTTCTGGTAGTCGACCTGCCCCTCATCGTTTTTCACTGTGCCCTTGTATTGCTCGACGATCTGCTCCTGATCGTCGAGGGTCTGGTGGGCGATGGCGTTCAGCGCGACAGCCTTCTGGTACCGGGTCAGGTCGATCTCCGCCTGCTTGAGCAGGCCCTGGTCGTGCTGCAGGGTTCCTTCGGCCTGCTTGAGCTGGGCTTCGTAGGGCCGGGGGTCGATTTCGATCAGCGACTGGTCTTTGCGGACCATCTGCCCTTCGCGATAGTTGACCGCGACGACCTTTCCGGTGACCTGGCTGTACAGGCTGACAGTGGAGATCGGCGTGACCGTGCCCAGCGCATCGACGTGGATGCCGATGTCACCTTCGCGCACACTGGCGGCCTTGATGGTGACAACGGTCGGCTGGTTGAGCGCGCTCTCGTCGGGTTTGGGCGCGGGTTTGTGGGTAACCAGCAGCACCACAGCAACCACCAGCAGGGCAATGAGAAGGATGCCCAGCCAGGGGCGGCGTTTCTTGGGGGTGCCAGGCGAAGCGGCGGTGAAGGGATCGGGACGCAAGCTCGCTTCAGAACTATCCATAGGTGCTGGAACTCCGGCGGATGACGTGGTTTGTGGTGTAGCCCTACCAGTACTTTACCAGTCAGTCCGGCTCGGTGGTGGCGTGCTTGCTGTGATCGCGGTTATGTTTCCAAATCGGCGGCCATTCCCAGCATGCAGATGGCGCTGAAGCCGAAGTAAGAGCCAAGCCAAAAGAGAGTCTGAGCGAATCCGGCGGGGCCCAATTTGATCCATCCCAGCACAAAAGCAAGAAACACCAAGGCAAAGCCAACCAACACCACCCCGGCCGTCCCAGGAAGCCATTGGCGCATACGCCACTGTAACCGCCCTGCGCTGGCCAATTCATGAGCGCCAAGACTCACCGCCATCACGATGATCAAGAGAGCGATAGTGCGAAAAGCGATGGCAGTCTTGAAGGTCAGGATTAGCCCGAGAGCGCTGCATGCAGCACCATTCAGAACAAGAAGCCAGCGTTTCCCCTCGGCGAAGCGTAGAACTCCGGCGCCGATGGTGCAAACGCCTGCCGCCAGGGTGAGCTCACCCAGGGGCACCATCGCACTCTTCCTGTTGACCCCGTGTCCTGCATAATTGAAGTAGATGAGTGCAATGATCGCCTCAAGGGCGACACACAAACCCAGTAACCACCAATTCCTGATCAGCCGTTGAATCATACAAGGCCTCCCGGATCGTGATGCAATCATACGCTGCGACGAAAAGCTTACCCAATCGGGATACGCAGCAGATCCCAAAGGCGGCTCTTGCCCTCAAGCGTAACTCGGACTGCGCGGCTGCCGCGCATGGGAGCCAGCCACCTGAGTTCCTGGAAGCGCCGGTACATTGTGCAACCGAGAGTCCCGGCCAGGTGGTGCCTTCGTTCCGTCCAGTCCAGGCAGCGAAGAGCAAACCTCCTGGGCGCCACGTCATCTGTGTCTATGCCGAGCGATTGAAACCAGGCACGCCCGGAGACCGTGACCGTATAGATCTTCGGGCCTGAGGGCCGCAGCAAACCCCGGCGTTCCAGTTCCTGGGCAACCTGGACTCCGAGCCAGCCGGCAAGATGCGCGTAGCAAGTGCGTGCATGGGCCAGGGTGCCGGAGGTCACTTTGCGGGCCGCCTTTTCTCCTGAACCCTGTCGCGCAGTCAGCACCAGCAGAGCCTCGATCGCATCGGCGACTTCCGAGCTGGAGAGCCGGTAATACCGATGCCGTCCTTGACGCTCCATGCTGAGCAGGCCTCCGTCCATCAGCCTGGCAAGATGGCCGCTGGCGGTTTGTGGAGCGACGTTCGCGATCGAGGCGAGCTCGCCCGCAGGCAAGGCTAATCCGTCCATTAGGCTAAGCAGGATCGCAGCCCTGCCGGGGTCGCCCAAAAGATTTGCGGTCAGCGAAAGCTCTTGATTCATAGAGCCATTGTTCCACCAAACAAAGGTGGATGCTACGGCGCACGCCGAACTATTTTGCCAGGTTGGCGATCTATCATTCATTTGGAGGTAGTTCATGATCACGCTTCATCTGCGTTACACCATCGATCCCAACAAGCTCCGCGACATACGAACCTATGTCGAAGCGGAGCTGAAACCCATCCGCGAGTGTGGAGGCGATGTCGTCGGGTATTTTCTCCCTACCGACTTCGCCGGCGCCACCAATGAAGCCTTCGGGCTCATCGACTTCCCATCGCTCGCCGATTACGAGATCTACCGCGCGAAGCTGGCCGCGCACCCGCTGCACAAACAATATGTCGAGGCCCTGGAACGCTCAGGCGCGTTACTATCGATTCAGAGGTCGCTGATCCAGCGAGTCGAAGCGAAAGAGGCCTCATGACCAGCACGGATATACCAGGCTACGGCTTTGGCTCTGCCGAGGCGGCTGAATCGCCGCTTTCGATGGAAGACCTATTGCACGTCGAACAAACGGTGGGGTGGACAAGCGAGGATGAGCAGCGATTGCGGAAGCATGCCGACCTGTTTCGCTCCCAGGCTGAGCAAATGATCGACTCCTGGCGCGCGGTTATCGGAAGGCAGCCGCACCTTTCGCAGTGGTTCGCCGGCCCCGATGGCAAGCCGGACGAAGAATACAAGGCGGGGGTGAAGCGCCGCTTTGTGCAATGGGTGGTCGACGTGGCGACACGTTCCCATGACCAGGCTTGGCTCAACTACCAGGAGGAAATCGGCCTTCGTCATACACCGGCGAAGAAAAACAAGGCCGACGGCAGGCACACGCCCGACTTGGTTCCCCTGCGCTATCTGCTCGCCTTTGTGCCGGTGGTTGCCGATGTCCGGCGGTTTCTCGAGGCTGCGATCACCGACCCTGCGGAACTCACAGCGGTTGAGCAAGCCTGGACGAAGGCCGTGCATCTGCACGTCACGCTGTGGTCTCGACCCTACACGCGCGAGGGGCTCTGGTAGCTATTCGGCCCGCAGCGTGATCGATGGATCAACCTGGGCCGCACGCCACGCAGGCGCCCAGCATGCTATTGCCGACACACTTACAAGCATCAGGACGACCCCTGTCCAAGCGATGAGGTCCAGAGGCGAAGTGCCGAAGAGGAGAGTCGTAATCCCTTGAGCGGCAGCGATGGCTCCACAAAGCCCGATCGCGATGCCGAACGCGGTGAGCCGCATTCCATCGCGAATGATGAGCGCCAGGATATCACCGCGAGAAGCGCCGAGCGCGGCGCGCACGCCGATCTCGCGGGTGCGCTCCGCGACGTTGCCCGAGACCACGCCATAGATTCCGATGGCTGCCAGCATAAGGGCCACAATGCCGAAGGCTTCGAAAAGAATCAGTACAAAGCGCCGCTCGGCTTCGCTAACGGCCATCATCCGATCCATGGTTATGACGCGCACGATGGGTTGGCTCCTGTCCACCGACCAGATTGCACTTTTGACAACGGGGGCAAGGGCCGCCGCATTGTCGTGGGTTCGGATCACGAAAGAAAGCGTGTCGTCGGCGAACCAGGTCTGCTCGGTGGATAGATAGACAGCGTCGGGCTGATTAATCGCCAATGATGTCTGCTTCACGTCACCCACGATGCCGACAACGGCATACCACGGTCGGTCCCGGGGACCGACGTGGAGTCGTTTGCCGAGAGGGTTCTGGCTTCCGAAATGGCTCTTGGCGAGCGATTCGCTGATCAGCGCAGCTTGTGGCGCGCCAGCCGTGTCCTGCTCATCGAGGCAGCGGCCACTAAGCAAGTGAATACTCAACGTCTGGCAGTAGTTCGGGCTGACCGCGTAACGAAATACATTGTGGCCGGTCTGCGGATCTTCATCCTCGAACTGCGCGCCGTACAGGCCGACGACCGGTGGATCGTCGCTGAGCGGCAACAGACTCGTGAATGCCGCCTGCTGCACACCAGGAACCCTCCGCACCGCATCGAGAGCCTGCTCAAAGAACCGGCGCCTCCGGCTGCTGCCCACGCCCGGCGCAGAGGCGAGATCGTCAAACTGATGTCCGAAGGACTGTACCTGCATAGTGAGGAGGTGCGAGGGATTGAAGCCGGGGTCAACCGCCAGGAGGCGTTGCATGCTGCGCATGAGCAATCCCGCGCTGACCAGCAGAATTAGGGCAAATGCAACTTCGATGACGACGAGCACGCGACGCGTCCAGGCATGGCCGCCGGCAGAGGAACGGGAATTCTGCTGAAGTCCGCTTTGCAGGTCGTCGCGTGTAATGTGGATCGCGGGCACGAGGCCGGCAGCAATGCCGACGATAGCCGTGATGGCAAGCGAGAAGAAAAAAGCCACCGGATCGACAACCATGGCTTCACGCCGTGGCAGCCCCGCAGGGCTGAGGGCAACGAGTGCGCGCAGACCGGCTATGGCTACAGCGACACCTGCCGCGCCGCCGAGCGAAGCCAGCAGCAGGTTCTCGGTGATGAGCTGACGCATGATGCGCTGCTTCGATGCGCCGAGCGCACCACGAACAGCAAACTCTCCGCGTCTCTGCGAACCGCGTTCGAGCACAAGGTTCACCACATTAACCCACGCAATTGCCAGCACCAGGATTACAGCACCCAGCACCGCAAGCAGCGCCGGCTTGATGGTGTGAGCAATATCGTCTTGCAGCGAATCGACAATCAGGCCGTGCTTGAGAGAGGCCGAGCGCGCACGCGGAAACTGCGGCCACGGAGTGCCCGCGATCTGAGCCAGTTCCTGCACGCCCTGGAGGCGGCTGACCCCTGGCTTGAGACGCCCCACCATGTGCAGGTGGTTGCCCCATACCCAGCTATTGAAGTTGCTGGTAATTTGTCGCAAGTCATACTGCGCAGGCGTCCATATTTCGGCCGAGGGTGTCAGCACATCCTCGAAATTACGCGCCATTACCCCGATGACGGTGTAGTTGTCATCGTCCAGTCTGACCGTTTTGCCAAGAGTCGCAGGGTCGCCATGGAAAAGCCGGCGCCAGAGTTTGTCGCTCAGAATAACGACCTTTGGGCCGTTGAAGGCGTCTTCGGAGGCGAGGAAATCGCGGCCGAGGGCGGGAGAAACACCCAAAACACGGAAAAAGCCGGCGCTTACGCTTTGCCCCTCAAGCCGCTCCGGCTGGGTTCCTCCGGTTTTGGCCGGTTGCCACGGCTCGAAAATAGCCATTGCGTCGAAGGAGCGGGCGCGCTCTGCGAGCTCCCGGTATGTGCCAAAGGCCACTTCCGCGCGGGCACCCTGGAAAGTGCCCCAGATCATCAGGATGCGGCCAGGATGAGGATAGGGCAGCGGCTTGAAAAGGATCGGGTTGACGGCGCTGAAAATCGCCGTACTGGCGCCGATTCCGAGCGCGAGCGTCAGAATCCCGACGATAGTAAATCCTGGATGATTGCGCAGTTGCCGCGCCGCAAAACGCAGATCGAAGAAAGACGTTCTTACCGCATTCTCCCACCCGGACGAGCGCACCTGGTCACGCACAACGGCAGGACTGCCGAGTTCCAGACGCGCAGATCTCTGCGCATCTTCTCGAGGGAGCCCGCTTGCCATCAATCCGGCGGTTGCCTGTTCGAGATAGTGATCCACCTCGTCGATAACATCCTGATCGGCGACTTGCCGATGCGCGAGAATATGCACGCCGCGGGTGAGTTGACGCCAGAGAGACACCGGGTTAGCCCTCCACCTTCAAAAGCCGTGCGATCGCTGACGCCCGGCGAGCCCAGTCGGCCGTCTCGACCTCTAGTTGTTTCTTCCCGGCACGGGTGAGCGCATAAAACTTCGCACGGCGCGAGTTCTCGGTTTGCCGCCACTCCGAATCCAGCCATCCTGCGCGCTCCAGCCGTTGCAGGGCGGTGAGCAGGGAACCGGGGTTCACTTTGAACACCCCACGAGAAACCTGCTCCACCCGCCGGGCTATGCCGAAGCCGTGCATTGGCTCGAGGCTCAGGGTCTTGAGAATCAGCATATCCAGCGTGCCCTGGATTACGTCGGTATTCGGTTCGTCCACGCCTGCTCCTGCGTACCATGCAGGACGCTAACACTCAGTCATCTTGATTGTCAAGATATGATGGTCAACCCCGCGCCAAAGAGACACTGGTAAATGAAACCCTCTTTCCCGGCCGCCGGCCCCCGATCGAACTATCTGTTATTTTTTTCTTGACATGTACTAGTACACTAGTACATTATTCAACTGGATGAAGAATTCAGTCCCAATCCGGCGTCCCTTTGCCTTCCGGCTCGACATGCACAGCGGTGTCCCCCTCTACCGCCAGCTCATCGACCAGGTACAGGGCGCCATTGCGATGCAGGTTCTTGTCCCTGGCGACCAGCTGCCCACCGTCCGCCAGGTTGCCGTGGATCTTGAAATCAATCCCAACACCGTAATGCGTGCTTACCGCGAAATGGAAATCCGCGGCATCGTGGACACGCAGCAGGGTACCGGTACCTTTGTTTCTCAGCAAAAAATCGAACGCGATGCCATCGAGCGCTCCCGCGGCCTGGAGCAGTTGGTCGAAGAGTTTGCCGCCAAGGCCGGCGCGAGCGGCTTCAATTTAGAAGAGCTGATGATGGCTCTGCGCGATCGCTGCGATGAAGGAAAACAGGGAAGAGCCGTAAAGCCAAAAGGAGACAGGCGATGAGCAGCATGACCAGAACCTCTGAGGTAGATATAAGCGCGCCGGGAATCGCAGCCTTACTGGCGTGTATCGCCGCTGGCCTTGCAGCCGGGCGGATCGTTCATTCGCCGGCCGCGCTCATCGCCGGCATCGTCGTTGGCCTCTACCTGTTGTTCTCGATCAAGGTCGTGCAGCAGTGGCAGCGCGTCGCGATCCTGCGTTTTGGGCGGTACCGCGGCCTCCGCGGCCCGGGCCTCTTCCTTATTGTGCCCGTGGTCGATACACTCAGCCGCTTCGTCGATCAGCGGGTTCGGGTCGCTACCGTGACCGCGGAATCCACGCTTACCCGCGACACGGTCCCGGTCAACGTGGACGCGATTATCTTCTGGCTGGTCTGGAACGCGGAGAAATCCATCCTCGAAGTCGAGAACTTCACGGATGCGGTGAACATGAGCGCGCAGACCGCACTCCGTGAATCTATCGGCCGCCATGAGCTGGCGCAGATGATCACCGAGCGCGAGAGCATGGGCCAGCAACTGCAACTGATCCTGGATGCCAAGACCAATCCCTGGGGCATCACCATTCAATCGGTGGAGATTCGCGACGTCCGTATCCCGCAGGCCCTGGAAAACGCCATGTCGCAGCAAGCGCAAGCGGAACGCGAG
>Ga0302326_10020908_pt1 | contig 13443 bp, 8 predicted proteins | sample Palsa_T0_3_FD_202264 | JGI IMG/M metagenome (GOLD analysis project Ga0302326, IMG submission 202264) | Peat permafrost microbial communities from Stordalen Mire near Abisko, Sweden - Palsa_T0_3 | ecosystem: Environmental > Terrestrial > Soil > Palsa > Peat permafrost | place: Sweden: Abisko... | reverse complement strand
GTACTGCTCACTCGGGTTGCTGTAGGTGAGGATCGCCATCTTGTAGTTGCGCCCGTGGCCCTCGATCGCACCGATGCTGTTGATGACCCATCGCACCGGGTCGTTGAGCCAGCCATTCTTCACGTAGACGGTCAGTCCGCTTGGGGCACCCGCCGGGACACCCCACCGCTCATACGACACCACATGGTTCATCAGGTTCAGCTCATAGGCACGCGATGAGTCGGTAAGCACTGAGTTATGCTCCGTGAGCAGCCGCATTAGCTGCAGCTCATCGCGTGCGGTGATCTCGCTGAGCCCCCAGTAGCCACCCGAGTTGAGTTCGGTCTCGGTCATGGTGGCCGCCTTGATGAACTGGTTCAGCCTGGCATGGCCGACATCATTCCACAGGTAAGTGGCCGCGTCGTTGTCTGAGTACTCGATCATCAGCGTCGCCTCGTACTTCTCCGTACTCGTGAGCGACGTGTGGGTATGCTGCCGCCAATACAGCAGCGCGGCCAGGATCGTCGCCTTGACCACGCTTGCGGAGTGACTGCGGCGCCCCTCGTTATACCGGCACTCCACGCCGGTCCGCACGTCCTCAACCCGAACGGCGATGGACCCGGAGCGCCCCCGGATGGCGGCCGCGATGTCCTTGGAGAGCCTCGTGGCGAGGGACGCGTACTTCGTCGGCGCGGTGCAGATGGCACTGGACGGGGCGGCGGCGGCAGTCTGAGTGGCGCTGGCGTGAGCCGGTCCGCCGGCCGTGAGTGCCGCCGTGGCGGCGAGCGATGCGACGGCGAGCGCGAGGGCCGCCGGCTTTCTTGCGAGTACCCCGCGCATGCCTGTCTTCACGACGGACATGTATATCGGTCGCGCACGATTACGCTCAAGCTCTCACCGCTAAGTATTTGGTAAATTCTTGTGGTCGCGCGGCAATAATTACTACCCGCGGCTCCAGATTTTGGTACGCACAGAGGCCAATCGCGTCAGGGTCCGGCGCGTTTTGACGTGGCGCAGATTTTTGGTCATACTTTTGACTATGACCATGCTCCCGTTGGGCGACGTCAAGTCCCATCTCTCTGAGCTCGTCGGTCGCGTCCACGACCATCACGAGCGGGTGACCGTCACCGTGCACGGCAGGCCGTCGGCCATCCTCATCGCCCCGGAGGACCTGGAGGCGCTGGAGGAGACTCTAGAGATCATGCGCGATGCCGCGACGATGAACCGCCTGGCCGAGTCTGACGCGGAGTTGGCCCGCGGCGAGTACGTTTCCGCGGCGGAACTTGCCGAGGCGATGAGGCGGCGCCAGGCGCAGTGAGCGACGGCCCCGCCGAGGATTCCTACGACCTGCGGACGACGTCCACCGTCCGCCGCGCGCTGGATGAGACCCTGCCGGAAGCTGTTGCGGCGGCCGCCTACGAGTTCATCTCGGGCCCGCTGCTCACCGACCCTCACAGGATCGGCAAAAGGCTTCTCCCGCCCATGGACGACAGGTTCAGCGCCCGCCGTGGCACCTACCGGGTGATCTACCGCATCGACGATAAGGCCCGGGTGGTGACCGTGGTAGACGTCGCTCACCGCCGCGATGCCTACCGCACTTGAGCGGGGCGCGTTTCGTCTCGCTCAAGGTGCCCCGATGCGCGGAGCGTGACGTGTCCTTGCTTCAGACCTGGACAGGGCGAGCCGGCGGATGAACGCGAAGCACCGGTTCGTTCAGAAAAATCAAGGACATCGGCCCGAACGGACGCGTGGCTTCGCGCCACCGGCCAAGGGCTCGGGGTCGCGGCCGTCGCCACCGGCCGGTCAACCGGTAGGCGCACCGCGCGGGCCCGGTGGTGATACCGAGGCCGCGCGGTGCGCGTTGTGGGTTGTGGTGCTCCTGGTGGCGGGTGCGGAGGTAACCGGACGACGGACCAGACGAAGGTGGCGGTGCCGGTGACTCCTTCTGTGTCGGTCGCGGTCACGGTCACCGTCCAGGTCCCGAGTTTGCTGCCGGAGCCGGAGATCGTGCCGTTCGGCGCGATCTTGATGCCGGGAGGCAGCCCCGTCGCGGTGAACGTGAGGGCCTGCGACGCGTTGGAGTCCACCGCCTGCATGGCGAACGACACCGTGGCGCCCTTCGGGCTGCTGTAGCCGTACGGGTTGACGACGCCGACGGTCTCCGCGCCCGGCCCGCCCGAGTTCGGGGTGACGTTCGCGCTGACCGCGGTGTTGGCCAGCGAGACGCCGGCGCCCGCGGCGCCCGCGGCGACCTGCCCGGTCAGCGTCTGGGCGAGGCGGGCCGAGCCGGTCAGCGGCAGGTCGTTGGACGCGTCCCCGACCTTGATCGAGTAGGCGCCGGCCTGCGCCTTCCACGCGCTCGACCCGGCCGACCACGAGGCCAGGTCGTGGATGGTCAGCGGGAAGGACACGGTCGCGCTCTGCCCGGGGTTGAGCGTGACTCGCCGGAAGCCCTTGAGCTGCTCCGGCGGGTCGTCGCTGGCGGCCGGGTCGCCGACGTACAGCTGCGCCACGTCCGCGCCCGCGACCCGCCCGGTGTTGGTGATCCTCGCGGTCACCGTCGCGTTGCCGTCGGAGTTGAACGCGGCGACGGACAGGCCGGAGAACGCGAACCTGGTGTAGGACAGGCCGAAGCCGAACGCGAACGCGGGCGTGATTTTCCGTGACTGGTACCAGCGGTACCCGATGTCGGTGCCCTCGCTGTAATCCACGCCGGACTTGGTGCCCGGCCACTGCGCGGTGGTGTGCGCCGGGACCTGGCTGAGGCTGGCCGGGAACGTGACCGGCAGCTTGCCCGACGGGTCAACCTGGCCGAAGATCAGCGCGGCCACGGCCGCCCCGGTCTCGCCGCCGCCGTACCAGTTCTCGAACACCCCGGCCACGTCGTTCAGCCACGGCATGGTCACCGGGGAGCCGCTGTTGATCACCACGATCGTCTTCCGGTTGACGGCGGCCACGTCCTTGATCATCGTTTCGTCCGCAGCTGAAAGGTTCAGGGTGGTGAGGTCGTGCTCCTCGCCCTCCGGGGAGTTGACGTAGATGATCGCGTCGGTGGCGGCCTTGGCGGCGGCGACCGCCTTCGGGATATCGGCGGTGCCGTCGTCGTCGCCCGGGGTGTAGGTGACCTTGACCTTCGGCCCGACCTCGTCCTGGATGCCGGTGACCGGCCAGACCGTTTTCGCGCTGGTGACCGTGCCGCTGCCGCCGCCCGCGAGCTCGACCGCGGCGCCGCCGTCGGTCCCGATCACCGCGATCGACCCGGTCATCTTCGGGTTGAGCGGCAGCAGGCCGTTGTTCTTCAGCAGCACCGTGCCCTCCTCGCCGAGCTTCAGCGCGGTCTGCTGGTGGGCCGCGCTGGTGACGGTGGCGGCGAGGTCGCCGGTCTTGGGGTTGTCGAACAGGCCGAAGGCGAACATCTGGGTCAGGATCCGGCCCACGACCGCGTTGAGGGTCGCCTGGCTCAGCTGGCCGGCCTTGAGGGCGGCGGTGACGCCGCTGGCGTCGGAGAACGGCATCGCGATGTCCATCCCGGCCTCGGCGTCGGCGACGACGCTGCCGGCCGCGCCCCAGTCGGAGGTGACGAAGCCGCCGGAGTCGGCCTGTTCGTCAAGACCGTCCTGCAGCATGTCGGCGTTCTGGCAGGACCCTTCGCTGTTGACCTGGGCGTAGGAGCACATGAACGCGGCCGGCGCCGACTGCTCGATGGCGGTTTGGAAGGGTGCCAGGTAGAGCTCCTCGAGCGCCTGCTGGCTGACGGTCTCGTTGTTGGTGCCGTTGGGGTACTGCTCCTGGTCGTAGGCGGCGACGTGCTTGACCATCGCCATCACGCCCTGGCTTTGGATGCCCTCGACCTCGGCCGAGGTGATCTGGCCGGCCAGGTAGGGGTCCTCGCCGTAGGTTTCGTAGGTCCGGCCCCAGCGGGGGTCGCGCACCAGGTTGGTTGTCGGGCCGAGGGAGACGGTCGCGCCCTTGCCGGCGAACTCGGCCCCCATCGCCTCGCCCTCCTGCTGGATCAGCGTCGGGTCAAAGGTCGCGGCCGCGTTCTCGCCGTCGGGGAAGGCGGTCACGCCGCCGTTCCCGTCACCGACCCCGGACGGGCCGTCTTCCATGTTGATGGACGGGATGCACAGATCGGGGATGGCGTTGACCTGGCCGATGTAGTTGGAGCCGCCGTCTCCGGAGAGCAGGCTGGCCTCCTCCGACTGGTCGATGGTGTTGAGGACCTGCTGGACCCGGGTGGCGACCGGCGCGGTGGAGCCGACCCAGGGGCAGGTTCCGTTGCCGCCGTTGCCGTTGCCGCCGGCCAGCGGCGGGGTGTTGGTCGGGCCGTAGACGTCGAACTCGAAGATCGAGTAGCCGAACGTGGTGTCGCGGACCGTGCCGTACATGCGGATGTAGCGGGCGGTCGTGCTGATCGGGAACGTCTCCTGGCCGCCGGTTCCGGTGGTGGTGGAGTAGACCGTGGTCCAGGTCGAGTTGTCGTTGGAGACCTGAATCGAGAACGCGGTGGCGTACGCGGTCTCCCAGAGGATGCCCACGCTGCAGATCGCGGTCGGGGTCCCGAGGTCGACCTCGAGCCACTGCGGGTCGCTGGACAGGCTGGACCAGCGGGTGCCTGGGTCGCCGTCGGTCGCGTAGTAGGGCAGGTAGTCGCTGCTGGCCTGGACCGAGGAGGCCGTGGTCGGCTGATCCATCGCGAGGTCGGTCGTGCCGCAGTAGGCGCCGCTGCCGCCTCCGCCGGGCGGGGTGCCGCCGCTCGATCCCGTCGCGAAGGCCATGTAGTGGAAGTTAAAGCCGTTGGAGTCCTGATCGACCGTCAGTGTCTGCTCGCCGGCCGGCAACGTGACGGTGGCGGTGACCGTGGTCCAGGTCTCGTACCCGCCGGTGTTGGGGACGGCGACCGAGCCGGTCAGGTTGGTGTTGGAGGAGTTGGTGATGTGCAGCGCGTCGGTGATCCCGTAGGGCGAGGCGACCCGGAAGCTGACCGTGTACGTCCCGGCGGTGGCCACCTCGACCGTGTAGTTGAACCACTGCCCGGGGTTCGTCCAGCCCATGTCGTAGGCGCCGCCGGGCGCGCTGGTGTCCTCGGTGTCGGCGGTCGTCTCGAGGTCGACGCCGTCGGAGCGGTAGCTGTTGGCGCTGCCGTTGGCGGAGAGGACGTTGTAGGCCACGCCCTGCCCGCCGGTGTCGTAGTTCGCGGCCTGGACCGTGCCCGGCACCGGGGCGGGCGTCCCGCCGAACGGCTGGTCGCCGCTCGGGGCGGTGCCTCCGCCGCCGCCGGAGGTGAGGGTGAAGGTCATGAAGTGGAAGTTCCAGCCGTTGGAGTCCTGGTCGACGGTCAGCGTCTGCTGCCCGGCCGGGAGGGTGATGCTGGCGTCGACGGTCGTCCAGGTCTCGTAGCCGCCGGTGTTGGGAATGGTGACCGAGCCGGTCAGGTTGGTGCCGGAGGAGTTGGCGATGTGCAGCGCGTCGGTGATTCCGTAGGGGGAGGAGACCCGGAAGGCGACCGTGTAGGTGCCGGCCGTGGCGACGTTGACGGTGTAGTTGAACCACTGCCCGGCGGTCGTCCAGCCCATGTCGTAGGCGCCGCCGCCGGTGGTGTTCTGGGTGTCGGCGGTGGTCTCGAGGTCGATGCCGTCGGAGCGGTAGCTGTTGGCGGACCCGTTGGTGGAGGTGACGTTGTAGGCGACGCCCTGGCCGCCGGTGTCGTAGTTGGCCGCGTAGACGGTGCCAGGCACCGCCGCCGCGGTCCCGCCGTAAGGCGCATCGGACGCGGCGTAGGCCGCGTGTTGCACGCCGCTCACCAGCGTCAGGCCGAGCATGACCGCGACCGCGAGTCCCAAGCGGCCCAGACGACTCACCCGGCCGAGACGGCCCAGGCGGGCCCAGAGTGGCCCGGCCCGTCGAGCTCCAGCCAGCCACGGGACATGAACTGATCCCATTCCTCTTACTCCCTGTTCTCATCCCCGGCCCAGGCCGGGTTCTTGTCCCGTTCCTGGGCAGGTGCGTCCCATCAGCCGATGGGACTGATCGAGACGAACGACAGCGTTCGCCTTCGCTGTTCGAGATGCCGGGCTCAGCGGGAGCCCTGGCGTGACGGAGCTAGTCGACGCGGTGTTTACCGCCCGGGGCGACCATTGCCCTGGCCAACGTGCACGCGCCGGTAAACGGCGGGTTCCAGCGGGCGACCCGCCGCCGCGCCGGACGGCCTGGGGGACCACGGGCAATGGGGCGCGAACGCACAGATAACTCCAAATTCAGATCTTATATTAAGTCGTGATATAACACTCTCCTTCGGGTTCGTCAAGGGGATCCCACTGGATCGGGTGTTAGTGGGTCGTTGAGGCTGGACGTCCGCGCCTTCTCGGGGCGAAGCTAGCCAGCAGGTGCTCGGTGCGACGAGGGAGCACCGACGAGCGGGAACGGGAAGGAAGTCCGCCGATGACCACCACCGCCCAGCCGACCGAGGCCGCGACCGCGGTGACCACCTGGCTCGCCGAGTTCGGCGCCGCCCTGGCCGCGAACGACCCGGCCGGAGCCGCCGCGCTGTTCACCGAGGACTGCTTCTGGCGCGACCTCGTCTCCTTCACCTGGAACTTCAGGACGTTCGAGGGCCGCGCCGAGATCACCCGGATGCTGGAAGCCACGCTGCCACGGGTGCGGCCCGCCGGCTGGGCGGTCACCGACGGCGAGGAGCCGGCCGAGGCCGACGGCGTCACCGAGGCCTGGATCGACTTCGAGACCTCGGTCGGCCGGGGACACGGCCACCTGCGGCTGCGCGGCGGCCAGTGCTGGACCCTGCTCACCACCCTCTATGAGCTCAAGGGCCACGAGGAGCCGAAGCGCCTGCGCCGCCCTCGGGGCGCCGAGCACGGCGCCAACCGCGACCGGACCTCATGGCTGGAGGATCGCGAGCACGAGAGCCGGCACCTGGGGGTCACCGAGCAGCCGTACGTGCTGATCGTCGGCGGCGGGCAAGCCGGCATCGGCCTCGCGGCCAGGCTCCGGCAGCTCAGCGTGCCCGCGATCGTCATCGACAAGCGCGCCCGCCCTGGTGACCAGTGGCGGAGCCGGTACAAGTCGCTCTGCCTGCACGACCCCGTCTGGTACGACCACATGCCGTACCTGAAGTTCCCCGACAACTGGCCGGTGTTCTCGCCCAAGGACAAGATCGCCGACTGGCTCGAGTCGTACACCACGATCATGGAGCTCAACTACTGGCCGAGCACCGAGGCCAAGAGCGCCAGCTACGACGAGGCCGGCCAGGAATGGACGGTCAACGTCGAACGGGACGGCGAGGCGGTGGTGCTGCGCCCGAAACAGCTCGTCCTCGCCACCGGAATGTCCGGCCAGCCCAACCTCCCGGCCTTCCCCGGCATGGACAAATTCCGCGGCGACCAGCATCACTCTTCCGCTCACCCGGGCCCGGACGCCTATAGGGGCAAGCGGTGCGTGGTCATCGGGTCTAACAACTCGGCATTCGACATCTGCGGCGCGCTGTGGGAGAGCGGCGCCGACGTGACGATGGTGCAGCGGTCATCCACCCACATCGTCCGGTCGGCGACGCTGATGGACATCGGCCTGAGCGCGCTTTATTCGGAGCAAGCGGTGGACTCCGGCATCACCACCGAGAAGGCCGACCTCATCTTCGCCTCGATCCCGTACCGGATCATGCACCTGTTCCAGATCCCGCTGTACGACCAGATGCGGGAACGGGACAAGGACTTCTACGACCGGCTGGAAAGGGCCGGCTTCGACCACGACTGGGGCGACGACGGCTCCGGGCTGTTCATGAAGTACCTGCGCTGCGGCTCCGGCTACTACATCGACGTCGGCGCCGCCGACCTGGTGGCCAACGGCGATGTGAAGCTCGTCCGGGGCCAGGTCGACCACTTGACCGAGGACGCCGTGGTCCTGGCGGACGGCACCGAGCTGCCTGCCGACCTCGTCGTCTACGCCACCGGCTACACCTCGATGAACGGGTGGGCGGCCGACCTGATCTCCCGGGAAGTGGCGGACAAGGTCGGCAAGTGCTGGGGGCTGGGCTCCGACACCACCAAGGACCCCGGTCCGTGGGAGGGCGAGCAGCGCAATATGTGGAAGCCCACCCAGCAGGAGGCCCTGTGGTTCACGGGCGGCAACCTGCACCAGTCACGGCACTACTCGCTCTTCCTCGCGCTGCAGCTCAAGGCCCGCCAGGTCGGCATCCCAACCCCGGTCTACGGCCTGCAGGAGGTCCATCACCTCAGCTGATCGGTCCCGAAGCCCGGGCGGTGCTCGCCGCTAGCCGGGGGCGGTGTCGCCGGATGCCGGGCCGGATGCGGTGCCCGATGCCGCCAGGAGCGTCAGCGCGCCGTCCACGGTGGCGGTGAGCGGGATCCGGCGGTCCACCCCGGTCAGCCACAGCAGCTTGCGGGTCTGCGGCTGGGAGCAGACGGCATGCACGCTGGCCCCGTGCACGGCGGCGCGGCGGGCCGCGCCGATCAGGACCCCGAGCCCGGTCGAATCGATGAAGGTGACCCGGTTCAGGTCAACGATCAGCGGTTGCCCGCCGTCTGCGAGCCCGAACAGGCGTTCCCGCAGCCCGGCCACGGTGGACATGTCGATGTCCCCGGTGACCGCGGCGATCACCACGCCGCGTTCACGGCGGACCGTGACAGACGGCTCATCACCCATGGCCACCCTCCTGCCGCGCGTCTCTAAACACGCCCCAGCTCATAGACCGCACGTGCACGCTCACTCCCTGACCCTGCCGGGCCTGCCGCCGCTACTGCCCGCCAGCGCGCCGATCATGCCGGATCGGGCACGAAAGCGCGTCGAGCGATCGGTGGTGCCCTCGTGGCTTGCTCAGTCGCCGTTCGGCAGGGTCCGGGCGCGCTGGTCCACGCCCAGTTCCCCGTAAGGGTAGTCGGCCGGGTGCGGGTCACTGGCGGTATCGAGCCCAGCCGTCTCTGACGGCGACAGCCGCAGCCCGGCCGTGCGCAGGTTGGTCTCGAGCTGGGTCGTGGTGCGGGCGCCGAGAATGGTCGAGCTGACGGCGGGTCGGGCGGTCAGCCAGGCGATGGCCACCTCGGCCATGGATACGCCGCGATCCTCGGCGATCCGCTGGACCGCGTCGATGACGTGCCAGGTACGGTCGGTGCCGCGCCGGTCATAGGCTTCCATGCCGCGGTTCGGGTCCTCGCCGAGCCGGGTGGCGCCGGCCGGGCGCTGGTCGCGCCGGTACTTGCCGGACAGCCAGCCGCCGCCGAGCGGGCTCCAGGGCAGCAGGCCAAGGCCGGCGTCGACCGCGGCGGGCACGATCTCCCATTCGGTCTCCCTGGCCAGCAGGCTGTACTGCGGCTGGATCGTCACCGGCGCGGCGATGCCCAGGGCGCGGGCCAGGTGCGCGGCCTTGGTCAGCTGCCAGCCAGTGAAGTTCGACAACCCCCAGTAGCGGATCTTGCCGGCCCGGACGAACCCGTCCAGCGTGCGCAGCGTCTCCTCCAGCGGCGTCAGCGGATCGTAGGCATGGACCTGGTACAGGTCGACCGCGTCGCGCCCGAGTCGTCGGAGCGAGGCGTCGAGCGCCCGGGTCAGGTGACGCGCCGACAGTCCGGCGCCGTTCGGCGGGTCCGACGGCAGCGACGGGAAGCGGCCCTTGGTGGCCAGTACCACGGGGTCGGTGACGTCGGCCGGGCGGCTGGCGAACCAGCGGCCGATGATCTCCTCCGATCTCCCGTCGGCGTACACGTCGGCGGTGTCGACCATGGTGCCGCCCGCCTCGAGGAAGCGGTCGAGCTGGTCGTGCGCGCCGCTCTCGTCGGTCTCGGCGCCGAACGTCATCGTCCCCAGGCAGAGGCTTGATACCGCGCAGCCACTGCCCCCCAGCATGCGATAGTCCATGGCTCCAGGCTACCGAGCGCAGGCGCGCCCGCCCGTCAGCCCCGTCAGTCAGGACGGGCGCGGCGTCGGGTCCCTTCCCGCCGGTAGGGAATTACCTATTTCGCGCTTATGTCCAGAATTGCAATGGCATTTCTCCTGCCACCGATTCGCAACGTTCGGTGGGGTTCGGCTGCCACCGAGGCCGCCCAGAGTAACGGCATGAAGATCACCGATTTCCTCTGCTTTTAGTAAGGAGTCTGATGTCTCTTGCCGTTGTGCAGGTCGCCGGGGTGGCGCTGCCGCATCTAGCGAGCCTGTCGTGGTGGCGCCAGGTCCACCATTGGGTGCCGATCGGCCTGGTGGGGGCCGTCTCCTGGACGGTATGGATCGTGCGGTTTACGTTGTCGCGCGTTTACCGGCCGGTGCCTGTCGGGTATGAGGCAACGACATCTGTCGTCGTCCCGTCTTTTCGCGAGGATCCAGATATTCTTGAGCGCTGCCTCGTCTCGTGGCTGGCAGTGAATCCGACCGAGGTAATCGTCGTCCCTGACGTCGAGGACACGGAAGTGATAGCCCGGCTAGAGGCATGGGCCGCCAGAGATCCGCGGCTGATCGTGCTCCCCTTCGCCCACCAGGGCAAGCGCTCGGCCTTGGGCGTCGGTATCCGCCGGGCGTCGATGGAGATCCTGGTCCTCTGCGACTCCGACACCAGCTGGGAACCGGGGCTGCTCACCCACGTGCTCGCCCCGTTCAAGGACCCGATGGTCGGCGGAGTCGGCACCCGGCAGAACGCGTACCTGCCCAAGACCAGCGTGTGGCGGCGCGTCGCCGACTGGATGATCGACGTGCGCTACCTGGACTACGTGCGCGCCCAGTCGAGGGCGGGCGCCGTGGCCTGCCTGTCCGGCCGGACCGCCGCGTACCGGCGGTCGGCCGTCCTTCCGGTGCTCGCCAATCTGGAGGACGAGTTCTTCCTCGGGCGGCGCTGCGTCTCCGGCGACGACGGCCGGCTCACCTGGCTGGTGCTCGCGTCCGGCTACAAGACCGTCTACCAGTCGACCGCCTGCGCCACCTCCATGTTCCCTGACAAGGGCCGCGCATTCTTCAAGCAGCGGCTGCGCTGGAGCCGGAACTCCTACCGGTGCTACCTGACCGCGATATGGAAGGGCTGGCTGTGGCACCAGCCGTTCATCTGCCAGCTCAGCGTCCTGCAGATCATGCTCACCCCGGTCACCATGGGCTTCGCCGTCGCGTACCTGTGCGCGTGGGTACTGCACCCGCAGTTGCTGATCGCCCTGGCCGCAGTCGGCTGGCTGCTTCTCGGCCGAGGGCTGCGCGGAATATCGCATCTACGCGAGCGGCCGTCCGACATCTGGCTGCTGCCACTCGTCGCCGTGCTGACGATAGCCATCGCCCTTCCCATCAAGGCCTACGCCGTCCTGACGATGAACAGGCACGGCTGGCTCACCCGCAACGACAACCAAATGGGCGGCGAGGGCCAGACCGCCGCATCGCTGCTGAAATAAGGAGATCCTGGTGGTGCTGAATCGCCCTGACCCCGATGCGGATACCAGGCGCCGTCGCGCGTGGCCGGTCATCATGGTGGCCGTCGCATTCTTCGGCCTGCTCGCCTCGCTGCCGGTCATTCTTCCCGCGCTGCACCTGCAGTTGCATTCGGCCGCTCCGAGCTCCCGCTACGGGGTCACGCTGCTGGTAGCGCCGCGCTCGCCGCAGGCAGTGCGCGTACCCGCTGTCGCCGAGCCCATCGATCCCAGCCTCCCGGCGGCCACGCTGCCGACCACGAACCCGGCCCGCGAGACGGCGGCGCTGAGCGCGGATGACCAGCGGCTCCGAGTCATGCTGCACGACGCCGCCAGCGTTTACCAGCCCGAGGTGGTCCCGTTCAGGGGATCACTGCCCACCCTGGTACTGACCGCGGGCCAGGGCACCTACACCGCCGCCACGCTCGTCCAGTACGGCGCGCTTGTCATGCTGCCGCACCAGGCGGCGCTGCTGCTCGACAACGTGTACGTCGCCACCAACGCCTCGCTGAGCCTCGGCGGCCCCACGCTACGGACGCTTTACCTGGACAGCGGCAGCGGCGGCTTCGCGTCGATCGTCGCTTGGGACGGCAACCTCGCGTTCCACGGAACTTCCGAGCAGCCGATGACGATCATGGGCTGGGACAGGTCCACCAGCAGCCCGGCCGTCGACGTGGGCGGCGGTCGCCCCTACATCCGTGAGGCGGGCGGGAACATGACGCTCACGGACGCGCGGGTCACGTCCCTGGGCTTCTGGAGCGGCCGAACCAGCGGGGTGGCGTGGACCGGGCTCAGCGGCAAGCCGAGCACCGGCGGCGCGACCTCCTCCACCTTCACCGGCGACACGTATGGCGCGTTCGTCTCCCGGGGATCAGGCGTGACGTTCCGCGACGACCTTTTCGAGTACAACGCGCTCGACGGGCTGCATATCCACCGCTACTCCCGGAACACCACGGTGATCTCAAGTTCGGCTGTCCGTAACGGCGCCAACGGATTCGCCGTCAGCCAGGCCACGCAGAACACCCTGCTCGAAGACGACATATCCGAGCGCAACAGCGGCAACGGCTTCTTCCTCAACGGCCGGCCGCTGGCCACCGGCGCCTCCGCATCCGGCGGCTCCATTGCGCCGGGGTCAGGGACGACCGTCGAGTACAGTGCCGCATCGAACAACGGGCAGATCGGGATCCTGGCCGAGGGTGGCACGGGGACGGTCATCAAGGGCGACCAGGTGTGCGCGGCCGTCACAGCGGTTGCGGTCCGTGACACCGCGACGGATGCGGTCGTCACCGGCAACACCGTCTGGTGCCATCCGAGCTCCGGCTTCACCGTCGGCCCGTACGCCCCGGGGACCGTGCTGGCCGGGAACGCGGTCAACGGGGCCAGGACGGCGTTCCTGATCCGTAGCGCCGGCCACGTCGAAATGGACTCGAACCTGGTCACCAACGCGACCGTGTTCGGGGTCAGCTCCAGGGGAGCAACGTCGGTGGTGACGGGCACCGGCGATACGTTCGCCGGAACCGGCTTCCGGCCGATCGATGCGCGCGAGGGCGCGCCCCTGCCCGCGCTCTACGCCACCAACACGGCCGGCTGGTCGGTCCACGCGCACACTACGTTCCTGACCTACCTGCAGTTCCACCCGCTCGCGGCGATGTGGCTCGGGGTCCTGGCCTTGGTCGTGCTGGCCTGGGCATGGTCCCGCACGCGGCGCGTCCCGTCGCACCCGTACTTGGCGAGCACCCAGTGGAGCGGCGAGGCGTGGGCCATTACGACGCTCGACGCGGCCGACGAAGTCGACGAAGCCGACGCGGAGCCGCCCGTAGCGTCCTGGCCTCATGCCACGGCCGGGAGCGGAACCGGGGCCACGTCCTGGGATGCGCCCGGATCGGCCTGGGAAGTGTCGGAGCCCTTCGGGCGGGATAATCCCGCCCGGCCCACCCGGAACGGAAGGGAAGGCCAGTGGTGATCTCGCTGCGCACGGGCCTGGCGTCTGTGCTGGCGCTCGTCCTCGCGAGCCTCGCGCTCGCCGCCTGCGGCGGCGCGACCGCTACGGTCGGCGGCA
>Ga0302326_10020907_pt1 | contig 13443 bp, 14 predicted proteins | sample Palsa_T0_3_FD_202264 | JGI IMG/M metagenome (GOLD analysis project Ga0302326, IMG submission 202264) | Peat permafrost microbial communities from Stordalen Mire near Abisko, Sweden - Palsa_T0_3 | ecosystem: Environmental > Terrestrial > Soil > Palsa > Peat permafrost | place: Sweden: Abisko... | reverse complement strand
GCGGATTGAGCCAGACCAGCCGGCGGCAGGACCGGTGCAGCCGGTCGATCTCGAATTGCAGACTGTCGTCGGCGTCGCGCTCCAGCCCGTCGGTGATGAGCAGCACCACCGCCCCCTGCCCGAGCACCCGCCGCGCCCATTGCTTGTTGAAGGCATGCAGCGACGACGCGATCCGGGTCCCGCCCGACCAGTCCGGCACGCTTGCCGAGCAGGACGCCAGCGCATCGTCCGGATCGCGCTCGCGCAATGCGCGGGTGACATTGGTCAACCGGGTGCCGAACAGGAAAGTATGGACGCGCTTTCGCGCATCCGTCAGCGCGTGCAGGAAGTGCAGGAAAATCCGGCTGTACTGGCTCATCGAGCCGGAAATATCGAGTAGCGCCACCAGCGGCGGCGGCTTGGTCTTCGGACCGATGAACTTCAGGTCGATGAAATCACCGCCGCCTTTCAGGCTGGCGCGAAGCGTGCGGCGAATGTCGATCAGGTGACCACGAGGATGCGGCGCAAGCCGCCGGGTGCGGACTTCGGCGAGCGGCATCACGAGGCGCTTCATCGCCTCTTTGGCGGCGGCGATCTCCGCGCCGGTCATCTGCGCGAAGTCTTTCTTCTGCAGCACCTCGCGATCGGAGACCGTGAGCCTCGCGTCGAGCTCGATCTCGCGCTCCTTCTTGAGCTTGTCGTCGAGCCCGGAAAACAGCGCCTCATGGATACGGGTTGCGCCGGCCTGCGGCGGCTGCGGCGTGTTTGTCGCCGCCTGTGGCAGCATCATCGACAGCAGCTGATCGACATAACCGCGGCGGCGGAAAAAGATCCGGAACGCCTGATCGAACAGCCCCGAATGTTCATGGCGTTTGACGAACACCGAATGCAGCGTCCAGTAAAAGTCATCGCGGGTGCCGACACCGGCAGCTTTCACCGCTTCGAGCGCATCGAGCACCGCGCCCGGGCCGACCGGAATGCCGGCGGCGCGCAAAGCGCGCGCGAAGTAGAGAATGTTTTCGGCGAGGCGGCCGTCGTTCTCTGCCATATGCCCTTCCGTCGCTCGTCGCCGCAACAGCGGCGACCCAGTTGGATTCCCGCTGGAGTTTACCCCCGACTTGATCGGGGGGCGGGAATGAGCGTGAACTGTTACTCAGCCGCTCTTAAATCCGACCGCACTTCTTCGAGCAGCTCCTTGACCTTGCTGCCTTCGAGCTTGGCGATGTCGTCCTGATATTTCAGCAGCACGCCGAGCGTGTCGGAGACTGTAGCGGGATCGAGCGCAACGACGTCGAGCTCGGAGAGCGCCGCCGCCCAGTCCAAAGTCTCGGCGACGCCGGGCGACTTGAACAATTCCTGTTGGCGCAAGCGCTGCACAAAGCCGACCACCTGCTCCGACAGCTTCTTGCTGATGCCCGGCACCTTGGTGCGCACGATTTCCAGCTCGCGTTCCGCGCTCGGATAGCCGACCCAGTGATAAAGGCAGCGGCGCTTCAAGGCGTCGTGCACTTCGCGGGTACGGTTCGAGGTAATCACTACGATCGGCGGATGAGCGGCTTTCACCGTACCCATCTCCGGGATAGTGATCTGAAAGTCACCGAGCACTTCGAGCAGGAACGCTTCGAACGCTTCGTCGGTGCGGTCGATTTCGTCGATCAGCAGCACCGGCGCGCCGGCGGTGTCGGGCTCGAGCGCCTGCAACAGCGGCCGCTTGATCAGGAAGCGGTCCGAGAACACATCGTGCTCGAGCGTGGCGCGGTCGCGATCACCCTCCGCTTCGGCGACCCGGATCGCGATCATCTGCGCCGCGTAATTCCATTCGTAAACGGCGGCCGAAATATCCAGGCCCTCATAGCATTGCAGCCGGATCAGCCGGCGCCCGAGGGTCGACGAGAGCACCTTGGCGATCTCGGTCTTGCCGACACCGGCCTCGCCTTCGAGGAAAATCGGCCGGCCCATCTTCAGGGCCAGGAAAAGCACGGTGCCGAGTGAGCGGTCGGCCAGATAATCGGCCTTCGCGAGCAGATCGACGGTGGCGTCGATCGAGGCCGGAACGGGTTTTACTGTCATAGGGGGACTTTAGCCTATCGGCGCCGAGACTTACATGTAGGTGCGAGGGTCCCCAATAGCCAGAATTGCGCCCGACGGACGGGCCAGCAAAGGGGCGGAGAAATCACCATGAACAAGCCTGTTACTCTCGAAAAGCCTTCGCCGCAATTTCCCACCATCGACGACGGGGTGCGGATCGGCCATGTCCATTTGAAGGTCGCCGATTTGCAACGATCGCTGGATTTCTACTGCGGCGTGCTCGGATTCACCCTGACCACCACATACCCCGGCGCAGCCTTCATCTCGGCCGGCGGCTATCACCATCATATCGGACTCAATACCTGGGAGAGCCGTGGCGGCTCGCCACCCGCGCGCGGCACCACCGGCCTTTACCACACCGCGATCCTCTACCCGACCCGGCGGCTCCTTGCCGATGCACTGTCCCGACTGATCGTCGCCAAGATCCCGCTGGAAGGCGCCAGCGACCACGGCGTGAGCGAGGCGCTCTACCTGCGCGACCCCGACGACAACGGCGTCGAGCTTTATTGGGACCGGCCCAAGGAGCAATGGCCGAAGCGCAAGGACGGCGGGCTGGAGATGTTCACCCACCGGCTCGATCTGGACGACCTTCTTGCGGAGCTCGACAAGACTCAAGTGTAAGTCCCGCTCTATCCCCACTTACTATGTGACCAGAATGATCGCCCCCGTCGTTTTCCGCGCCTCCAGATCGGCGTGCGCACGGGGAGCGTCGCGGAGGGCGTACTCAGCGGTGATGTCGGTGCGAATCTTGCCGGAGGCCACCATCTCGAACAGTTCGTTCGCGGTGGTCAGCAGTTCGTCCCGGGTCGCGGTATAATCCGGCAGGCTCGGATGGGTGAGATAAAGGGAGCCGAGCTGGCCCAAACGGCGCGGCGGTACCGGATCGGGGTCTCCAGAAGCCTCACCAAATGAAATCAGGAAGCCGCGTCTGCGCAACGAAAGCGCGGATTGCTCGAAAGTACTTCGGCCTACGGAATCATAAACCGCATCCACCCCCTCACCGTTGGTCAGCCGCTTCACCTCGCTGCTGAAGTCGCCCTCACCATATTTGATGACGTGGTCGCATCCGTTTCCAAGCGCGGCAGCCACTTTCTCCTCGCTCCCGACCGCTCCAATCACAACCGCGCCAAGATGCTTGGCCCATTGGCACAAAATGGTTCCGACACCGCCCGCCGCCGCATGAACAAGAATTTTGCTTCGAGGCCCAACCTTGTAAGTCTCGCGGACGAGGTAACGCGCCGTCATCCCGCGCACCATCATTCCGGCAGCCTGACGGTCGCTGATCGTGTCCGGCAGCTTGATGACCCGCGCGGCGGGGACCAGCCGCGCTTCCGCGTAAGCTCCATCCGGACCGGAGACGCATGCAATCCGATCTCCAACCGCTATGTCGCGGACGTCGGCGCCAACAGCCTCGACGACGCCAGCGCCCTCCAATCCCAATCCGCTCGGCAGTTTCACCGCGTGCAGGCCGTTGCGGACCAAGATGTCCCGGTAGTTCACGGCGATTGCAGTTTGGCGAACGAGGACCTGCCCCGGGCCGGGAGAAGGAACCTCAACCTCCTCCCATTTCAGGACATCAGGCCCGCCATTTTCGTAAAGCCGAAACGCTTTGGGCATTCGCTTAAAGATTTTTCTGTTGCGATTGCTACACGGTCATGCCGGTTGGCCGGGCGACCAGCGCCGCGACGATTCAATCTTGTTATCGTAAGCCGCTTCGAAAATGCTCGCCGCGAGCGTTGCCCGCACGTGCAGCGTCGCTTTCAGCACATTGCGGAATCCGTGTCTGGAACCCGCCGGCACCACAACCGACTGGTTGGCATGGACGATCGACTTTTCCTCACCAATCCAAATCTCCGCGGCGCCGTCGATAACCTCCAGCACCTCCTCCACGGCGTGCAGATGCGTAGGCGCGCCAAGGCCCGGATCGCAGAACTGATCGAAGATGCACAGCTGCCGGCCCCCATTCAGCGCGGATACGCGCATTCGCGTCATGACGCCGTCGCGCCATTTCTCCAGCGGCTGATCCTCGTGAATGAAAACCTGCATCGCGTGTCCTCTCTCACTTTGCCTGTGCACACCCTGCACTGCTCACTTCAGCCGTGCGCAATTCATGTTAATGGCCGATGCAACCACTTAAGCCCGTAGACGCACAAGGGACAACGACAAAAGTCGCAAGGCGCAATTCGCTCCTCGTCATGACGAGCAACACCGTTCCCGCGATGCGATCGCATCCGCGTGGCCCTTCAAGCGGCGCGAAAGTTTTAAATGCAAAGCGGCGCCTGTCCGCTTGTTCGCCCCCGCAAGATATTTATAGTATAGTCCCCTATACTATACTATATGAGGCCCATTATGACCCATACCATCCGCGAAAAGTCCAAACTACTAGCCCGCGTGAGGCGCATTCGCGGTCAAGTCGAGGCAGTCGAACGCGCCCTCGAAGCTGAAATCGGTTGCGCCGATGTTTTGCGGGTCATTGCTTCTGTCCGCGGAGCTGTCAACGGCTTGATGGCGGAGGTGATGGAGGAGCACATCAAATGTCATGTCACCGCACCATCCCTTGCCGCCAAGGAACGTGACGAAGGGGCCGACGATCTCATTGAGGTGGTTCGCGCCTATCTGAAGTGAAGCGTTGAGGTGTCGATCATGACCGACCTTGCAAGCCACAATCACGTATTTCTCGGCGAGGGCCACGAAAAGAACGAGCGCCGCACCTGGATGGTGATCGCGTTGTGCTCCTTCATGATGGTGGCAGAAATCGTCGGCGGCCTTATGTTCGGCTCAATTGCGCTGGTTGCGGATGGGCTGCACATGTCAACCCATGCAAGCGCGCTGTTGCTGGCTGCCCTCGCCTATAGCTACGCGCGGCGGCATGCGAACGATACGCGTTTTACCTTCGGTACCGGGAAGCTTGGTGATCTTGCGGGTTTTTCGAGTGCCATCATCCTCGCCATGATTGCTCTGCTGATTGGCTACGAGGCCGCCATGCGCTTCGTCTGGCCTGTTCCAATCGACTTTAATGAAGCAATCCCCATCGCCGTCCTTGGCTTGGTGGTCAACGTTGTAAGCGTTTTTCTCCTGAGCGGCGGCGGACATGATCATAGCCACTCCCCCGGCCACTCCCACGGCCATTCCCACTCCGGTCATGACCACGCTCATGAAGCAAGCCATGACGAAACCAGCACCGTCGAATTTGCCGAGCATGAGCACGCAGACAGTTCGGCTAATCGCGACAACAATATGCAGGCCGCGATCATCACGTTTTCGCGGACGCGGCAGTGTCGTTGTCGGTCATCATCGGCCTTTTGTTTGGGCGCTTGCTGGGTTGGACATGGATGGATCCAGTGGTGGGTCTGGTTGGAGCGGTCGTTATCGCTGTTTGGGCTTACAGCCTCGTGCGCGGTACGGGGGCCGTTTTGCTCGACATGAACCCCGACCAGGGCATGGCCGAACGTATGCGAGCCGCAATCGAGACAGATGGCGACCAAATAACTGATCTGCATTTGTGGCGACTTGGGCCCGGCCATTTGGGGGCAATTCTTTCTGTCGCAACACGAGAACCGCGGGGACCTGAGTATTATCAATCCCTGCTGAGGCGATTTCGGGCCCTGTCCCACGTGACGGTCCAGGTGCAACGCTGATTTTCCTAATGTCCGCGATGTGCCGCTAAGCGACGTCATCGCGAAGACCAGACGGAACTTTAGCTCCCGTGGCCTTTCTTTCGGGCGCTGGCATCGAGCGATTAGCAGCCTTCAGTCATTGGTAACGACCGTCCGCTATCAGAACGTCAAACTGGCTTAAGTCTGAGGGGCTGGTTCAGAAACCCCGGCTGTTCCGCCGGGGTTTTTTCCTTATTTCCGCAACATTTTTGCACGAGCGTAATCAGGACTAGGTCCCGGGGGCGTTCGGGGAGTCCTGCCGTGGCGGAATACCGTTTTTACACGCTGACCAAGTACGACCAGGTTGCCCGTCTCCCCGTCGACCGCGAATGCGCCGATGACGATGCTGCGATCAGGGAAGCAGGTCGTATCGCCAAAATCGAACCGGTCGAGATTTGGCAGGGCATGCGCAAGATTGCGTTGTTGAAGCCTCCGGTTTTGAAGGTGGCGTAACCGACGTCATGCCCCCGCACTGAGCGACATCATCGGCAAGACCGGACGAATCCAGCAAATTTAATGAGGCGGTGCCTTGGTGACCATTGCCGGCGGCGTTGTTTTCTCCGAGGGCGGGCTCGGTGTGAACGCAAGGGTGACCCAAGCATTGAAACCTGACGGCCGATTTGCAGCGTCGAACTCCCAGTAGCTCTTGAAATTAAGATAGGTCTGGAACGACGCGCCCGGAATGATGAAACCGATCTGCGGTCCGGCTGCCGCGACGCGCGACTCGAACGGGCACAGCGCCGGCAGGCAACCGCTGTCGGCGGAGACCTGGTCGTAGACATAGCCGACAGCGCCGACGAACACCGTCTTGCCGAGGAAGTGCGACGCGCCCCAGTCGAGATGCCAATCAATGCCGTTCTGATAGCCGGTGCTGGCATTGACGAGGTTGTACGTCAGGCCGGTGACCGCGGAAAACTCATTGCCGGTTTGCGGATTGAAGTAGGTGTACCCGACACCGCTATCGACGGCGCCGTGCCCGATGCCGATGTTGGCGAGGCTGCTCGTGTTGTACGTGCCGACCGGGATGTCGCCCGTCGCGTAAACCATCCAGTTGTTGACCCCTGAATTCCATTTCAGCGTCGCCAGCGGATAGAGATCGCTGAACCCATCCCGGCCGTCGTCGATCCCGCCTTGCCGGTTTATGACGCCGCCGGCCGGTCCGGTCAGGGTTAGCGTCCCGTCCAGGCCGGCAATGCTGCGCCCAACAGCCTCTGTGACACCAACGGCCAATTGACCGCCGAACACCGGAGTCGCGAAGGTGTACGATGGCGCGATGAAAACCAGGTCCGGCGTGGCCTTTATCGTAGCGTTGAGATTGACATTGACCGTGGCGTTGAACCTGCCGAGCGTCACCTCGCGCGAAGCGGCGACAGCGCCGCTGCCGCTACGAGTTGGCCGTCGTCGTCGAAGTAGATGAACCCTTTTCGATCGGAATGCTCTTGCTGGCCGGTCAGGAGCCCTAACTGATTGTAGCCGTCGAGGTGCACCCGGTAGGTACGACCGCCGGTTTGCCAGCCGGTCAACAGCCGGTCCTTCACGTCAGTATCGCCAGCAGCGTCGGAAACCAGTCGTGACTGGAAAAAATGTCGTTGGCGATGCTTCCAGGTTTGATGTGACCCGGCCAGCGCACCATCGCCGGCACGCGGAAGGCACCTTCCCAATTGGTGTCTTTCTCGCTCCGAAACGGCGTCATCGCCGCGTCAGGCCAGGAATTCATGTGCGGGCCGTTATCAGTCGTATAGACGACGAATGTGTCGTTGACGATGCCGAGGTCGTCCAAAGCTTTCAGCAATTTTCCAACGTCGCCGTCGTGTTCGAGCATGCCGTCGGCATATTCGTTGTCCGGCATGCCGCTTTGACCGCGCATCGAGGCGCGAACGTGCGTGTAGAGATGCATGCGAGTCGTGTTCATCCAGACGAAGAATGGCTTGTTCGCCTTCACCTGCCGTTGCATGAAGTCGATAGCCGCGGCAGTCGTTTCGTCGTCGATCGTCTCCATGCGCTTTCTGTCGAGGGGCCCGGTGTCCTCGATCGTCTGCTTGTCCACCTTGCCGAAACGCGGGCCGACAGTCGGATCGTCGCGGTCGCTAGCCTTGGTCTTGAGCACACCACGCGGTCCGAACTTGGCTTTGAACTCGGCGTCCTTCGGATAGTCTGGATCTTCCGGCTCTTCTTCGGCATTGAGGTGATAAAGGTTGCCGAAGAACTCGTCGAAGCCGTGCACCGTCGGCAGGAATTCGTTACGGTCGCCGAGATGGTTCTTGCCGAACTGGCCGGTGGCGTAGCCGAGCGGTTTCAGCGCTTCGGCAATGGTTATGTCTTCTGGCTGGAGCCCGACCGTAGCGCCCGGGATTCCCACCTTTGAAAGGCCGGTACGCAGGACCGCCTGACCCGTGATGAATGATGATCGCCCTGCCGTGCAACTCTGCTCGGCGTAATAGTCGGTGAACATCAGGCCTTCTTTGCCGATGCGATCGATATTCGGCGTGCGGTAGCCCATCAGTCCGAACGTGTAGGCACTGATGTCAGACTGGCCGATATCGTCGCCGAAGATGACGAGGATGTTCTGTTTCTTGCCGCTCGCTGGCGTTGCCGGTTGAGCCTGCGCCTGGGCGACTTGCACGGCGCTGCCCGTTGCAATCGCAGACGCTGCGGCAAGCGTGGTGCCGCCGAGGAGAATGTTGCGTCGGTTAAGCGATTTCTTCTTTAGGTTAGTCTTGTCTCCGTCGTTATCCTTGGCCATTGCTCGCTCCCTTTTTTAATGAAGCAGCTGAATCCGATGTGGCTCGTGGAGAACCTTCGTCATTTGCCGCCGCCACTGGCGCCTTCCTGAACCATCGCGAGCGCCCACTCGATGCTCAACGTCCCGCCCACCTGGCTCGGCGGGTATTCTCTGAACGTCGCAAGGAATTGTCCGACAATGTTCACGCCGGGCACCATCGTCCACAGCTTGTCGCCCCACCATCTGGCGTACATCATCGACTCGTCCTGGTAGCGCTCCCACGGATCTTGCCTGAGGTTGGTCACCAGCGGAACGTTCGTCGATTCCGGCGTGCCGGTGAACAGGTTGCCTTTGATTGTCTTGAAGCTGAGCTTCCAGTCGTCATAGCGCAGCGCTGTCAGATCGCCATTGTCGGTGAAGTAGAAGAATTCGTGCCGCGGTCCCTGTGCGGCTTCGCCCTTGAAGAACGGCACAAAGTTATAGCCGTCGAGATGGACCTTGAAGGTCTTGTCGCCGACCTGCATGCCCTGCAAAAGTTTTTCCTTCACGTTCGGATCGCCGGCACCGGCCAATAGGGTCGGCATCAAGTCCTCCCCGGCAATGATCTCGTTGACAATGATTCCGGGCTTAATGGTGCCGGGCCATTTCACAACAAGTGGCACGCGGAAACCGCCCTCATAGGTCGTGCCCTTCTCGCCCCGGAACGGGCTGTTGCCGCCATCCGGCCAACTGAAGGTTTCGGCGCCGTTGTCGCTCGTGAAGATCACGATGGTGTTGTCGGCGATACCAAGGTCATCCAGCTTCTTGAGCAACTCGCCGACTTCCCAATCCAGTTCCATCATGGCGTCAGCATAAAGGCCGTACCCGCTCTTGTTCTCCCACTTGGGCGAAAGATGCGTCCAGACATGCGTGCGCGTGCTGTTGTGCCAGAGGAAGAATGGCTTGTTGGCCTTCACCGAGCGGTCCATGAAATCGACCGACCGGCGAACCAATTCCGCGTCGATATCCTCCATGTTGGTTTTGGCTTTTGGATCCATGTTCGGATGCGGCGGCAGAGGACCGCCATCCGCGATTGTCTGCTTGCCGACCTTGCCCCACCGCGGATCCGTAGTGGGATCGTCGACGCTGGTTGCTTTGGTGTCCAAGATGTTGCGGGGGCCAAATCGCTCCAGGAACTGGGCACTCTTCGGGTAATCCGGCTCGTACGGCTCCTCCATCGCATTGAGGTGGTAGAGGATGCCGTAAAACTCATCGAAGCCGTGCACCGTGGGGAGATATTCGTTACGGTCGCCGAGATGGTTCTTGCCGATCTGCGCCGTTGCGTAGCCGAGAGGTTTGAGGAACTGGGCGATTGTCGGGTCGCTGTCCTGCAAACCCTGTTTGGCGGCCGGCATGCCGACTTTAAGTAGACCGGTACGGAACGGAGTCTGTCCGAGAATGAAAGCGGCGCGTCCCGCTGTACACGATTGCTGGGCGTAATAATCGGTAAACAGCGCGCCTTCCTTGGCGATCCGGTCGATGTTGGGCGTGTGTCCGCCCATCATGCCGCGATGATAAGCGCTGATATTCCAGATGCCGACATCGTCGGCCATGATGACGAGGATGTTCGGCTGTTTTCCGGTCGGCGCCGTCGATGCTGGTTGCTGCGCTTGCGCAGAGGCCGCAACACCTGCACTCAGCAGCGCTGACGCGGCCACCAGCGACGTGCCCCTCAACAAGAGATCGCGCCGTTTGAACCCTTCACTGTTTGGCGAGTTGCCGTCGTCGGACTTTCCTTGCATTTTGTCCTCGCTCATGACGCACTCTCTTTCTGATTATTTCTGACGACGCACCGAAATCCGACGTGGCTTGTTGACGTATCAACCGCTTCCGCGTGGCGCGCAGCCGGGCGGTAGCGGCGGCAGTAATTCGGCGCGCATAGATGCGAGCCGCCTTTAAGAACCTTGCGGGGAATTCTGATTTGCGGCTGGCAAGCGTCGTAGCTCGCATCTTCACGGCCGCCGCGCGGATTCTCGGGGACACAGCACGCTTTCGACGCGTCAGCTTCGTGCTTGCTTGACCACCAATTGGCCGTCCACTCCCACACATTGCCGATCATGTCGTAGACGCCGTAACCATTTGCGGGGAAGGACAGGACTGGCGAGGTGCGCTCGAAGCCGTCGTCACACAGATTTTCGTGCGGGAAGTTGCCCTGCCAGGTATTGGCGCGATGCTTGCCGCCAGGGGTGAACTCGTCGCCCCATGAGAATTCGGCTCCGTCGAGCCCGCCGCGCGCGGCGTATTCCCACTCGGCTTCGGTCGGCAGATCCTTGCCCACCCATTTGGCGTAGGCGAGTGCATCACCGAACGTCACATGCACGACAGGATGATTATCGAGCGCATGGATGTTGCTCTTCGGGCCGTACGGATGCCGCCAGTTCGCGCCTTTGAGAAACGTCCACCACTCGCCCCAGTTTTTCAGATCGACCGGATGATCGGGTGGCGTGAACACCAGCGAACCGGCATAGAGCATATGCGGCAACGCGCCCGGATAATCTTTCGGATCGGGCGGAAGCTCGGCGAATGTGACGTGGCCAGTTTCGCGGACGAATTGTTTGAACTGCCGATTGGTGACCGGCGTACGATCGATCCAGAAATCATCGACGCTGACACGATGAACTGGAGCCTCTTCCGGATAATGCCTATCCGATCCCATGCGGAACGTGCCGCCCGGAATCAGGATCATGTTCAGCGGCGCCGATTGACCCGGCGGCCGCTCCGACACATCGATTGCGCTATCGCCCACGGGCCCTCGCACTACACGAGTTCAGCCTCAAAGTTCGTCGCGCCGAATGTCTTTCAAACTTGTAGCCAGGCTATTGCCGCAAAGATTGTCTCTTTAGATAAATCCGGCGCCCCTACTCGCACTACGTTATCCGTAATTATGGCGCGCAACCCATGACAAACACGTGATGACTCGTTTTGCACACACCGGAGCAATTTTAGCTGCTATCGTCCCGTGGTAGTGTTGTTTGGCGTCAACAACTGCTCGTCTGTCTCGCGGACGTCGCACGAGAATTATGCGCCCGCAAGCATTGCGTTAGCTCAAATGAAAACGGCTCGCAGCTATACGCCGCGAGCCGTCTGAACTAATCCAGACAGCGGCAGATCAGTTCGCCGGCTTTCCGATCGCTTCTGCCACCGCGCGGCGCGCCAGAACGCTGACAAGGTGCGCGCGGTATTCGGCGCCGCCGTGAATGTCCGCGTTCATGCCGTCAGCGGGAATGGTCAGGCCCTCGAGCGATTTCGGCGAGAAGCGCTTCTTTAGCGCCTCCTCGAACGACTTCACCCGGAACACCCCGTTCGAGCCGGCGCCGGTCACCGCGACGCGGTTTTCGCTGCCGCGCTTGGCGACGAACACGCCGACCAGCGCGAAGCGCGACGCCTGGTTGCGGAACTTCTGATACGCGGCCTTCTTCGGAATCGGGAAGATCACCTTGGTGATGATCTCGGACGGCTCCAGCGCGGTCGAGAACATGCCGGTGAAATAATCGTCGGCCTTGATGCGCCGCTTGTTGGTGACGATGGTCGCGCCGAGCGCGAGACAGGCCGCCGGATAATCGGCGTTCGGATCGTTGTTGGCGATCGAGCCCCCGATCGTTCCCATGTGACGCACCGCCGGATCGCCGATCAGGCCAGCCATGTGCGCCAGCACCGGAATAGCCTTCTGCACCACCGGCGAGTTGTTGACCTCGAAGTGCTTGGTCATTGCGCCGATGGTGATCGAACGGCCGCTCTCCTCGATGCCGGACAAGCCTTCGATCGCCCACATGTCGAGAATTTGTGGCGGCCCGGCGAGCCGCAGCTTCATGGTTGGCAAGAGCGACATGCCGCCGGCCAACAGCTTCGCGTCTTCGTTTTTGGTCAGCATGTTCGCCGCCTGACGAACGGTCCCAGGGCGGTGATAGGTAAAGGCGTACATCGCAGTCCTCCGTTTATTCCGCGGCCTTCGATGTACCGGCGTCGCCACGCATCGCCTTGCCGCCGGCCGCGATCGCTTTCACGATGTTATGGTAGCCGGTGCAGCGGCAGATGTTGCCTTCAAGCTCCTCGCGGATGGTCTTGTCGTCGAGATCGTTGCCTTTGCGGCGAACAATATCGACCGCGGTCATGATCATGCCGGGCGTGCAATAGCCGCATTGTAGACCGTGATTTTCGCGGAAGGCTTCCTGCATCGGATGCAGTTGCGTCTCCGACGGCGCGAGACCCTCGATGGTCATCACGTCCGCACCTTCGAGCCGCAGCGCCAGCACCGTGCACGACTTGATCGCCTTGCCGTCGACAAGGACGACGCAAGCGCCGCATTGCGACGTATCGCAACCGACGTGAGTGCCGGTGAGCCGCAAATGCTCGCGCAAAAACTGCACAAGCAATGTGCGGGTGTCGACATCGCCCGAAACGGGCTTTCCGTTCACCGTCATGGAAACGGCTGCCATGGGCTCCTCCTCAGGAATCAGGCCAAACGTTTCGAATCGCCGGATTTTCATACAACCGGCTGGCCCCAGAGGCGAAATCGGATCGTTTTTGCCGTTTTTCGTACCCTGGAACGAGAATTACTCTGAACCGCAGCCTAGGCGGCGGTCAAGTCAGTTCCACCTCCGAATGGAGCGCTTATTCGCCGCTCCGAAGCACATAAGGCGCATACGTCGGTCCCATATACGCGCAAACCGGGTACGCAAACGAGGTGTCCCGTAACGCGCGCATCATGGCCCGGCAGCGTAGCCTCCGTTACGGCGCTTCGACCGCCTTGACGAAATTCTGGAAAAAATCGTCGGCAACTTTCTTGGCAGCTCCGTTGACCAGCCGCTGGCCGAGTTGTGCAAGCTTGCCGCCGATCTGGGCTTCGACATTGTAGGTGAGCAGCGTGCCGCCATCTTTCGGTTCGAGCTTCACGACCGCGCCGCCTTTGGCAAAGCCCGCGACACCGCCCTCACCCTGGCCGGAAATCTTGTAGCCGTT
>Ga0302326_10020905_pt1 | contig 13443 bp, 11 predicted proteins | sample Palsa_T0_3_FD_202264 | JGI IMG/M metagenome (GOLD analysis project Ga0302326, IMG submission 202264) | Peat permafrost microbial communities from Stordalen Mire near Abisko, Sweden - Palsa_T0_3 | ecosystem: Environmental > Terrestrial > Soil > Palsa > Peat permafrost | place: Sweden: Abisko... | reverse complement strand
CGTCGCCCACTTTCAACAGCGCATCGCAAGCCGACGCCATGCCGCCGATCCATCCGCCGGTGGAGTAATCGATGAAGGGGTACGTGCCGTTGAACAACAGGTCGCCGGTGTGCAGCACGTTTGGGCCCGGAAAGAACAGGTAGGCATCGCCATCGGTATGCGCCGGCGGGACGACGCCGTATTCGATTTTCTCTTTGCCGAAGGTGAGTTGGCCGCCTTTGGTGAAGGTCTGGGTCGGCAGGCCTTGAGGCTTGAGCGGCTCGATAACGCGGTTCAGCGCTTCCATGGTCACCTTCTGACTGAGCCATTTCTTCGAGTTCACATGCGCGATGATTATCGCGCCGCTCTTGCCGAGCGTTTCGTTGCAGCCCACATGATCGAGGTGCCAGTGAGTATTGAACACCATCCGGAAAGGGTGCGAATCCACCTGGGCGGAAACGGTTTGGAGCAAATCGGCGGACCGCTCCGCCAATCCGCCATCCACCATCATCAGGCCGTCATCGGAAATGACGATGGCCACATTGCCGCCATCGCCCATGAGCACCGCGAGGCGGCTGGAAAGCTTGGTGGCCTGGATGGGCGCCGGCGTCTGCGGGAAGACAAACGAAACGCCCGCGGGCGCCGCGATCAGAGCGCGAAGAAAGTCTCTGCGATTCGGCATAAGTCTGAGATGAAGGTTAGCATGCCTCGCTCGAAATCATGTCGCCCGCAAATCTCCGAAAGAAACGTACCGCGAGATGAGGGAATTTTCGCAGCGACCCATTCGTCAAACTGTTCCTCGCGGTAGTCAAGCACCGGGAGGAAAAGCAAAACAGCAAGCGCTCCGAAGCAGTGGCGCAGTTGGGTTCACAGATTCTTGACGTGTTGGCGGGGGGCACGTTCTACGACGGGTACAGACCGATGGCAGCGTAAGTCGGGGGGAGACAGGCGCGCTAGTGCTAGTCGGAAGGCTCGAAGCGCTGCACGGCGCTCTCTGCGGGCAGCCTCAGCCGGGCCACGCAGCCGGGACCATCGGTGCGATTCTCCAGAGTCAGCGCGCCGCCGTGCCCTTCGGCGATTTGGCGGCTCAGTACCAGGCCGATTCCGGAGCCTCCGGGCTTGGTGGTAAAGAACGGCACGAACAGGTTGGCCGTGCTGGATAGGCCGGGTCCGTCGTCCTTGATCCAGATTTCGAGCATGGCGCCATCGCGGCGCCAGCCGGCCTTCACACTGCCGTTGGTGGTGAGCGAAGCGTCGGCGGCGTTGCGCAGCAGGTTGATCAGAACCTGCTCCAGTTGATCCGGGTCGCCTTGGATGGCGATGTCCGGGCCCGGCACCACTTCCACGGGAAGGCGCGTTTCGAAGCTGGCGGCGCGGCCCACGCACGAGGCAACCTCCAGCGGCTGCAATTGAGGGCGCGGCAGCTTCGCCAGGCGTGCGTATGAGCCAATGAAGCGGCTGAGGCTTTCCGAGCGCGAGGTGATCACGGTGAGGCCGCGGCGCATATCGTCGCGCCAATCGTCGGCCAGCTGGTCGCGCGAGATGATGCTGATCAGGCTGCCGGCGATGGATTTGATGGGCGCGAGCGAATTGTTCAGCTCATGGCCCAACACGCGCACCAACCGCTGCCAGGCCTGCAATTCCTGCTCGCTGAGGGCTTGCGTGAGGTCGGAGAGCACTACCAGCTCGAGCGGCAGGCCGCGCTCGCGGATGCCCGTGCGGCGTAGACCGAAGCGTCCGGCGCCTCCGGGAAAAGAGGCTTGCAAAGTGGTTTGCGGCGGCCCGTCCAGGCAGGCTTCCATGCGCAGTTCCCCGGCGGTCTGGCCGAGCAGCATCTCCTGTTGTTTATCGAGCAGGCGCTCGCCGCCGCGATTCACCAGGCGCAGGCGGCGGTGCTCGTCGAAGGCGAAGATGGCGACATCGATCTCGCGCATGACCGTGCGCAGCAGAGTAGTCGCTTCCAGCGCGCCGAGGCGCTGTTCGCGAAGCGTGCTGCCCAGCGTGTTGACCTCGCGCATCACTTCGCCCAGCGCGTCGTCGTCGCGATATGAGCGGCCACGCACGGAAAAATCGCCCTCACGCAGGGCGCCGAGCAAATTGGAAAGCGTTTGCAGCGAGAAGACCACGCGCTCGCGCAGGGCGAGAACGCATACCAGCCACACAATCAGAATGCCGGCGGTGATGGAGATCTGCGTTCTAAGCTCGTGGCCGCCGGTCCAAAAAACGTAAAGCGCGCAGGCCGAACCCGGCAGCGCTGCGATGGTAGCCAGCAGGACAACACGATTCTCGTAACTGATGCGTCCCGGCTTGATTCGGCCGCTCATCTGTAAGGCGGACCCCCCGGTTCGCGCGGGCCCCCCTGGACCCGCTTTTCGCCCAACCCGTTGAGCCTCAGGCGATCCCCAAGAGGCCGACGGGGGCGTCGGCCGCGGACCAGGGGGTCCGCCCTACAAATCACAGCCCATACCTTTGCAGCCTGCGGTAGAGCGCGCTGCGGCTCAAGCCCAGCGCATTGGCGGCGTGGCTGACGTTGCCGTTGAAGCGCGCCAGCGCCTTTTTGATGAGCAGAGCTTCCACGTCTTCGAGGCTCATCTCTTCGAGGCGGGGCGGACCTTCACGGCCCGTGCGAAGACCCAAATCGGCCGCCCGAATGGTCTCGCCTTGCGCCATCAGCACGGCGCGCTCCACGGCATGATCGAGCTCGCGCACGTTGCCCGGCCATGAATGCGCCAGCAGGGCTTTGACGGCTCCTTCATCGAAGCCGGAGAACGGTTTACGGTAATGGTCGGCATGCTGCCGCAGGAAATGCGCGGCCAGCACGGGGATGTCTTCGCGCCGGTCGCGCAGGTGCGGCAGACGAATCTCAATGGTGTTCAGCCGGAAGAGCAGATCCTGGCGGAAGCGGCCCTCGGCTACGGCCGCGCTGAGATCGGCGTTGGTGGCGGAGAAGATGCGTACATCCACGCGGCGGGTCTTCGATGAGCCTACGCGCTCGAACTCGCCGGTCTCAAGCGTGCGCAGCAGCTTGGCTTGCAGAGCCTGTGAAATATTCGCGATCTCGTCGAGAAACAGCGTGCCGCCATCGGCCATTTCGAAGCGGCCCACGCGGTCGGTCTTGGCGTCGGTAAATGCGCCTTTGACGTGGCCGAAGAGCTCGCTCTCGAAGACGCCCTCGGCGAGCCCGCCGGTGTTCACCGTGACCAGAGGGCGCGTGGAGCGCAGCGAAACCGAGTGCAGCGTCTGCGCCACCAGCCCCTTGCCTGTGCCGTTTTCGCCGGTGATCAGCACGTTGGCGTCCGATGGCCCCACGCGCGAGATGACGTCGAGCACCGGGCGCATGGCCACCGATTGCGCGATGAGCTGGGGGAAGCGCTCGGCGCGCAGCGCGTGATTTTCGGCTTCGAGGCGCTGGCCTTTGCGCAGGGCGCGGCCGAGCTCGATCTGCGTTTTGAGGATGGCGGAGAGGCGCGCGTTATCCCAGGGCTTTTGGATAAAGTCGCGCGCGCCGCGGCGCATGGCTTCGACGGCGAGTTCCACGGATCCCCAAGCCGTCATCACAATGACGGGCAGCGTAGTATCGAGCGTCTGAATGCGGTTGAGCAACTCGAGGCCTTCCTGGCCGGAGGTGGTATCGCGGGTGTAATTGAGGTCCATGAGGACGGCGTCGAAGTCGCGCGATTCGACAGCATCGACGGCGGCGGGCGGCGAGTTGACGGATTCGGCCTGGTAACCTTCGCCCTTGACGAGGAAGCGCAGCGCTTCGAGAACGTCAGGCTGATCGTCGGCGATCAGGATGCGAGGCGTGCGGGAATCGGATGATTTCATGGAGTCCTATGAATTGTGCAAACGGTTTCTTGTGGCACTTGCCGGGCCAGTCGTATTCGACTGGAGCTTAAGAACTTAGGATACACGGTTACGGCGGGGAAGTGTCCGTTTGTGGGACGAAGGGAACTGGTTTCGGACTACTGGCGGGGGCGGCGGATCAGTTTGATCCGGGTTCGGGACCACCCGCTGGGCCAAGGTCCGAGAATGGCGACTGTTACGGTCAAGTGGACGCCTATTAGAAGCCAGCAGACTGCCGGGGGCCCGGGGGCTTCGGGGGGTTGCCACCGCAGGATCTGGCTCGGTGATCCTGCTAGAATGCAAGCGATGGCCAAGACTCTGACGGCCGATGACATGCTTCCGCTGGTCGCATCGTTGACGCCGCGGGAACGCGTACGCCTTCTGCGGTTGATTGCCTTGCCGCTGGGTGCGCCCGTATACCTGTCAGTACCGCCTTCACGCAACGAGTTTTCGGCGGACGAGGAGCCCTTTGCTTGGGACGCAGAGGGCTGGGAGGATGTGGGGTGAGGCGTGGTGAAATCCGCTGGTATACGTTTCGGCTTCCCGATAAGCGGCGACCGGTCTAATTCTCACGCGAAATGATGTCATTGATCGGCTGAACGAGATCATTGTGGCGCCGGCGACGCGAACAATCCGAGGGTTGACACGTGAGGTAGTCTTGACCGTCGATGACGGGATGCCGGCCGCATGCGCGCTTAATTTCGATCACGTGCCGCTCGCGCAACGGAGTCGAATTGGTCCGGTCCTATGCGATCTTTTAGAAACGCGATGGGCTGAAGTGCGGGATGCGCTACTCATCTCCTGCGGTTTCGGAAGATCAAGCGATTGATGCGAAAGAGACACGGCCCAGGCATGATCCGATCTCAGTTGCCAAGGGTCGCTTACCTGGGGCCACGCGGCCTAAGACCTGAGGGCCCAAGTCAAGAATGCGACGGAACTCCCCGCGCCCCTTCGATTCCGCACGGCTGATCGTCGATCAGGATGCATGGCGTGCGGGAATCGGCCGGTTGTACTAATTTTCGGAGGGCCTCTCCACCCGATCGATGATCAGAAATTCCACAGTCCCTTTCGCCGATTCCAGTTTCAGTCCGAGTTGTTGCTGCAGGGCTGTATAGATGGAAGGCGGGCCAGATGGGTCGGTCGCTGCCGAACCACCTTGGCTATCCGTTGCCACACGGCAGGGTCCGGCATCGCGTGTGAAATTGAGTTGAACGTCGTACTCCCCAGACAGCCCGGTTCGGTTCAGAACCTCATGCTCGAGTTGTCTGGACAACATTGTGGCAATCGCGTCCGTCGTCACCCGTCTGCCGATGAGGCGTCCGCATCCCCCACGGATCTTGGTTCCGGCGTCGTTGTGCGGCGTCAGCTTCGGCCCATCCTTGGCCACAACCAGCAAGTAGACCGGCATCTGCTTCGCTTCGCGGTGGGTTGTGAGTTGAAATCGGTCGGCCAGCAATTCGCGCACCAGCGATTTTTCGTCCTCCGGGCTGTTGCCCTTGCCGCTGACGATCTTCGCGGCGATGTCGAATCGCTCGCTGTCCACCCATCCGGGCGCTCGCCCGATCTGGTAGTCCTTCACGCCATAGGCCAGGCGAATCAACTCTTTCACAGTTATATTCGTGGCGGTTAGCCGGCCTCGTACGCTATCGATATTCGAGTCGGCAGTGGTGTTGCGGCTTGCCTTGACGGACGCGACATCGAGAGTCTGCGACGGTTGCGCCGGCGCACCGCCAAGAGACGCCAAGGCCATTCCGCAAAGCGTCGTCAAGTGCGTGAATTTCGAAAATCTCATGCCTGATTCCATGAGATCAATACTGTTGTGCGCGCACAAGGTTACCAGAATATAGGCCCGGAGGAGCCATGCCCGCCAGCCTGACAGGCGTTCGATGGCTCAGATCCTCCGATGAAGTCGCGCGCACCGCGGCGCATTGCTTCGACGGCGAGCTCGACGGATCCCCAGGCCGTCATGACGATTACGGGCAGCGTAGTATCGAGCGTCTGAATGCGGTTGAGCAACTCCAGGCCTTCCTGACCGGAGGTGGTATCGCGCGTGTAATTGAGGTTCATGAAGAATGACGACCCGGAACAGTTCCGTGCAATTGGCTGGTGTGGCGGGCGCCTCTGTTCGGTGGTCTTCGAGATCCGGTATGACGCGACGGCGAAACACTACCACCTCTTCACCGCCTGGAGAGCCACCCAATAGGAAGAGCAAAGTTATGCCGAAAACGTTTTAAGGGCACCCTGTCCCCAGGTGAAATCGCCGAGAAGGCCTCGCGAGGCGAAGATATTTCAGCATACTTCACCAACAAGTTCACCGTAGTCAGGCCTGTCCGTCGCGTGAATGTCGATCTGACGCAAGGCATGCTCCGAGAACTCGACGAGCGGGCGGCCCGGCTCAATGTCAGCCGGCAAGCCGTGATTAAGACCCTGCTTGGCCGAGCACTCGCCGAAGCCCCACCCACCCAGCAAGCCAAAACCCAGGCGGAAGGTTGGCTAGCTGAACCATTCTCAGATTAGGGCGTCTATGTGTCCATATGGAAGACACGACGTCGGCGGGCGACTACTTTCCGATAAGCCCGTTTTGCAGCCGCTATTTTCTGCGGCCCTGCGTGCTCTTACTGCCGAAGCCAGTCAGTTCTCGGAAGGCCTCTCCACGTGATCGATGACCAGGAACATCCCCGCTCCCTTGGCTGGCTCCAGCTTCAAACCGATCTTCGGCAGGGCGCGCTGAAATGCCTTGGCAGTCGCCGCGTAATCCGTCTCTGGCATGAAAGGCATCCCGTCGTCTCGGGGTGGGGAATCGGCGACCGGCAGCAACACGCGGCCGGCATCGATCTGCAGATCAAAAAGTCCCGCGATCCCGGTCTTGTCGATCACGTCGCGGTCCACGTTCGAGGAAAGATATTGGCAAAACCTCGCTATCGTCATGTTGGCGAATGTGGTTTTGCCATCGCGAGAGTTCCACCCGTCGCACTGCGGCAGGCCGCGATATTCCCACGGCGCGTTGTTCGTCAGCTTTCTCATTTCGGAAAAGGTAATGCAGCTTCCATCGTGTGAGGGCTGAAGCTTCGGCCCCCCCGCGACCGTCAACTCGTAAGCGGGCGTGTCTCTTGTTTCCCAATGAATCTTCAGGCGGAACCGCTCTTCGAGTAATGCCTGCATCACCGGCCCTCGCATCATCTCCAGAGTTGCCGGATGCTCCGCTTTCGCGTCGATTGTGTACCTCGCCGAATTCCCCCATCCTGGACTGCCCTGAATCTCCTGATAGAAGATTCTCTCGGGAAATGGTGGCACCCCTCGTCCACCACAACCGGTGCAACTAACCCCGCTCGCGTCCGCTGACGGTTCTTCGCGAGAGGCGGCCGTCCAGGCCTTGCCTTCGGGATACGCGAGGTAGGCGTAGCGGATCAGGTTGTCTAAAGACTGGCACTCTTCGGTAAGCCGCTGGGGGTCCCACCGGATCCGGCCTCCGCCTCCTCCCTTACCCGCTTCTACCTCCTCACCCTTGCACAGCTTGATCGAAGCCACTTCGAATTTCGGCAGTGCAGGTGTGGACTGGGCGCGGATCGTCGGCGTGTTCAGGATGCCCACCACGATGGGCGTCGCCAAAGCCGACATCCCCGCAACTGCCAGGGCCAGCTTCCGTGTGAATTGCCGTCTGCGCAGAATGCTATTAGACATGATATGCATCGATTTCATCTCTGCCATCACAGCTTCCGGAAGTCAGTCCATTCGGCTTCATTCAATTCATTCTATTAACTTCTCCGCCATCGGCGGGATTGTGGACGAAAGGGCTTTCCGGAAACTTGCCCTTGGGTCAGCCGGCGCCACTTTGCCGTAAGACCGTTCGTTCGTTGTCGCGCACGCGCGCAAATATTCGGCGATGGCAGCTATCGAATCCTCACTACCTCCCCAGCCCTGATTGAAGCTATCGCGGAAATCGCCGCTGGCGCCAAGAGCGCTAGATCTCCCAATCGGTTGGTCGGCCCACACAGAATCACCAGGGCAATCCTCCTTCCGCTCAGATTTTGTTGATCCGGAATGTTCTGATCGACGGTAATCAGGACGTCAAAACCGGCTTCTTCGGCAGCCTCCAGGAGACGGCCGTTTTTCAAGCCTGCCAGGCTGGCGAAGCGGGCTGTTTGACAATCGTGGCCAGGGAATAGAAGACGCAGTCGCTCGTCGACGCATTCATCGACCAGAAGCTTCATGAGGCAAGAAGAAGCTTTCGTGCTTCCGCCAGCGCATCCAAGGCCAGAGCGCGCGGAACGGTCGGGAACCCCAGTAGAAAGTCCTCCAGGGTGTCCCCGCCCTCGAGGTATTCGAACATCGTTTGGACGGGAACTCGCGTTCCTCGGAATACGGGCACGCCATGCATAGTTTCAGGATCTGCGGCGATCGCGTGGGTCACGACTTCATTGTCGCTCAGTTGGCAACCGGCGGATACTTCCCCGCGGCGCAGCCATCCGCCTGGACACAAAACACCCGTCGCTGACATTTGCGGGGCACAGTGGGATAGGTCCCCCTGACGCCGTACTATTTGCTTACCAGAAGCTTAAGGCAATCATCCAGCAGAACTGGCCGGCTACTTCTTAGCGCTCTTGTCGATCCAGCTCGACCAATATTCCTTCCACTCCACCTGTTCTCCCGCGGGCAGCACGTGGATCGGATTCAGCCCGTCGAGCATCACGGCATACTCGTCGGTGTGCGTCTTCTTCGACTGATTCGCCAGCGCCTTGGGATGCGGTCCGTGGTGGATGCCGCGCGGGTGCAGCGTGGCGTAACCGGGCTTGATGTTGTCCTTGCTGAAGAAATCACCGTCGTGGTAGAAGATGAACTCGTCGTAATCGGTGTTGCGGTGGAAGAACGGCACGCGCATGGCTTCCGGATCCTGCTCGAATGGCCGCGGCAGGAAACTGCACACCACCGCGCCTTCGGTAACGAACGTCGAGTGCGCGCTGGGCGGCAGGTGCACGCGGTGGCTCATCACGGGGCGGATGTCGCGCATGTTGAGCTTCCAGACCGTGAGGTCGCCCTTCCAGCCGACGACATCAAGCGGGTTGAACGGATACACCACCTTCGAAATCTCATCCTCGGCCTTGATCCGGACCTCCCACTCGCGGCTATCGTCGAGGATCGGCGCGGCTTCTGGCGTGATCACAATTCCGGGATCGTACAACGCATGGTGGCCGAGCAGGCCTTTATCGGGAGGGTTGAATTCGGTGCGCGACTGCACGATCAGGAAAAAATTATCCGACGTTTCCGGGATCAGCCGGTAGGTAACTGCGCGCGGCACAACCAGGTAGTCGCCGGGCTCGAAATCGAGCGGGCCGAAATCGGTTTCGATTTCGCCGCGGCCGCGATGCACGAAAATTAACTCGTCGCCATCGGCGTTGCGGTAGTAGAACGGCATGGGTTGCGAGCGGCGGGAGACATAGAGCGTAATATCGTGATTGCCAAGGAACGCTACCGGCATGCCTTCGGGATCGTGGCAGTCGGACGGGGCAAGCTGGTTGAGGTCGAAAAGGTGCGGCCGCAGTTTACCTTCGAAGCGAATCCAGCCCGTAGGCGGGTGGGCGTGGTAGAGGTGGGCGCTCTTACCGTAGAAACCCTTGCGGCCGTGTTCCTCTTCGTAAGTTCCCGCCGGAACGGCGACGTGCGCTTGCGACGCGAATTTGCCCTTCTTGAGTGGATACATAGCGGCCTCTTACTCCAGCATACCTGGACGCGGGACGGAGCGATTCACCGGCGATCGGGCGATTAGGATATGCTCACGAGATGACACCTGAAGGCGCTGAAGAGATCCTCCGGTTTCTGCTGCCGCAGTTGCAGCAAGAGTCTGCTATGACACGCAAACTGCTGGCCGCCGTGCCCGCGGAACATTGCGCCTATAAGCCGAGCGAACTCTGCATGACCGCTCTCGCGCTGGCAAGCCACATCGCCCTCAGCGAGGTGTTTTTCCTTCGCGGCGCCCGGAACGGCGCGTTCGAATGGAAGGCCATCGATTTCCAAACGCCGGCGGAAGCGCTCGCCTATTATGACGAGCACGTCGTGCCGCTGATCGCCGAGGTGGCAGCTCTCCCCGCCGGGAAACTCGCCCAGTCGATCACCTTTGCGAAGTGGACGGAGCCGGCCGTCGGGTTTCTAAGTATTGGGCTGAAGCATACCATCCACCATCGCGGCCAGCTCTCGTCGTATTTGCGGCCCATGGGCGCGAAGGTTCCCTCCATCTACGGACCCAGCGCGGATGAGCCGCGGAAAGCGGCCAGCGGCAATTAGCAGCGTAACCGGGTGCCTTGCGCTCATGCGGAAAATCACTCCCTTACGGTGGTGGCTCTGATCGGAGTCGCGCGCGGCTAAAGCCCGTTGGCAGTAGCGAACCGGCAGGAATAGACGGTAGCCGGCGGGAAGTTGCGAAGCACGTGGTCAGTGGAGATTCGATGAAAGTATTGCCGCAGGAATTCTTCCTCAGGGAACCCGCGCAGCCCAAATGCGCGCAGCCACCGTGGTCCACCCCTTGAGTGCCAATACTGGAATTGTGATACGACGCCGCCTGGAACCAGGCATTCCCGCATCTCCCAGAGAATCCGCTCGCGCTGCTGGTCCTGCATGGTCGTCAGGCCGAGCGACGAGATGATCGCATCCGCCTTCTGGACCCCTTGCTGCTGCAGGATCGCCCCTAGATCCTCGGCCGCCCCGACCAGCGGTACAAGCCGCGGATCGGAGATGGTCTCGCGTAAGAATTCGATGAAGCGGGCGTTGATATCGAGCGCATACAGCCGCGCATCCGGCCGCATCCGTTGGAGTAGCTCGAGCGTCACCGCGCCCGTGCCCGCACCCAGCTCCACGATCGCGCGCGTTCGTTCGAAATCGATCGGACGCAGCATGGCCGAGGCCAAGTGTTTCGAACTGGGCAGCACGGACGCAGTCGTGGAAAACGACCGAATGGATTCGGTGAGGAACACGCCCCAATCGGAGCGGCCGACGCTGCGTGGCGCTTGTGGCATTTATACGAGAGGCTTCAGTATATCAAACGGAACGCCTGGCGTCACACCCTGGCGTCATGGCACTCACACCCCCCGGCCTACCCTGTCGTCACGACGCTTCGCCCGATCATGACACAGCCGCGAGACCGGTCTCAAGCACCGGGACTTCGATTTGAATCCGCGTGCCGCGCCCCGGCTGGCTGTCGACCCACATGCGGTATTCGTTTCCAAACAGCACCTTCAGGCGCTCGTTGACGTTGGTCACGCCGATACCGTGGTCGAGCAGCGTGGCCAGTTTCGATTCGGGGATGCCGATGCCATCGTCTTCCACAATCAAGTGCAGCCTCGATTCGGTGCGATGCGCGTGGATGCGGATGGCGCCGCCTTCCACCTTGCTGCTGAGACCGTGCTTGATGGAGTTTTCCACCAGGGGCTGCAAGATCATGCTGGGTACAAGCATCTCGAGCGTGTCTTCGGCCACGTCTTTCTCAAAACGCAGCTTGTCGCCGAAGCGTACCACTTCGATGGATAGATAGTCGTCGATAAAGCTGAGCTCATCGCGCAGCGTGCTGAAATTTTCATGCTTCCGCAGCAGGCGCCGCAGCACCTTCGAAAGCCGCATTACCATGACGCGCGCCTGGTTGGGGTCCGTGCGTATCAACGAAGAAACGGAATTGAGCGTGTTAAACAAAAAGTGCGGGTTGATCTGGCTGGTGAGAGCCGCCAGGCGCGCCTCCATCAGAAGCCGGCCCTGTTCCTCGAGTTTGCGCTCATTGCGCGTATTGTTCCAGATCTTGAGTGGAATGGTAACGGCAAAGAGCGTTGCCGCATAAAGCGCGGCGGTGATCCACGGGCTCGGGCTGAGCGAATCCTGCGCAATGTAAAACACCTGTTGGCGAAACGCATGGCTGAGGTTCTGCCGGATGAATTCGGCGAACAGAATGGCCGCGAAAAGCACCAGATGATAACCGCCGGTGCGGGGGTTATGGCTCTTGAAAAAGCGATAAAAATCGAAGAGCGGCGTAAACTGCCAGATGGCTTCGGGCCCGGGCGCGATATCGCGCAGAAGCCCGCCCAGCACGCCGATGCCGGCGAGCAGCGGCATGGTGGCGTATCCGCCGGCGAAGAGAAACGCCGGAAGCGAGATGAGGATGCCCGAAACCAGGCCGGTCACATAGCCGCCCAGAATGCCCGCGATCAGACTGCCTTCGAGTCCCAGATCGGCGCCTTGATAGGCCGGGTTGAAGATGCGCGTGGCCGCGCTGGCCGCGAAGAAAATGGAAAGCCACAGAGCCAGCTCCAGGCGCTGCATTATGGTGCGTTTTTCCTGCAGCAGGATGGACTTGAACCGGTTGGACCGCGCCAATATGCTGGCGATGGACGCCATCACGGCCAACTTCACCAGCAGCGAGCCCAACCAGGTGTCGTGTGACATGCGCTTCCGGAAGCCATTATAATAAAGACACTAAGATAATAAAGACAGGTCCCTCATACCCGCTCATGAAAGATACCTTCGCGCTGCAGCTTCAAAAAGTGGCTGAAGCGGATTTTCCGACGCAATTCGGCGCATTCCGCATCTATGGTTTTGAAGCGCGCTCGAACGGCCGTTCCGAAGAAGCGGTGGCGTTGAAGATGGGCGGCCTGGAATCGGGTACGCCGCCGCTGGTGCGAATCCATTCGCAATGCCTGACGGGCGACGTGTTTCACAGCTTGCGCTGCGATTGCCGCGCGCAGCTTGAGATCGCGCTCGCCGCCATGGCGCAGGAGGGCCGCGGCCTGCTGATCTACGAGCTTCAGGAAGGCCGCGGCATCGGCCTGCTCAACAAGTTGCGCGCGTACGAATTGCAGGATCAAGGCGCCGACACAGTGGAGGCCAATCAACAACTCGGCTTCGAATCGGACTTGCGCAGCTACGATTTGCCGGGCGCGATTTTGCAGTATTTCCAGCTGCGAGCGGTGAGGCTGATGTCGAACAATCCGGAGAAAGTGGAAGCCGTGGAGCGCGCGGGAATTGCGGTAGCGGAGCGTGTGCCGTGCATCGCCGACGCCCTCGATTCGCGCGAAGCATATTTACGTACCAAGAAAGAAAAGATGGGGCATCTGCTGGAAGGGTTCTAAGCGGGCAAGCAGCCGCACTGGATTGGATAGTATCTTGGGTGCTTAACCGTCTCGGGGATTTCGCGATTCTCTCTCGCGGAAATCGCCTCTGGGAAGACGTTAAAAATATCGCGTTCACACGATTGTGAACGCTGCACGCAAGGGCCCAGAGGGCGCCCCGTGCGCTACAGTCCCGTCCCGCTACAATGTGGTTCGGAGATCACATGTCAAATTCCCGCCGGCACTTTCTGAGCCGCGCCTCTGCCGCTATCATGGCCGCCGCTGCGGCGTGCCGCAAGCCGGCGCCCCAGTCCGCCGCTTTGCCGCCCGGAGCTCCGCCGGCTTTTGGCACGTCGCCGGATGTAGGCCCCGTCGTCTCGCCTTCCACCTTCGCCGAAGCCGAAAAACTGGTGCAGTTCGATCTGAGCGCAGCGGAGCGCGAAATGGCCGCCGGCAATTGGCGAAAGAGTATGGCGCCACTTTATGAGCGCCGTACCGGACCGCGCAAGTTCGCGCCGCCGCCGTCAGTCGCACCCGC
>Ga0302326_10020904_pt1 | contig 13444 bp, 9 predicted proteins | sample Palsa_T0_3_FD_202264 | JGI IMG/M metagenome (GOLD analysis project Ga0302326, IMG submission 202264) | Peat permafrost microbial communities from Stordalen Mire near Abisko, Sweden - Palsa_T0_3 | ecosystem: Environmental > Terrestrial > Soil > Palsa > Peat permafrost | place: Sweden: Abisko... | reverse complement strand
TAAGGCGGGTCGTAGCGGACTAACGGGTCTTGTCGCCCGTATTGCTGCTAGCTGGCGGTCTGCAAGGCATACAGTGTTCGGCCGACGCCGCTGACGTAGACGGTGTGACCAGCTACTACCGGGTTGGTAGAGACGAAGTTTGCGGTGGGGAATGTCCAGCGGGCCTTGCCGGTGGCGGCGTTCAGCGCGTACACCCTGCCGTCGTCGCTGCCGATATAGACGGTGCCGTCCGCCACCGCCGGGGCGGAGTCAACGTAGCTTCCGGTGAGATGGGTCCAGCGGACCTTGCCGGTGGCCGCGTTCAGCGCGTACACCCTGTCGTCGTCGCTGCCGACGTAGACGGTGCTGTCCGCCACCGCCGGGGCGGAGAGAATGCGGCCCTCGGTGGGGTAGCTCCAGCGGACCTTGCCGCTCGCGGCGTCCAGCGCGTACACCGTGCCGTTCTCTCTGGCAATATAGACGCTGCCGCCCGCCACCGCCGGACCGTAAAAGCCGGGGCTGTCGGTGCCTGACGAGCCCGCGATGGGGGATGCCCAGCGGGCCTTGCCGGTGGCGGCGTCCAGCGCGTACACCGTCCCGTCCTCGCTGCCGATATAGACGCTGCCGCCCGCCACCGCGGCATTAGAGAAGCCACTGCCTGCGGTCGGGTAGGACCAGCGCGCGCTGCCGGTGGCGGCGTCCAGCGCGTACACCGTCCCGTCCTCGCTGCCGACAACTACGACGCCCTCCGCTACCGCAGGGCGGGAGAGGCTGAAACCACGTGGGCCTCCCGTGGAGTGGGTCCAGCGGGCCTTGCCGGTGGCGGCGTCCAGCGCGTACACCTGACCGTTGTCGCTGCCGATGTAGATGGTGCCGCCCGCCACCGCCGGGTCAGTGATGTAGGAGCCTCCGGCGGTGAAGGACCAGCGGAGACTGGTTGTAACCGGGCGGCTGCTTGCGCTGGCCGGCTGGTGCGTGCCGGGGGCGATGAAAATCACTAGGAGCAGGTTCAAGACGGCTATGCCGGTGGCGGCGCTGATTACCAGCCGGCGCTCGGCGACCCCCCCGGCGCGGGAATGGCCCGTCGTTCGTGGTTCTTCTCGGCTATACCTCCCGGGACCATCCCTGAACAGCAGACAGTGATAGTCCCGCAGCAGGCGCACGCACGCCACGGCGTTGAGGATGCTGACCGTCGTCGGGCCACCGAGCACGATCAGCAAGGCGAGGCCGCGCGGCAATCCGGTTGGCCCGCCCGCGAGCAATGCGACGATGGCGAGGGTCCATGACACCACCGTCGTCGCCACCGGTGCGAGCAGCGGATGGGCGTCGTCGGCCCGGAAGACATCAACGGCAGCCAGGTAGATGGACTTGAGATACCAGGCCAGGAAGATGGGGATGAAGGTAAGAACCAGGATTATCATGGCGATAAACTGCGCCACGGCAATCAGCAGCGACTTGGGATTGTCATTGAATACTGGGTCGAGAAGGATGAGGATTCCCGACAGCCCACCCAAGAAGCCCCAGAATAGCATGAAGGCTATGACCGGAAAGCGCATGTTGCGCAGCATGGCCAGCCGGCGGCCAGGTCGCATGAGTAGCGTAATCGGCACCGTGAACAACAAAGCGCACAGTAGAATTATCAGGCTTGCCCAGAGGGCAAAGGTAATTGTGTTCTGGGCGAGCTTCAAGGCGCTGACCTCGCCGGTCGGGGTGTTTGCGGGCGACGCCCATAGCGCTGACATGGGTCTGGTGTACCCTGGGTAAGCGAGCGCGACGGCGGCGAGTATCCCGAGACCAAACACAGACCTCAGCAGGAAGACGCCTTTGATGAACCTGTCGCTCTCCTCGCCCAGGAACTTACCCTTGCTGGCCAATAGGCGATCGGGAACGCCCCACAACGTTCTGATTAAACCCGCTCTTCTGCGGATGAAGCCGGGCTGAGCGTAGCTCCCCATGAATCCCCACCATTTCTGATGCTGCTATTGATCCAAGCGGCACAGACCAGTGATCGGGCGCGTATCTCGTACCGATCTGGGCAGGTATCGCGCCGAGCCCGATATGCCCACGTGGCACGGAGCCAAGCGAGAGGCCGCTAGAATGTCCCACCAGCGGCACTCGGCCGCAAAGGATTTAATGACTGCCGCTGCGACTTTATCTCCCCGAGCGTAGCTCAAAGGCCACACGAATAACATCTATCCCACCAGACACGCACCCCTTCCCCCCTCGCCGCATCTGATGTGCCGTTTCCAAACGTAACGCTTCCGCCGCGGCTTGTAAAGCATATCCTGGCAGCTAGAGCCCCGGCACAAAGAAGTCGGGACAACCGCGAGCGGAAGGCCCAGATCGTATAGCCGCGGGCCTTCTTCACGGCGACGCCATCTACCGGACGCTGGTGCCGGGTGCTGACGTGGCATCACGGCTCGTCCGGCCTGAAAAAGAGATTTACGATACGGCGGCCGACGGCGCAGGAGAGCCAACCGGGAAATGCGGCCCACCGCCGGCGCTGCGGTTACCGCTTGCGCTTCGGCTGTGATCTCGTCGGTCTACTCGGCGCTCTCCAGGTCGAACTCTTTTCCCTCGGGTATGCCAGCATCAGCCAACCTCCTGTCCTGGTGAGACGTAACGGCGCTCATCGATGACACAGGCGCGAGTGCTTCGAGCCGGGCCAGTTCTTCCGCCTGGGAAACCGTCAGCCACGATGTCGAGATGGACGCGGTTCTTCCCTTGTAGCGGTCAGTCGTCCATGCCATCCTCCCGCCCCGGGCCGCCGACCCGCGATTGGCGTGCGCTGCTTCTAACGCACGCACGAGCCTGCCGGCAGGTCTGGCATGCTGGTTACGGGGCCGCTCCCTAGACCACCCGCACCTCGTTTACGCCGCAGGCCGGCGCGCGCCGGGCACTGACAACCGCTCCCACCTGGCCGCGGGTCAGCGGAACGTTACCTCAAGTCCCTACTTCCTGGTTATCTTCGGCCGGAGTTGCCTCGGTCTGCCGCAAATTCAGCTGAATACCAGGACACTCACCGGCAGTACTCTGCAAAGATTTCGATAAAGATCTATCGTTTTGAGGAGACATGCTTTGTTGTCTCGCCGCCAGCCGCCCGGAAGGGTGGGTTAGCGACTGCGGGCGCCTTCGTCGGTCTAGGCACAGAACAGTCATCCGGGCTGCCCGAAATCATCGCCGTCGAAAAGCCGCGCAGCCGCGCCGAACGGCGGTTATTTGAGCGTGGGCGGAGTGCTATGTGTTGGTGGTCGGTTCGGGTTCGGCAGCGTGGGTGCGGATGTCTGAAATCCAGTGGTCGATGAGTGCGAGGAGGCGGGCGAGGCTGTCAGCGGTCAGATCGCTGAGCGGGATTTCCGGTCGCAGTCCGGACAGATCTGTCTCGCGGTCGAGCCGCGGGATGCCCAGGGCGTGCAGGCCCGCGGTCAGCCGGTCGCGGTTGTGCTGGCGGTTGTACGGGGGCGTACGGCACATTCTCTTGACGCGGGTCTCCAAGGCGGGCGGCCCGCCGTGCGGGCGGGAGTACAGGGCCAGCACCCCGCGCCAGCGGGAGCCCGCCGTGCGCGCGGAATCGGCCGCGACGGTGAACGAGGGGTAGCTCGGTCCGGTGCCGCCGGTCAGCCGTAGGTGCGGCCCTGCGGCCCAGCCGGTCACGGTCCGGGCGATCGCGGCGGCGGCGTCGCCGGACGACGCGACCGCTTCGATCACCTCGTCCGCGGTCCACCGTGCCATGCGGCGAGGTCGCTGCTCCGGGGTCCCGCCGTCGGCCGGGCCGGCTGAGCCAGGAGTCCCGCTGACCGTGTGGTTCAGGACGCGGACCAGCGCGCTGGTGTCAAAGCGGTACGGGCTCAACTCGACCGCTTGCCGCCGTGCCAGCAGCTGCAAGCTGGGCGGCAGATCGGCGGACCGGGGCATGCTGGCCCCGTTTACCAGGACCGGGATGACGCGGACACCCCGGGTCAGCGCGGCCTCGATCTCCAGGCGCACGAAATCCTCGGGATTGTCCAGGCGCCGCCGTCCGTGCTCATCGGTGATGGTCAGCCACCGCCCGCCGATGACCGCCACCAGGGCCGAACACGAGCTGACAGCGGCAGTGATCACCTGGGCGAAGTCGTCGCCGGGCTCGAGTGAGTCCACATCCTTGAACACCCGGCCGCGGCCGAAATGCTCGGCGAGCCGGTCGAACAGCCACCCAGCCGGATAATCGCTATCCGCCCGGCGGTAGCTGATGAATACCCCGGGAGAAGCCGGGACCGACCCATTCATGACCCACCCTGGCCCGTTCCTCATGAAAGGCTGTTCTGGCGGTGACGGGTACCTGCAGTACGCCGAACACGGCGCGCCGCCAGCTCAGCAGAGCTAAACCGCAAGACCCGAGTGTAACGGGATGATGCGGCATGAGCACGGCACCGCATCAGGCCGCACGCGCTCCGGGACGATCCGTAGCAGCTGGCTGCACCGACGCCGCCGGCCGCACTTTACCTCGACAGCAACTCTCGCGGCAGCAATCACAATACACGTACAAACGCGAGCCGGATTTGTCGAGTGACGTCTAGCTAAATCACTGAAAGTAGCCGACCTCGAGTCCCGCCTCGATAACTGATCGCCGATTTTGTGTTCGGAGCGATGCAAGGTTCAGCGCTGGCGCTCGGGGCTCCGATTAACGCTTATGTGCGCCCGTGGCGATCGATGGAGTTTAGCCGATTGGTCCAGGATGGCCAAGTTAGTTGCCGATTCAGGACGGGTTAGCAACTGCTCGCACTAGGAGCATTATTCAAAAGCCCACCCTGGGCCGCAACTTGGCCGCCACGCTTGCACGTTAACTCTCCAGGTCGTCTAATTAGGTGGGCGGATTCAACCGGTATGCCTTTTGCGCCTGCGCCTTTCAGGACTGCGCCGGACGAGCCGGTGCAGGACCGGGTGTGCCTGCTCCCTCCTGGCATGGTGGTGACACCGGTCAGCCTGCTGTGGGCGGGATAAGACACATCGCGGGTGGAACTGATAGCCTTCGCCACATAGACGCGGCAAAGAGGTGCTCAGCTGGGGCGGTAGCCGCGTTCTCGGGTCAGGTGGTCGGCAATGAATCGGCTGGGAAGCGTAAATGACTTCGCCCGGCGTACGCGGCGTCGTTGCATAATGGCGGTTGCGGTGGTGGCGGCAAGTGCGGCCTTAACATCCTGCACGTCGTCGAGTTCTCCGAGCTCAACCCCTCCCCGCACGAGCCCTTCCCGCACGAGCTCTTCTCGCCCGCCCGTGCCAGCACAGGCTGGGCACATTGTGTTCGTGTCGGACCAGTCGGTCATCCTGTCCGGCCCTAATAAGACGTTTCAGTTCATTGTCAAGGTAGAGGGCCGCTCCGGGCAGGTGCTCCATGTTCCCATTCAGTGGAACTCGTCGGCTCCTCATCAGGTGACGGTCAATTCAGGTGGCCTCGCCACCGCCAAGGTGGATACCGGGTCAGCGACCATCTTCGTTTCGGCGCCCGCCGCCGGGGCGCAGACCGAGGCAGCCCAGGTCGTCGTGGCCTCGCCCGAGCCGGACACGATGGTAGTGCCGAGCACCGAGATCCGGGCGGAGACATCAACGAGCGTGACCCTGCAGAGGAACAAGTACACCAAGCCGATCACGCCGGGGCAGATTCTCGTGAGCGGCAGCGGCTTGCTCGCGAGAGTCACAAAGGTGAGTGCCGGTGCGCAGACGGTCAGCGTTACCACTGTTCCGGCGAGCTTGGCCCGCGCGTTCAGAGGACTGTCCATCCACGCCGAAAGTGCTGCAGTCCCCACTTCGCTGCGAACCGCTGCGCTCGGCCCAGTTGACTGCATGCTGTCATCCGGCCACGTGGAGCGGATTAGTCTGGCCGGCCCAAGGGTGTCAGTCGGGGCCAAGGTCCAGCTCGTAGCCGACCTTCAGACCAGCTACCCTGTCGTCGAGAAATTCGAGCTCGCCGTTATGGCCACCATTCCGGTGACCATACGCTCCGGTCTGGTCACGGTCTCCGCTGCCGGAAACGCGGAAGCCACCTGTGACCTCACCGCTCCGACGATCGACGTACCGGCCCCGGTATTTCTGGGACCAGTGGAGATCGATGGCCAGGTGGCCACCGCGGCCGGGGTCATCGCGAACGTCGACGCCGGCGCCTCTATGACTTTCTCCGGCCCTACCGTCTCCGACACCATGCGGGCCTTGGACGGGATTCTGTACACCTCATCGGACGGCTGGCAGGCAGTTGAGAACAATTCGAGCACCGGGTTGCAGGTCATGCCCGCCGGGGAGAGTCTTGGGGCGCGGCTCACGGCCGAGATGGCGCCTTACCTCCGGGTCGACTTCGGCATCTCCGCGGCGTTCGGGGACTGCGCGGCAGACCTCTGCACTCGCCTTGCCAGTGTCGGTCTCGCCTTCACCAAAGACACGGCTAGCTGGGATTTCCGCATTCAAGCACCGTTCCGGGACACGACTGCCGGCTACCAGGGGCCTGAATGGACCGCCGGCCTTGACCTAACAGCTGGTCCTGAGTTCAGCGTGACCGGCGATATCGCGGACCTATTCAGCTGGATCGGCGTTACTCCGCCTGCACAGCGGTGGAACATATTCGATCGCCCGGTCCCGTTCGCTGGGTCGCCCGCCCTCACCGTGTCGGCTGGAGCGCTAGAAGCCGCCCGAGGTGCGATCAGCCTCACAGCCTCACTGCCGCGGGGATTCTCCGGCGATACCGTCCAGTTCATGGCCTACCCCGCCAGCGGCGGGCCGGGATTCGTGGCCGCGAGCACAACTGTGATCGGTAGTTCAGCGCGGGCTACCTGGCATCCCGCAGCCCACCAGCACGGGACCTTCCGGATCACAGCGCTGCTCTTCGACTCCATTTTCGGGCCCAGCAGGCTTCCCTACGCCTCCGCACCGGAGCCGGTCACCGTGGCGGCCAGCTCCGGCCCTACGCCATGACCTTCCGCGACATCCCGGCGAGCGGCGCGTGCTTGCTAAACCGGCAAGAGGGGGACACCGCCGTCGTAAGGGTGTTCCACGCCGAACTGAAAGCAAAGGTCACGCACGTCCCCGAATTGGCGGGTGAGACAGAACAACGCGTTCTGCGCATCATCGCCGACTGGCATCGAAAGCGCCGACGGCGTCCAGAACGGCGGTTCGCGTTCTCCGTGAAGTCGCGGATGGCAACCACCGTGCGGTCGTGGCTGTCGCAAAGGGGTCTTGCCGCCTGGCGTGTGCAGCGGCGGGCGTTCGGTGGAGTCGTCAGCCCGGTGCGGGTTGCCGGGACGTTTGCGGTGAATGCGGCGGCGGCATGAGAGCGTTTCCTGTCCGGAGCTGCCGCCGGGCCCGCAGGCACGGGCGGTCGGCCGGGACGCTTACCCTGGCCCTGCAGGATGCGGGAGCGGGTGGATGAACGCCATACAGTACGTGGTGCCGGCCATGCTGCATGGCGCTATGTTCGTGCCGAGGCAGGCGCCCGGCCGCCGCGAGCCTGCCCGGGTCACCGCGGGCGCATTCAAGGCCGCGGGCCTGCCGGTACCCGGGCACCCGGCACAACGCAACGTCTACCAGCTCACCCGGCGGCGGGGGCTGGTCTGGACACCCGGGCTGGATGCCTATATCGGCCGTCGTGGCGGCGAACTGCTCGGTCACGGGCAGCTGGTCCTGGTGGACATCAACACACCGGTGGCCGCTGACGGCGCGCCGATGGTGAACGCGCTGCGCTGGCTGAGCGACCGGGCGGTGGAATCGGGGGGTTGCTTGACCTGTCCGCCGCGGTGTCGGTGCGCACCCCGGGCCACCCGGACAGCGGGCACCTTCCCGGGTGGCACCTGTGGTACCGGGCCGATCCTGACTGCCCGGTACGCATGGGCCCGCTGGCGCGCTGCCGCGCCGTCGAACTGCGTGGCCGTGGCACCTGCCCGGGGTCGCCTGGGTATGCGGTCTGGTCCGAGCCGGGCCAGCTGCCGTTCCTCCCGGCATGGATCGCCGCCCTGGCCGGGCCGCCCCCCATGCCAGCGGCCAGTACCCGGGCCAGCCACGGCAGCGGGGGCGAGCAGGCCCGGCTGCACGGGATCATCGGGCGGCTCCAGGCCGCGCAGCGCGGGGAACGGAACCGGCTCTTGTTCTGGGCCAGCCTGCGGATCGGTGAGCTGGTCGCCGAGGGAGACCTCGATGCGACAGCGGCCTGGGAGGCGCTGACCAACGCTGCCGCGCAGGTCGGGCTGGCCCGCGAGGACGGACAGCGGGCCGTAGCAGCCACGATCAGGTCGGGATTCCAGCGCATGGGCGTGGCCTATGAGCCCCCTCGCCGGCCACACCGCCACAATCACCGCCACGGCTGACGTCCGCCGCCGCGTGTCCAGCCAGGATCACCGCCTAACGGCAGCCCGGAATGGGCAGGCGACAACAGCCAGGCACACCCGGCGAAACGCACGCTGATCCTGAACCGGGAATCACAACCGGCCACAACGGCGACCCCGTCGGGGTTCCATACCTCCGGCGCCCTATCGCCGAATCGGTGCATTGTAGGGACGGCCGGTCGATCGTCATGCAAGGAACAGACCGACCTATTCTGAAACCCGCGACCTACTTGCGAAGTGAAATTCTCTAAGTTAATAAAACCCGTAGATGGCCTCCGAGCTGTCCGATCCGCGTGTCGCCGAGATCGCCGGATATTTTTACTCTCCTATCCCGTGCAGCTTTCGCTGCGAAAGTATTACTATGATCCATTGTCTCGATGCTCGCCAATTTCCGACTTCTTCTTGGACCTTCCGTTCCGATAGGCCTTTCCTTTATCTACGCGCTTCTGTAGTCTCGTATCAACCGGAGCCGATCTTAAGTGACATTTGGTCTGAGGGGTGGACGCGGGTGTTGGGTGTGGTGTTCGTGCACGGAATCAAGTCCTCGGCACGTATGTGGGAGCCGTTCGTCGCGCTGATGGAAGGCGATGAGGATCTGACAGGTGTAGCGGCTGAACCGCGGCCGCGCTTTGAGTACGCCACGGCGGTGTGGTCTGCACGACCGTTGCAGGTGATCCCATCGCTGGATACGGCCGCCGACAGCCTGAAGGAGTATCTACACACAGAAGCCAACAACTTCGAGCGGTTGGTCCTGGTCGGACATAGCCAGGGCGGCCTGGTTATCGAACGCTGCCTTGTCCGGATGCTGCACGACGGGCTCGGTTACGACCTTATGCGGATCCGCCGCGTGATCCTCCTGGCCACTCCCAATACCGGTTCGCAACTCTTGCTCGGACTGCGCCGCAGCCTGGTCCGCAGCAACCCGCAGGAGAGGGCGCTACGGCCCTATGATGAGCAGCTCACCGACACGCTGCGCGCGCTGATGCGCGACGTTGTGAATGCAACGGAGGTGAGTGAGCGCACCTGCCCGATCCCATTCTCCGTCTACGCTGCCGAATCTGATGGAGTGGTCACCCCCGCCTCGGCGCGCGCGGTGTTTCTTGACGCCGGGGTATTGCCTGGGGATCATTTTACCATCGCCACGCCTGACTCACGCGAGCACCGCACGTACACCACCGTCAAGCGCCTTTTGATCCGGACTGCCGCTGAGGGCGATCGCGATCTCCCGACACCCGGCATGCGCCAGATGCGAGGACTCACTGGCTGGTCTGAGCAGCCAACCGGTGACGTCGCACCGGCCTCCGGAGGTTGGTCTGTCCATGAAGATCCCGAAGCCGAGCGACAGGGCGAATTCGTTGAGGACCTGACTGCCGTGCTTCAAAGGCTCGATGAGCAGGCGCGGATTGGGCGGTTGCCGCCGTACCTGCCGCCGGGCGCTGACGTGGCCGACCTTGCCCGGACCGTCCGAATCCGCCAGGGTGTGCGTTCAGGAAAATTGACGCGCCCGGAGGGAAAAGTGGAGCCGGACGCCGAGGACGAGGACAAGGACGACGAGGACAAGGACAAGGAGCCCGGCGATGTGTACGGGCTGCCCGCGGACCGACGGGAGGAGTCCGCGCCGTCGCGGTGGCCAGATATTGTCGCTAGCTACCCGCAACTGATGGTCCTGGCGGACCCTGGACTGGGCAAGTCGTGGCTGATCCGTACCGAGACCCACCGGCTCGCAGCCCAAGCACTGACTCGCCTGGAGGCCGACCCTGCCGGGGTCATCATCCCTGTGCCGATCCGGTGCGACCAGCTGATTGCAGCACCAGGGCAGGACCTGGCGGATAAGGCTGCTGCTTACCTAGTTGGCACGAGGCTGCTTCCGCAACGTTCGTACGCTGCCCTGGCTGCGAAGATCAGGGCTGGTGAGGCCGCGCTGTTGCTTGACGCTCTCGACGAACTTCCCGCCTCTGAGAGGGGGGTCTTCCGGGAGCTGCTGCGGTGGTGGGCCGATCAGATCGGCGATAGGGCGCGCTGCGTGATCACCAGCCGGATAGCGGGCTATACGGGGACACCGCTGCCCATGGCTCGTGAGGTGGAACTGCAGCCCTTCACCCCTGCGGACGTGAAGGAGGCTCTGGCGGCATGGCGCCTGCCGCCGCAGGCAGCGCGCCGGATCCTGGACCGGGTTGCCGATCCCGCCGTCGCCGCGATGACCCGTATTCCGCTGCTGCTGGCGCTGCTTTGCGCCCTGACAATCGAGCTGCCTTCCGCCCAGTCACTTCCCAGGACCCGCGGGCAGCTGTACGGCCGGGTGCTCCGCTGGTTCCTCACGAGGGAGCATCGTGTCGCGGACAATCCTGCCGGAACGGAACTGGAAGACTTTGAGGTCGGCGGCCTGCTCGAATTGCTCGCGCCGGTAGCCTTCACTTTCGCCGACACCAGCGAGGGCTGGATGGACCTGATGCCGGCCGACCGGCTGCTAGCTGCCATCCGCAGCGCGGGGCCACCTTTCAATGAACGGCAAAGCAGAGCTGACCGGGTCCTGCGCGAACTGTCTGTCGAGGCGGGCATCTTCGTCCCTGCAGGCGACCCATCGGCAGGCCGCAATCCTCCTTACCTTTTCCTGCATCGCACGGTGGCCGAATACCTTGTTGCCCGCTACCTCGCGGCGCTTCCGCGTACGGCCTGGCTCGCCGTCGTCGAGCAGCACCGCTGGTTCGACCCTGAATGGACCCAGGTCATCACAATGCTCGGCGAACTCCTCAGCCCAGCAGAAGAAGCCGGCGTCCTTATCGATCGACTCCTTGCCGAGCAATCCGACCCCTTCCACGACTCGCTGTTCACCGCGCTGCAGGTCTGGGGAACGCGTCCGGACGCAGACGACCTGCTGCCGCCTGCCCGCGCCGCGCATCTGGCCGAAAAGGCTGTGCGCCTTCTCTGGCGTGAGCGGACCAGGTCGGCTGTCACGCTGCAGATCACGGCCATGACTTACCTGCCACGGGCCCTTCTGGACCCCATCCTGCTCGCCCTCGGCCACGACAAATGGCCTGTGCGCAGTGCTGCAGCGGCAGCGCTGGCCGGCCGCGCCGATCCTGCCCCTACCACAGCCCTGCGGCGCTGCCTCGATGACCCTGACAGGGCAGTACGTGCTGCGGCTGTAAGGGCACTAGCCGGACGCACCCATCCCGATCTGACTACCGAGCTAGCAGGTCACCTCAACGACCCCAGCAAATCTGTCCAGATCGCTGCGGCGGAAGCGCTGGCTGAATACAAAGACACCGACACGGCAGCAGCGCTGAGCGACCACATCGATGATCGTGATCGTGCCGTGAGATGTGCGGCGGCCACAGCACTGGCCAGCCGCGATGATCCCCCAGCAGTTGCGGCTTTGGCTCGTCATCTCGCCCCCCATGACGACGAAGTGGGCCGCGCAATAGTGAATGCGCTGGCCGCCCGCATCGACTCGGCCGCAACCGCCGCCCTGACGGCCTGCCTCAGCGGCAGCGGTTCAGTGCGCAGCGCCGCTATGACGGCTCTCGCAGAGCGCAGCGATCCCGGTGCAGTAGCCGACGTAATGCACCGCCTCGGCACCGTCGACCACCACGCACAGAGGAATATCGCCAAGAGGCTCGCCGCCCATGATGACCCATCGGTTGTCGCCGCGCTGCTGCCCAATCTCAGGAGCGATGACCGGGACGTACGCTACACGGTTGTCATAGCGCTGGCCGGAAACGGCGATCCCGCAGTAACCAAAGCGGTTGCAGCCTGCCTCAGTGACCGTGCCCCGGGAGTGCGCATAGCGGCAGCAGAAGCACTGACCGGACGTAACGACCCCGCAGCAACAGAAGCCCTCGCACGCCAAGTCACCGACAAGGATGCCTTTGTGCTCAAGGCAGTAACGAAGGCGCTGACCGGACGCGACGACCCCGCTGCGACGGCTGCCCTACTTCGAATCGCCACCGACCCGAAAAAAGAAAGTCCCCGTTTGACATACGAGGACCCGCGGCAGCTGGCGGTCGAGGCACTGGCCGGAAACGGCGACCCCACGGTAGTCGCCGCTCTCCTACAGGCCCTCACCGACCCAGCGGACAAGAACGTGCGCCGCTCGGCGGCGAAGGCGCTAGCCAGAAACGGCGACCCCGCTGTAGTCGCAGCCCTTCTGCAGGCCCTCACCGACCCAGATAAGTCCGTGCAGCTCTCGGCGGGCGAGGCGCTAGCCCGGCGCGATGACCCGGCTCTAACCTTCATCTTGATGGAAGGCCTGCGCGATCCTCACCGGAACGCCCGCAGTGGGTACATGAGAGCGCTGGCTGGAAGCAGCCATCCCGACGTAACCGCAACCCTGATGGAAGGCCTACGAGACCCCGATCCTGACGTGCGCCTCGCAGCCGTGCAAGCACTGGCCGGGAGCAGCGGACCGGCCGTGGCCGAAGCCCTTGTCAGCCGCCTTACCGACAAAAACGGACCTGTACGCGTCTCAGCGGAGCAAGCGCTGGCTGAATCCGTTGACCCCGCCACGACCGCCGCCCTTATAAATAGTCTTGATACCACCCGCTGGCACATGCGTCTCCGTGCCGTAGAAATTCTCGTGCGACGTCGCGACCCTGGCTCAACCGCCGCCCTAGCAGGTTGCCTTCGTGATCGTGATCAGGAAGTGCGCATCGCTGCGGTGGAAGCGTTCGCCCAACGCGACGATCCCGCTGCGGCGCCCGGTCTTGTGACCTGCCTCGTCGACGTCGATGATAAGGTTCGGCGCGCTGCCGTGAAGACCCTGACCAGCCGCGAGTCTTCACAGGACCTCCTAGCCATAGCGGCCAAGGCGGGACGCATTAGCCGCTCCCCTGCGCAGGAGTTCGTGGATGCGGCAGAAGAACTCATGAATCGCTACTACCGCCGGATCGCGCCATCGGAGCGACCAGCAGTCCGAGCAGCAATGGCACAGCTCACTGCAGCACTCACCGATAAACGGGCCAACTAACACCAACACGATCGGCCGTGCCACTGCGCCCGATACAGCCGCCTTCTCGCTTTTCCTTGCGCTTTACTCACTGCCCCTGACTAAGGAGCGTCGAAGCTGGCCCTAATGCGTCCCAGATGTGACTGCGGGTGGCAGGTGGTCAGCACAAGCATAAGGT
>Ga0302326_10020903_pt1 | contig 13444 bp, 10 predicted proteins | sample Palsa_T0_3_FD_202264 | JGI IMG/M metagenome (GOLD analysis project Ga0302326, IMG submission 202264) | Peat permafrost microbial communities from Stordalen Mire near Abisko, Sweden - Palsa_T0_3 | ecosystem: Environmental > Terrestrial > Soil > Palsa > Peat permafrost | place: Sweden: Abisko... | reverse complement strand
CCAGAGGCGAGCTGATGTTTTCGCCAAGGTAATACTGGCGGCGATTGTCGGACGATCCCACCTCCAGCAGTTGACCCGCGCGCGTCGAAACCAGCGCCGGCCGGTTATCGAGCAGGTTGTCGGAATGGTTTAGAAAAATCGGGCTGCTCCAGGACTTCCCGTCGAAAGACACCACGCTCTCGGTCCAAACCGTGCCCAGGATGCTCCACCAGATGGGATGCGCGCTGCGGAACGCCAGCCAGATGCGCCCGGACTCGTCCACGGCCAAGCGCGGCAGCGTATTCCTGGCGTTTTGCATGTTGCGCGCGCCCCGGTCCGCATCGCGCGTCTTGGCGTTGTTGGCGTCCGGATCCAGCATCTGAAAATCGTTTTGCACTCCAGCTTTTTCGATCTGGATGTTCGGCATGCCGGGCAGCACCGCGCCCAAGTCGGCGGCCGGCTCCACGGCACGCCCATCCGGTTCGAATCCGCGCAAACGAATGACGCGCCCTTGGTACACCGACACGCCTGTGGTGTTGTAAGCCCCGAAGTCCTTGCCCCAGCCTTTGCCGCCTTCCTCGTAAGCTACCCACAGCCGCCCCCCACCGTCGTAAGCGACACTCGGGTACGCTTCGTAACGCGCACTGGCCGCCACCGGTGTCTCCGGCCCCCAAGCGCCGCTCGAGGCGGTGCGCATATAAACGTCGTAGTTCTGGTTGCGATAAGAATCCCACGCCACCGTCACGCGCCCGGTCTTATCCGCGGCGATTGCCGGATTCCATTCATCCCCGGACGATTGAGAAACCGCGGCTGGCGCGCTGAACTTGCCGCCGCTCTCGGAAGCCGCGAAGATCGCCGCCTTGCCGCTGCGCCAGCCCTGCCATGCCACCCACACATGGCCGCTCGCATCCGCGGCTGCCACCGGATCGATATCCGATCCGGGATCGTTGGAAATTTGTACCTGCGGCCCCGGCGCATCGTTTTGAATCGCGCGCGCGAAGACTTCGAAATTCGCGCGTCCACTGCCGGCTTTCACGTTCTGCGCCCAGAAGACCCACGGCCGCCCCTGGCCATCTACAGCGATAGCCGAGCGATACAGGTCGCCGCCCGCCGGAGTCATGGCGATGGGCTTGCCCCACGCGCCCCCGCTGTACTTGCGCGCGAAGATCTGATCGCCGCCCGTGGGACTCTTCCATTTGGAAAAATCCTTAGGTGTAGTGTCGAGTGCGGCCCGCAGATTATTATGGTCCGGATTGTGATGGAATACGACGTAAGCGATCCACACGTCGCCATTCTTGCCGGCGGCCGCCGAAGGATAGTCTTCCTCGTCCGCCGTCTTCGTAAGTTGCGTGCTCGGCGGGATGCGGTCCACTAGGACCCGGCCGTTCAACTTGGGCACCGGCTTGCCATAGGCCAAGTCGCTCAAGGCTACCGTGAAATCGCCTTGCGCGGTGGTTATCTTTAGTTCGGCGCTTCCTCCGGCCCCGGCTACATCCACGATCAGGCCATTGGCGACGACGTTGCTGACGCCGCGGGAGGAGACCTGTGTTCCGGCATTGAAAAGGCGGATCGGGTGCGTGTTCAAGTGCCAGGTCGAACCGGCGATGGCGTCGGCGCCCTCAAAGCGCCACGGCGCGAGCGACGCGATGTTAGCGCCTTGCGCGGCGATGGTGCCGTCCCATCTCACGGATTCGGTGTCTCCGACGCCTAACAGAATCCGCACCGTGACCTGGGCATGCGCGGCGCAGGCCGCAAATAGCACAAATAAGGAAGCAACGAAACGATCGATTTTCATGATTTCACTCCTGCAAATATGTGGGGCAGACCTCCAGGTCTGCGCGGGTACTTCAGAACCCGCTCTTCGAGCCAAAATTCATGTAACAGCAGGCCGGCGTGGACGCCGGGCCGCAGGACTGGAGTCCCGCCCCACGAATTGGGAAAGCTAAGTGGCATTGGGCCTGCTAACCGGCTTTTTCGTTAAAGCTGCCGTTGGTGATTCCCCAACCTGAAGCTATATACTGCTCCAGCTTGGCTTGCAATTCTTTGACTACCGCGGGATGCTGATCCGCAACGCTGTGCAGTTCCTCGGGGTCCTGCTTGCGGTTGTAAAGTTGGGGCGTGTACCGGCCTTCGTACTTTTCCTTGTTCCAGACGGCCGAGTAGTTCCACTCCGGCGTGCGCACCGCAGCAATCCAGCCGTACGCCTGCACCACGTGATCGCGCGGATTAGAGCGCTGCCCAGAAACGTAAAACCAGAGGTCATTCCCAGTCACGCGCGCGGGCGCCTTCAAATCCAACCGCCCGAGAATAGTGGGCATAATGTCCGGAATCTGCACGAATCCGGGCACGCTTTTGCCCGCGTACTGGCCTCCCGGAACCCGCACCAGCAGCGGAATGTGCGTGACTTGCTTCCGCAATCTCTCCGGTCCCTTCACGAACTGGCCTTGTTCGCCCAGTAGCGCCCCGTGGTCCGCCATGAAAACGACCACCGTGTTTTCCAGCAGCCCAAGCTCGGCGGCCGTATCCAGGATCTTGCCGAACCAGAAATCCACGTTCGAAGCTTCGCCCGCGTAGTTGGCGCGCAGCCGCCGGACGCCTTCAGGCGGCACCTGCACATCCCCGTAAGGCGGCTCCGGCCAGCTAAACTTGCTCGGCTCTTTGAAGTACTTCTCCAGAAACTGCTGCGGCGGGTCCCACGGCTCGTGTGGATCGAAGGCTTCCACGTGCAGGAAAAAGGGAGCTTCCTGGCTATTCTCTTTCAGCCACGCGACCGCTTTGCGCCCGGTCTGTTCCGCGAGGGAGTCACCGTCCTTCAGCCAGCGTTTGCGATTCGCGGTGTACTGATTCAGAAACGCGCGAAACTGCTGGCCGGCGGCGAACTGCTTGTTCAGTTGCGGCTGGTTCAGATACTCGGCCGGAAATAAGTCCGAAAACTCAGGTACCTTGCGCGGAGCCTGGCCGTAGTAGTCGATCTCCTGGCCGCGCACCCAGTCGTAGTAATGATATCCGCGGTGGAAATTGCGGCCCGGCCTTTGCAGGTGCGGCAGATCGGCGATAATCGCCGTGGCGTAGCCAGCCTCGGTCAGCACTTCGCTCAAAGTCACATCTTCGTTGTAGAGCTGATGCCATCCGGGCAGTTGTACGGGTTCGTGCTGGTAATAAGAATAGGTCGGGACAATCCGGCGGCCCGTGTACAACTGCCGCCGGATCGGAATCGTTGGCATGCCCTCCGGGTGGGCATCCTCGAAAACAATCGCCTGCTCGGCAAAACGGTTCAGGTTCGGGCATTCTACCCATTGGCTTCCATATGCCGCCAGGTTATCCGCGCGAAACGTGTCCGAAACCAGCAGGATGACATTCAGGTTGTTTCCCTGTTGCTTGGGCGGGCGCTCCCAGTGGGATCCGCCTCCGCCAGAGGCTTGCGGCGCCGCGGCTCCCGCGGGAAGCCCGGCCAAACCGGCCAAGGCTCCCGCGCTCTTGAACAATGTGCGACGAGTGGTCTTACTCATGCGAGTTGCCATCTTCAAAAATGCTCAGAACTGAAGGTGCAAGCCAAGCTGCAACTGCCGCTCGGGAGTCACTACCGTGGTGATTACACCTGTCGTAGACACACCGATCGTATTGTTCGGCAGGCCGAATTGCGGAGTGTTGAACACATTGAAGGCCTGCGCGCTAAACTGCAGGGTGAACCTTTCCTTGAAAGTCGCGGACCGCAGGAGTCCCACGTCGCTATTGAATGTGTTCGGGCCGCGCAGAATGTTGCGCCCGGCGTTTCCGTAAGTGTAGGCCGCCGGAGCGACAAAAGCCGCGCCATTAAACCAACTGGTTCGGCTTGGGCTGGGATAGAACGCCACGCCGGGCACGACATTGGGGTGCGCGGTGGCGCCGGTATTAGTCGGATCGAAGCTCAGAATGGGCGTGAACGGCAGCCCGGTCTGATACGCCGTGACGCCGGAAAGCTGCCAACCGCCCAGGATCGCACGCGCGATGCCCGGCTGGCTGACCCACGGTTTGCCGCGGCCGAATGGCAATTCGTATATGTAACTCAGAGACAAACGACTGCGCACGTCGAAGTTGGAGCTGCCATAGTTCGACGTCCAGTTATAGGGGTTCTGCGGCCCGTAATCCAGGGCGTCCGACACCTGCCCGCCGTAGTCGTTCGAGTGGCTCCAGGTGTAGGCGCCAAGGAAACTGAACCCGCTGCGGAAACGCCGCTCAACCTGCGCGATCAGCGAGTTGTAGTTGGAACGATCCAGCGGCAGAAAGGCCAGAATCTGGCTGTACTGCGGAAAAGGCTCCCGCGAAGCAATGGAGCCGGGACCCGGTTGCGGCTGGTTGAAGTTTGGGTCCACATACAAATTGTGCGAGCTGGAGCCCACATAGCCGGCTTGCAACGTAAATCCAGATCCCAACTGCTGTTGAAGGTTGAGATTCCACTCGTACGTGTAAGGCAGAGGCATATAAATGGGCCACGAGTTCACGTTCGAGTTAATCACGTTGTTCGGATTCAAGAGATTTGGCGGTATGCCTCCATCGAGCGTCATCAGCGTGTGAATCTGGTCGCTGGTGTCGATCGAACGCAGGAAATACGGCGGATTGTTGGTGGGCCGGCTGGAGATGCCCAGGTTTTCATCCGTGCGTCCGTAGAATACGCCGAATCCGCTGCGAAGCACCGTCTTAGGCGTCAGTTGATAAGCCAGTCCGGCGCGCGGCGCGAAATTCTTGGTGTCAGGTGTGGCAAACGAGTTTCTTAAGCCGTACTGGCTGGCGTCCGGCGCCGTCACCAGCAAGCCGTAGGCAGGGCCAGGCTGCAGAATGAAATCGGAAAAGTCGTTATGGATTTCATACCAGGGCATGGCCAACTCGTAACGCAGGCCCAGGTTCACTGTCAGCTTGGGGCTGACTTTCCAGTCGTCTTGAACATAACCTTCAGCGGTGTGTTGCTTTTCCCAGTTCCTGGGCCGAGTGGAAACGGTAAGCTGATTCACCTCCCCAAGCAGGAAGTCGGCGAACGCCGCTCCCGTGCCGGAGCGACTCTGTGGATTCTGGGTAAAGACACCTGTGAAGGTGAGAGCAGGGCGGGCGGAAAGAGTGACATACCCATACAGCATCACTTGTTCGATGTCTACTCCGAACCTCAAGGTGTGGCGCCCTTTGACCCACGAGAGGTTATCGAAAAACTGCTGGTTCTTGCCCTGTTTGTTGAGCGGCAGGTTACCCGACCCGGTGGCGCCCAGCGGCAGCGCGCCGGGACCGGTCGTGCCCAGCGTGTTCAGGCCGCTGATGGCGAAAGTCGGCAAACCGTGAACTTCCGGATAATTGGGAGCGCCGGTGATGCCGAACTCCGCGTCTTCATTGATGCCGGGCACCTGCTGTATTTCGCGCGTCTCCATGTAACCGAAACGCAATTCGTTGATCAGGTTGGCGCGGAAGATGTGTGTTTCGCTGGCCGCCACCGAGCGCGCATCCGGCCACACATCGCTGGCATTGCTCGCTGGCGGCGGCAACGGCGCGGGCAGAATGTTCTCGCCCTCGGTCCGCGAATAGCGCGCGAAGAAGGTGTCTTTGTCGTTGAACCGGTGGTCTAACCGGAAGTTGTATTGGTCGCTTGACAGCCGCTCTTCCTGGTCGGAGAAGTAGTTGCTCGCGCCCGTAAGGTTCGGCAGCGGATACAAAGCCAGCAACTTGGTCGCTACGGGGTCCCAGTCGCTGGCGGGAATCGTGTTGTGGGGGAAAGGCGTGCGCACGTATCCCGATCCGTTGGGATTCGCCACGGTCGAGTTGGGATCGTATATCGCGGTGGTAAATACGCCGCCACGTTGAGCCAGCGTCGGAACAGTCGCCTCCTGTGGCACTTCATCCACGGAACGCAAGCTTTGCCAGCTTCCGAAGAAGAACGTGCGGTCTTTAATGATTGGGCCGCCGAAGGTGGCGCCGAATTGATTCTGGTTATAGTCGGGCTTCTCCCCCAGCACCTGGAAGTACGGCTTCGCGTCAAAAAATGAATTCCGGATGTACTCCCACATGCTGCCGTGGAACTGGTTGGTGCCGGATTTTAGCGTTACGTTGACCACCGCGCCGGCGGCTTGGCCGTACTCCGCCGAGAACGTGCTGGTCTCCACCTTGAACTCCTGCACGCCGTCGATTACCGGCTCGATGGCTTGCGCGGCGGAACTGTCGAATCCCACGATCTTGTTCTTGTTGTCGACTCCGTCCAGTAGGTATGTATTTTGTAACTCGCGCGCGCCGTTCGCAATGAAAGTATCGCGCTCGGCCCCGCGCCTCGAGGGCGATGTGCCGGCCCCCAGCGTAGCCAACTGGATGTAGTTCCGCCCGTTCAAGGGCAGATTCTCCATGGTCGCACCGTCCACGACTTGGCCCATCGACGTGTCTTCGGTTTGGAGCAAAGAAACGCCGCCTTCCACCGTCACGATAGTGGTGGTTTGGCCGGGTGACAGGGTGAAGTCGATATTCAGGCGGTCCTGTACCCTAAGATTAATGTCCTTGCGAGTCTCCGTTGTAAAGCCTGCGGCGGATGCCGAGATGTTGTACTTGCCGATGTGGAGTGCGGGGGCCGAGTAGAAGCCGTCGCTGTTCGACAACAGCGAAACCGCGATGCCGGTCTCGGTCTCGACGATCTTGACGGTTGCGGCCTGCACTACGGCTTGCGTGGAATCCCGGACAGTGCCCGAGACGGATCCCGTATCTAATTGAGCATAAAGCATTTGACTCGCGGCGAATCCCAGCAGCGATCCTATTCGAAACTTCTTGCATTGGTGCACTTTTCCTCCGTTAATACAATCAGTCTATCAATAAACTAGATTTAATAGTCTATGCTAACGCGATGCCCGTGTAAAGACCCACTGCTAAGTGGTGGCTTACTTTTGTAGATCTGCTCAAGAATGTTGGTGCGCCCGCCAGGAGCCACAACCGGCGCGCGCACGGTCGCGGGGGATGCTCCTCAGTTTTCGCGGCCACGACAACAACTCTGCCATGTCGGCCTGGGAATCGCCCACCATTGCCATGCCAACGCTCTTGAGAAACCGGTCATAGCGGGCTTTGCCGCGGGCGACGGCTTGCTCGTGCACATCCCTGGGCGGTTCTGGAACATAGGTCAAGAACGTCTTCGCCAGTACTTCTCCACGAACGCGAACAACGCCTGCGGCTCGCACGCCTCCAGCGTCAGGCGCTCGGGCGGGTCGTCGCGTCGCGCGGCGGGCGCGCCGGAACGATGGTGGGAAAATGCGGACGCCTTTCGCGCCGCGCGCATCCCCATCCGCCCGCGGTTGCGGCGACGGCGACGCACTGCTGGCGGCCGGAACTGGCCGCCGGGGTCAAGCTTGCGTGCTGCGCGCCTGTCGTGCGCTTGGGCTGCGGCCTGCGCCGGTCCGAGGCGCGGCGCCCGCGATGGGCCGCGTCGAGCGGCGGGACGTGGAAGGGGCACGGCCGCCGACGACACCCCCCGAGCGACCGGGTTGGGCTAAGTTGTTGGAGGCGCGGGTCGGAATCGAACCGACGAATAAGGGTTTTGCAGACCCTTGCCTTACCACTTGGCTACCGCGCCGTTCAGGACTATAACTGAAAAATACCGCGCCGCGTGCCCTAAAGTCAATCGCCGTCAATCTTGCACCACGGGCAGCAGCACGTAGGACGGCCGTCGTGCGTCGTGATAAACCGTTTGCGTCGCCTTGCGCAGCTCGGTGGCGTCGGCGACCGGCTCGCCAGTATTCGGATTGCGGTCGAAGCGCGGAAAGTTGCTGCTGGATATTTCCATGCGGATGCGATGGCCCTTCTGAAACACGTTGCCCGTGACGCCCGCGTCGATCGTCATTTTGCAGATCTCGCCCGGCCGCGCCAATTCCGGCTTTTCCAGCGATTTGCGGTAGCGCAGCCGCAGGATGCCGTCCGTCAGGTTCTGCGCGCGCCCGTCCGGAAACACGTCCACCAGCTTGGCCGTGAAGTCCGTATCGCGCGCGGACGTCGCGGCGTATAGCACCACGCGCACAGCCCCGATCACTTCCACGTCCTTTCGCAGCGGAGCCGTGGTATACACCAGCACGTCACGGCGCCGCTCCACGGGGCGTTGGTCCTTCGGTCCCCAAGGAAACACCTTCGGATTGCAGCAAGCTGCACCGCCCGCAGTCGGCACCGGATCTTGCGGATCGAATACGAACCGATCAGCCGGGTTGGCCTCCGCCGCTCGATCGGCAGGCGCGCTCAGATCCAGCTTGCCATCGCCCGCCAGCGTGTTTGCGTGGCCTCGGCTCTCCAGGTAGAACCGCTGGCGTTGCGCACGCGGCGGCCATTCCCGTGCATCGCGCCAACGATTCGCGCCCATCAAGAAGACGCGCACGGGAGCCTCCGAAAGCAGCGGCGTGTCTTTGCCTTTCAGGAACTGGTCGAACCACTGCATCTGAATTCCGCGCAACGGCATGTCCGCATCCGCTCCGAAATCCACGTCGAGTTTCGCCGCTTTGTTGTGCGGCCACGGCCCGATCAGGATGCGGTCGACGCCCGAGTGCTTGCGCAGGCGCTCGTAAGCCTCCAGATCGCTCTCCACGAAATTGTCGAACCATCCGCCCACTGAAAACACCGGCACGCGGATCTTATCGAGCTGCGCGCGTACGCTGATGGATTTCCAGAACGAATCGTAAGCCGGATGCGCCACGGCCTCCTGGAACATACTGGACGTTTGCCCGGTGGCGGCCACGTCGGCGGTGCGCAGGGGCAAGTGCAGCACGAACCTGCCGAAGTCGGGATGGAACCGGGGCGCGCGCAGGTTCTCGGACATCCAGAGCAGGCGCTGGCCCAGCTTCATTGCGCCGCCGGGCGAATAGAAGCGGTCGAGATAATCGTCGCAGCCGGAGACGGATGGGAAGATGGCTTTCAGGTGCGGGTTGTTCAGCGCCGCTACTTTCCACTGCACGATTCCCAAATAAGAGCCGCCCAGCATGCCGATTTTGCCATCGGACCAGGGCTGGCGCGCGATCCAGTTGAGGGTATCGTCGCCATCGGCGGGCTCCTGTTCGAGCGGACGGAAGACGCCCTCCGATGCATACCGCCCGCGCACATCCTGCACCACTACGGCATAGCCGTGCTCGACGAAAGGCGCGTAATTCTGCGAGATGCCGGATCCCTTGCCGTAGGGCGTGCGCACCAGGATGGTGGGATAGCGGCCCGGCGCTTCGGGCCGAAAGACATTGGCGGAAAGGCGCACGCCGTCGCGCATGGGCACGGCAGTGCCGAAGCCGCCGGCGCTCTGGTCCGGCGTGGCGGACAACACCCCGGCGCACAGAAGTGGCACTACTGGCGATAGGCGCACAATGTTTCCCAATACTGTTCGGCGATTGGAACGGCCTGGTGACGCTCGACGATGTGCCCGGACGCGCGCAGTCCGATTTCACCCGCACATTCTTTCATCGATGTTAGCAGAAACATGTTGTGCCACAGGGAGTCTTCTTCGGCCAGGCCTGGTTCGATGCGCAGGCATGCCGCCGCCGGGTAGCGGGAGTTTTCCTCGCCGTCGGTCAGCAGGACGGGCTTGGCGACGCCCATGAGCCGGATGGCGATGCCGGAGGTTTCGCCGGCGGCCGGGTAGCGCAGGTTGATACAAGCATCCACGGCCAGCGCGGTACGCCAGAAGTCGCGCTCGCCGAGATACGGCAGACGCGCGATTCCCGGCCCGGTCAACAGCGGCGCGGCGGCGCGCGCCAGGTCGGACGATACGAAAGGTCCTGCGATCAGCAGCCGGGCGTCTGGGCCTACCTGCCGCAGACGATTGAAGGTTCGCAGTACGGCGAACAGACGCTTGGATTCCCGCAAGTAGCCAAACACTCCGAAGAGAAACGCGTGCGTAGGGACGCCCAGGCTCTGCCGCATGCGGATGGCTTCCCAGGCGGCCGGGAGCTCCGGCGGGGCAAACAGATGCGGAATCTCGATCACGGTGGCGGCGGGCGCATGCTGGCGGACCATGCGGGCCGCGGCAGGGTTATGCACCACCACCGCACGCGAGCGTTCCGCGATGCGCTTCAGCATCGGGTAATCGAAGTAGCGCCGGTCGAAGCCCGAACTGGCGCGGCCGCGCCACAAATCTTCCGCCAACGCGCGATGCCATTCACCGTAGTTGTAGACGAATTCGTCGATGTAAGCGGCGCGGTCGAGCGATCCCAGGAAGAAATGATGCAGTACGGCATCGTGCAGCACCACCACGCCGGGTTGCGCCAGCGCGCGGCGGTAGATCTGGCGATGCAGTTGATTGTTCCCCAGGTGATAGAGCGCGACGTCGGCGTGACGCGCGCGCGGATCCACGCTGCCGCACCGGCGCAGGGCCGCGAGGAGCGCCGCCGCGTAATCGGCCACGCCGGTGCGGGCGGGAGGCAGCGGCGCGTAGTAGGCGACTTTCACAGCTTCTGGCGCTTCCCGAACAGCGCCGTCCCCACCCGCACCATGGTGGCGCCCTCTTCAATGGCGGCCTCCATATCGTGCGACATGCCCATCGACAGATGCGGCAGCCCGTGCTGTTGGGCAAGTTCGCGCAGGCGCCGGAAATAAGGGCGAGATTCTTCCTGATCGGCGGTCCATGGGGGCATGGTCATCAGGCCGAGCAGCCGCAGATTCGCGCATTCGCGCACTGCCGCGATGAGGCCGGGAAGTTGTTCGGGCGCGGCGCCCGCCTTTGCCTGTTCGGGCGACAGTTTGACTTCCAGCATGATGTCGAGGGCAATGCCGGCTTCGTTCAGGCGCCGCGCAAGTTTCGGCGAATCCACGGTCTGGATGCACTGAAACAGTTCTGCGGCGCGGGCGCTCTTGTTGCTCTGCAGATGTCCGATCAAATGGAATCGCGCGCCGGGAAGTCCGGCGACTTGAGGCAGCTTGCCTTCGAATTCCTGCACGTAGTTCTCGCCGAATTCGCGCAGGCCCAGGGCGTAAGCATCGCGGATGGCTTGGGCCGGAAAGACTTTGGTGACGGCCAGCAGCATGATTTGCGCCGCATCGCGGTGGGCGCGGTCCGCTGACTTGGCGATGCGCTGCCGGACTTCGGCGAGCCTTTGTTCGAGCGTGTCCATTTCCAGTGGGGGATGCGAAACCCTATTATCCCATCCACGCAAGTTGTCTTATCGCCGTGAAGCGAACTGATGGACACGCTCGTAGTGCAACCGCATCAGTTGTTGCCCTGAGCGCGACCGTAGCGCAGGTTGTGCCATGGTCATCGTGGAATTCGACTTCGTAGAGGCCCGGATCCCAACTCTCCACCACGGTGCCGAGTTGGCCGCGCACCAGCCCCTCCTCGGGCAGTAGCTGGTAACGTCGGTCTTACACCTGGCAGGAGGACCGACGATGGCCCGCCTGTGCGAGGAGAAACTCGCGGCCGACCCCTTCTCCGAAGCATGAAACCGCCCGGCGTGCCGCCCATCCAGCTTCCATCGAGGAGCTGGAGGAATTGCTGGAACAGGCGCGCCCGGCGCGGCGAGATTCGCACCGCGGCCGCAGAAGATTCTTTGGGCTGCGGTGTGGTCCCATACCACGCGTCGGTAACCTCCGCGGAAGCTGCTATTCAAGAGTACATGTCATGTGTGCAGTCGTCGATTCGTACTGGGACCGCATCGGTCGATGCCTTCGTCGAGATTGATCCAAGTTTCCCGGACGCACCGGAATACACTCTCTTAGCAATTCTAGCCAGCGACACGCCAGAGCCAATATCCTCATTGCCGATTGGCGCCGGGGCTGATGGCTCTTGTGGGATAGGCCATCGCCTTCTGTGGCCTGTCCAGCGGTGGGGCGAAGCCGGTGGCGCCTAGTCAGGGGCGGTGAGGACCCGAGAATCCCGCCGTGTCCGCCACCGGCATCTTGAACCCCGCAGCAATCAGCCAGACAAACCCTGGCCACCTCGCAAGTGGAATCAGGATGCCGGCCCGTGGAATCAGCATGCTGAGCCAGCTCAATTCGCCGACGAGCGCGAGCACAATGCCCGGCCCCACCACCCATCTCGGCAGCAGTTTCATGAAACCTGCTGTGACAGATACGCCCGCCATGAGAAGACCGAATGGCATGGTGAAACCCGGACCGCCAAGCGCAACCGAGAGGTAGTGGAATGCCTGCACCACCGCCGGGCTCTGCGCCACCAGCGGTTGCGCCATAACCGCGACCACGGCTCCGGAGAATAGCTCATCGACAGCCGCCATCAACCCCCCGAAGAACGCGATGTAGGCGCCCGCGGCATTCACCCCCAGAAAACGCATGCGACTCAACATCGCCGCGGCGAAGATGCCGAACGGGATTGCCGTTCCAAGCTGAAGAAAAGCACACAGCATCACCGGAAATGCATGCGTGCTGAAGTACGATACGACCTGGTCGGTTGGAGCATTCAGTCCGGGGAACCACGGCCGCTTGCTGCCGAACGCACTGACGGGAAACACGCTGGCAATTTTCAATATTACGTAGATCGTCGCGACGATCCCGAGATGAGGACTGGGATGCCGCGGACCAGTCGCCGCAGTGTCCGATTGCGAATTCATATTCTTATATCCTTCGATCCGTCTGGCCGGTTAAACAAGAGAATCACGAGGCTGGCGCCAATGAGGGCCAGCATGACGCGATGATCGAGTGCAATGGTCGGCCCTGTCTGTTGGCGGACAACTCGTGCGCCTACACCGAGGCCGACGCCCGCCGCGGCAATGAGATTGCCCGTCAGGGCTACTCGCCCGGCGGACGGCGGACCCTTGAACAGAGCGGCCACACCCCAACCCAGCGAAAGCCCGCACAAAATCTCCACCACCGTCGCGGGAACAATATGTGGCTGATGGAACGGGCCAATTGCGACGCCCGAGTGGAGAATTGCGCCGAAGAAGAACACCAACGCGTTCAAGGCCATCAGAAGGATGAGGAAAAATCGAACGGAAAATCCCCTTGAAGCGCCAACCAGGATGGCAATCACAACCTGGCGCCAGAACCAGCGTTCCGATTGGCCTTCGCCGAACCTCTCATAGAGATCGCCTGTCAAGGCCTCCCGGTCCTTCGTGCTGCAGAGGTGCCGCAGCAGCCAGGAGGCCAGTGCGGGCGGCTGCGATCGTTCGCTGTTCATGGGTGTTCTCCCTGGGTTAGAGGCAGTCCTCGCCACAGATTCATCAACGCAGTCCGAGTCGTCTGCGCCTCACGCATACCCGTTTTGGTGACGCGAAAGTAACGTTTCGCCCTCCCGCCTCGCGCGGGCGTCGGATCGCCGAGCGTGGAGGCAACGAACCCTTTCTTTTCCAGCCGATCGAGCGCGGCGTAAACGCTCCCCAGTGCGACCTCCCGCCCGGTCGCCCTCAGCAGCTCCTTTGAAATCGGAACTCCATAGGCCTCATCTCCCAGCCGGATCAACGTTAGCAAGATCATCAATTCGAACTCTCCAAGACCGCTCCGCTTCGACATTTCTTCAAGTATAGCAAAGAAATGGCGCGCGAGGGAATTCTGTACCACTGAT
>Ga0302326_10020902_pt1 | contig 13444 bp, 14 predicted proteins | sample Palsa_T0_3_FD_202264 | JGI IMG/M metagenome (GOLD analysis project Ga0302326, IMG submission 202264) | Peat permafrost microbial communities from Stordalen Mire near Abisko, Sweden - Palsa_T0_3 | ecosystem: Environmental > Terrestrial > Soil > Palsa > Peat permafrost | place: Sweden: Abisko... | reverse complement strand
CGCGGCCCGGCTGGCCGGCGAGGGTTTCTCGGTCACGGCGGTCGATCTGTCGGGTGAGGCCATCGGGCAGGCGCAGGCCAGGTTCGGGTCGCTGGCCAGGTTCCTGGTGGCCGACATGACCCGGCGGCTGCCCTTCCCCGACCGGAGCTTCGACGCGGTCATGTCTAACGTCGCGGTGCACATGTTTCCCGACGGTGTGACTCGTGCGGTGTTCGCGCAGGTCGGGCGGCTCGTCCGGGCGGGCGGGCTGTTCGTGTTCCATGTCAACTCGCTGGAGGACCGGCCGCTGCTCGCCCGCAGGCTGCCCGCGCGAGAGCTTGAGCCGGATTACGTGGCCGAGGAGTCGGGCCAGACCGTGCATTTCTTCTCCGAGGCCTACCTGCGCGAGCTCCTGGCAGGATGGCAGCAGGTGCAGCTGGTCCCGGTCCCGGTCCCGCATCGCAAGACTGGTGAGCCGTTCAAGCATGCCTGGCGCGGCATAGCCCGCCGCTGAATCAGGTGCTGACGGGCCATGCCGCCAAACGGGTGGGACCATGCCCTGAAGGTCGCCGCCGACGGGACCGGGCTGGTCGGCCATGCCGGGACGGGTTAGCTGGACTGGTGTCGTGAGGTTGAAGTGCGACGCGGTTTCATAGCCGCGGCGAGTTCCCTGACTGCGGTCCCAGATCAGTGTCAGCCGACCCGTCTTTGCGGAATTCGGACTGGTTCTGCCAAGGCACGTGCGGGAGACCGCACGGATCCCGGCGGCCCGGCAGCCGGGCGGGACAGTCTTACGGATTGCCTCACGGCTAGCGCGAACTTGCGTCACGAAAGAAAGTCCAGGCTATTTCACCAAGGCGTTCCATGTCGTTCCATCGCGTTCCATGCCGTTCCATCGCGCTGGTTAGAAAGGCGATGAGAACCGTCGATTATCGTGCCTTCCAATACGCTGGCCAGCTCCGCGCGCAACCGTCTAGCTTCTCGATGAGCGCGGCAATACAAGACGTCTTCACCTGAGCGCGAAGAAGAACCTCGGCCGAGCCGGGCCCGCCGCCCCGGGCAGCGGAAACCAGCCGGGCCGGCCGCGAGAGCTCTCGCGGCCGGCCCGGCTGATGAGCACCGTCACGGGGTAGGTACTCAGACGGCGCGCGGTCCCTTGCGGCGCAGCCAGCGGCCGCCGGTTACCGCAGCCACAGCCCCGGCGCCGATGAGCGCCAGCCACGGCAGCGGTGAGCCTGGCCCGTGCGGCGCGGTGCCGCCGAATCCCGTGGCCACGCCGCCCGTGGGCGGCTGGCCCATCCCGACGGCATCGGTCAGGTTGACGATTTCCAGCCCGCTGGAGCCGTCGAGGACGACCTCCGTATGGACGGTGTTCCCGACCAGCTTGACGGGCAGGCTCGCCTGCGCGCTGGACCCGATCGCGGACATTGTCCAGGTCCCAGCGGGTATGGGTGCGTAGCCGCTGACCGAACCAGTCGACGCGTGGGTCACGATGTCGCCCGGCGCGCCCGGCGCGCAGCTGCAGTGGAACTTCACGCTGCTCTGCTTGGTCGAGGCCTGGATCACGCGTACTAGCGACTTGCCCGATGGCGCGTTCAGGCTGTCGTCGAGGATCTTCAGCTGCGCGCCCTGGCCCTTCGGGCTGAGGGCGGCTGCCGTGTACGAATGGCTTGCCTGCACGTTAACGCTGGCCGTCAGGACGGGCTGACTCGTCGCCGCGGACCCGGCGGTCCGCATCTTGACGCTGTAGTCCCCGGCGCTCACCGACCGGTATCCCGACACGGCTCCGTAGGCGACGTCGGGGACCATGAACTCAGGGCTGGAATGGCCGGACGAATACACGTACACGTCCACCGGAGAAGTGGTGGTGGACAGGTTGCCGAGCCTGAGCCAGCCGTCACTCGCGGCATATGATGCCGTCGCGGTAACGGGAATGCTGAGCAGTAGCGCCACAAAGGCGAGCAGCACCGTCGCCCGCCGGCGCGTCATCTGGAATTTCAACGTCGTTTCCCTCCCCGGAACTGCGGAACTATGCTCGCCTCCCAGCCGCATCGCGATGCAGGCCATACGGGATGAAGAGGCTTGCGCCCACAATAGAGGTGAAATTATGTAGGAGCAACCCGAATCCATTTCAAGGTCGGCCGCCGTGTCCATTCATTCGCGACAAGCGATGGCCGGCAATTCGCCCTGCGGTGACCGGCGCCAGCTCCGCGATCACGTCTTGGTCACATGATCCGCCGGACGGATCCGCGAGCGGAGCGCTCACGTCCAACGGCGGATGCTCGGCTCAGGAGGCTGCCATGCGAGGTACCGGCCGTGTCCGCTTGTCCCTATTCCTCGCCGCCGCGGGGCTGGCCGTCACCGTCCTGGCCGGCTGCGCCACCCCAGCGGCGACGTCCACGCCGGCGGCGACGTCCACCGCGGTGCCGCTGACCAGCGTGAGTACGCCGGCCCGCGGCGCCCCAGCGCAGGCTGTGGCGCTGGCCCGCCAGTTGCTGACCCGGCTGGTCTGGCCGGCCGGAGCGCGGGCCATCAAGCTTTCGTCAGTTCCGCCGCCCGTGCGCCCGCCGTGGAGCACCGCGGCAGGATCCGTTGACGCGGGCCAGGTCATTACAGCCCGGCAGACGATGGCCGACGTGCGAGCCTTCCTGCTCCGGCACGGGCCGGGCGGCGCGAGCGTCACCGCCACCGGGCATGAAGACGGCCCGGCCGGGCTTATCGCTCAGTATCTGTACTTCGACCTGACCCCGCCGCCGTCGGGCATCGATGAGGAGGATCTGTCCATCGGCATAATGCCGCGGCCGGCCGGCGGCACCCTGATCGCGGCCTACGACCGCGTGACCTGGTTTCCCGCTCGCGCGGCCACCGAGCACCTCAACGCAACAGACTTCCGCTCGGTTACGGTCTCGGCCCTCATGCTCAACCCTAGGCCACACCGCCTCACCCAGACGGTCAGCTCCGCCGCGGTCATCGCCAGCCTGGCCAGCCTGCTCAACGGCCTTCCGGCGGCACCGGACACGGCGATGTCCTGCCCCGCCATGCTCGACAGCTATCAGCTGAGCTTCAACCCCGTTAACCAGCAGGCGCCGCCGGTCGTCGTCTCGACCGGTATATGTGACATCGTCCAGGTTGCCATCCGCGGGATTTCGCAGCCTGCGCTGGCCGATGAGCCCGGCGCTGTCACCGCTCAGGCCCGCCAGTTGCTCCACCTGCCTCCCGCAGCCGGATAGAGGCCTAGCGGCTGTTCCGCTGGGAGCGGGCGAGCGGTGCCAGCCCCATCCGGGACTGGCAGCCGGTGGCGGACAGGATCCGGCTGACGTGCTTCTTGACGCTGTCTTCGCCGGCCTGGACACCGCGCTTTGCCGGCGGGTGGGTTAACCCCCAGCTGAAGATGGGTGGCAGGCTGCTGCCGCCGGAGCGGCACTTTCCGTAGCGTCATAGCTGACCGAAGCGCTACCGGCGAAGGTGTCCGATGATCGCGGCGCGCGGTCGACCTGGGCTCACGGCCGCTCCGATCCACGAGGTCGGCGCGCCCTCGCGCAGGTCCTCATCGGCGGCCCTGTTCCGCCGCCGCGACGCCTGACCGAACGAGAAATTGGAGCCTGCCCGTGCACACCAAGAAGCTCGCCTCATTGACCGCCGCCGCCGTCTTTGCCTGCGGCGTCGCGGCCAGCTGCGCCTCGGCCGCCACCCTGGCCCCGGCCGTCCCGGCCAGCCAGGAGACGACTCACCTCATGGTCTACAGCGTCAACAGCGACGGCCCGGACTTCAAGGCGATCGTCACCGGCGCGGTGGGCGACTACGGCCCGGGCGTGACTGTGCTGCCGGACGGGAAGGTTGATCCGGGGCACACCAGCGAGCTGCAGCTGAACTTGACCCACGGCTCGTTCCGGGTCAGCATCGCGGCCATCGACAAGGATGTCGTCAAGGCATATCAGCATTGGCCAGCCGACCCGGCCACCTGCTCGGGCAGCATCCGCTTCACGGCGCCGGCGCCGATCGTGGCGGGCAGCGGCACCGGTGCCTACCGCGGCATCGCCGGGACATTCAGCATGACCGTCACGATCGACGAGGTCGACGTCAAGCCGGTTTGCAATGGCACCAGCGCGTTCCTGGCCCAGGTCATCCTGATGGACGGCACCGGCACCGTCTCGCCCTGACCCGGAGGGCACCGGCTATGAACACTTATCCTGAGCGCGTGCTGCAGCAGGTGTACGCGTGGACGCGTGGTCATCCGCGGGTGGCCGACGGCACGCTTGCCCTGGTTCTGCTGGCCTCTAGCGCCAACCAGATCCCGGACCACCTGGTCTTCATGGTCGGTGCCATCGCCGTGAACGTGCTGCTCGCCACCACGGTGGCGCTGCGGCGGCGCGACCCCACGGCGGCGTTCGCCGCCGGCGCGGTGATCGTCGCCGCGCAGCTGGCCGGCGGCCTGGGGGCTGGGGGCTATCCTTCCCTCGGGCTGACCGCGACCGACCTGGCCATCGTGGTGCTGCTGTATACCCTGGCGGCGTACCGGCCGCGGCGGACCTCGGTGACAGGGCTCGCGGTGTGCATGGCCGGAGCCGCGATCGCGATCGGCCGCTACGCGCCCTTGCACGGCCCCCGCGCCGGTGCCGTGCTGCTGCTGACCATCGCCGCGGTCGGCGTGACGCTGCTGGCCGCCTGGGTGCTCGGCGACGCCGCCGCCTACCGGCGCGCCTACTACGTCTCACTGCAGCAGCGTCTGACTGCGGCCGAGCGGGCTCGTGACCTGGAAGAAAAGCGGGCTCGTGCGGTGGACGCCTCGGCCGCCAGGCTCCGCCGGATCGAACGCGACCTGCACGACGGCGCACAGGTCCGGCTAGCCGCGCTCGCCTTGGCGCTGGGGGAGATCAAGGAGAACCTGGAGCAGGCGGACGACGCCCCGACTCTGGCGCTCGTCTCGTCGGCGCACCAGAACGCCAAGGAAGCGCTCACCGAGCTGCGTGATCTCGCTCGTGGTATCCACCCGCCCGTGCTCGACCAAGGTCTGCGCCCGGCGCTGACCATCCTGGCCGAGACCAGCGCTATCCCGTTCGCGCTGACGGTCGAGGTCACCGAACGGCCCTCACCCGCGATCGAGGCGATCGCCTACTTCTGCACGGCCGAGCTGCTCGCCAACGCCGCCAAGCACAGCGCGGCCGCGCACGTCGCGATCGACGTGCGCGAACAGGACACGGGCCTGCTGCGGTTGGCCGTAACCGACGACGGGGTCGGCGGTGCGCGGGTGGCCGCGGGCGGCGGACTGGCCGGGCTGCTCGAGCGGGTGCACACGGTCGACGGCCGGCTAGACGTGAAGAGCCCGGCCGGCGGACCGACCACCATTACCATCGAACTGCCGAGGCACGCCTGATGCGCATCGTGATTGCCGAAGACGCCGCGATCATGCGGGACGGTCTTACTCAGACCCTGACCCGCCGCGGACACGACGTGGTCGCCGCGGTCGGCGACGCCGCCACCCTCCGGCAGGCCGTCGAGGACCACCGGCCCGACGTGGCCATCATCGATGTGCGGATGCCGCCGACCCACACCGACGAGGGCCTACGCGCCGCCACCGCCATCCACCGGGACTTTCCTGAAATCGGGGTGCTCGTCTTCTCTCAGTACGTCGAAGCGCACGCGGCCACCGAGCTGTTCGCCAGCGCGCCGACCGGGGTCGGTTACCTGCTGAAGGACCGGGTTGCCGACGTCAGCGACTTCATCGACGCGATCACCCGGGTCGCCCAGGGCGGCACCGTGCTCGACCCGGAGGTGGTCCGCCAGCTGCTCGGTGCGGGCCGCCGCGCCGACAGCCTGGCCGCCCTCACCCCACGCGAACGGGAAGTGCTCTCCCTCGTCGCGCAGGGCCGGTCGAACGCCGCCATCGCCGGCGCGCTCGTCATCTCGCCGAAGGTCGTCGAGAAGCACGTCGCGAACATCTTCGACAAGCTGGGCCTTGCCCCTTCCGAAACCGACAACCGCCGCGTCATCGCCGCCATCACTTACCTAGGGTCCTGACGCCCAGGACTGACGCGCGCCTACCCTGTCCCGGTACTCCGGCGCCGGTGAGGTGGACGTGAACACGACCTTCCTCGACGACACGGGTACCGCGGTGGGCGGCCAGTACATGGTCAGCTCCGGCGGCCGGCATATCACGGTCCGGATCGCGGGCGAGGTTCTCGACACGGCTGGCGGCAGCCCCGTGATGATCGGCGGCTTGTCCACCTTGTCTGCCGTCGATCCGGGCCTTTCCCCTGGTCAGTACCAGGTGGCACTGGCGCCGGGCACCGACGCGGCGTCCTACGTGGCCGCGCTGAGCTCCGCTCTCGGACCTAGCTACCTGGTCGCCGCCAACACCAGGGGCGGCAGCGAAATCGACGCCATCCTGGGCCTCGTCGCCGCGCTGACGCTGCTGGTCGCGGTGGTCGCCGGGCTTGGCGTGCTCAACGCGGTCGTGCTGCAGACCAGCGAACGCGTGCACGACCTGGGCGTGTTCAAGGCGGTCGGGATGACGCCCCGGCAGACCATCGCCATGGTGGTGTGCTCGGTCGCCGGGACCGGGCTGGTAGCCGGGCTGATCGCGATCCCGGCCGGGATCGCCCTGCACCTGTACGTCCTGCCGGTCATGGGCCAGGCCGCGCAGACCGGTCTCCCGGCGTCGGCGCTCGATGTCTATCACGCCAGGGAACTGATCCTGCTGGCCCTGTCCGGGCTGGTCATCGCGGTCGCCGGCGCGCTCGCCCCGGCCGGCTGGGCGGCCCGGACCCGCACCGCGTTCGCACCGCGGGCCGAGTAGGCCGCGCGGCGTCTACCGCCCGGCTCGTCCGTACCGCCCTAGGTGGCGTCACCGCGAGTCCTTCGCCGCGCAGCGGATGCAGGTCTGCGCGGCGGGGCGGGCCGCCAGCCGTTCGGCCCCGATGGGCTGCCCGCACCGCTCGCAGACGCCGTACTGGCGGGCCGCCAGCTTGCCGAGCGCCACGTCGATCGCCGCGAGCTGCTCGCGCGCCGCCGCGAGCAGCGCGGCGGCATGCTGACGCTCGAAGGCGAGCGTCGCGCCCTCCGGATCGTGCTCGTCGTCTGTCCCGGCCGCGCTGGCGGCGTCGGCCAGGCCGGCGAACTCCCGCTCGAGCGCGGCCGCCCGTTCCCGGGCGCGCGCCCGCTCCGTCAGCAGGAGCTCGCGCGCGTCGGCCATGTTCTGACACTAGCCCGGCGGCTTGACCTCAGCTGCGGTTGAGGTTGCATGATCCGGGGATGGCAAGCGACTCCCGGCCGAGCCCGGACCAGGCTGACAAGTCGCAGGTGGCCAGCTCGTTCCGGCTGATTGAACGAGTCCGCTCGTCGCCCTATTACCCTGCCCTGACGCATCCGGTGCTGCGCCGGATCCTGCCTGGTGCGGCGGCCTCGGCGCTGGGCGACGGGATGAGCGCGGTGGCGATCGCCTGGCTGGCACTGAAGCTGGCGCCGCCAGGTAGCCGCGGCCTGTGGGTCGGCGCGGCGGTGGCCGCGTACTCGCTGCCGGGTGCGGCCGGCGCGGTGCTGCTGCGGCGCTGGCTGCACGGCCGTGGCGGCGCGCGGCTGGTGTTCGTGAACGCCGTGCTGCGGGCGGCGGCGCTGGGCCTGATCGGTGCCCTGGCCATCGCCGGGCGCCTGGATCCGGCCGGTTACGTCGCCCTGCTCGGTGCTTCGTCGCTGCTCAGCGCGTGGGGCGTGGCGGGCAAATACACGCTGATCGCGGACCTGCTGCCCGCCGCGCAGCGGATCGCGGGCAACTCCGTGTTCGGCCTGGCCGACCAGCTGAGCCTGATGGTCGGCCCGGCGCTGGCCGGGGTGGTGACCGCGCTGGCGGGCCCCGCCGTCGTCATCAGCCTGGACGCCGCGAGCTGGGTCGTGCTCGCGGTCAGCTACGCCCGGATCGCCCCGCTAGCCGCCCGCCTAACCGCCGCGCCCGCTTCGGACCAGGCCGTGCCCAGCCCGGCGGCCGCCCCGGCCCAGGCCGAGCCCAGCCCGGCCCCGGCGCCTCCCGCGGACCGCGCCGGCGGCTGGGCGGTGATCAGGTCAAACCCCGTGCTGCCCGGCCTGCTCGCCCTCTCGTTCGTGTTCTACCTGCTCTACGGTCCCATCGAGGTCGCCTTGCCGGTGCATATCGCGTCCGACCTGCACGGTTCGGCGGCGCTGCTCGGCACGTTCTGGGCCGTGTTCGGCGTCGGCGCGGTAATCGGCGAGCTGGCCGCGCCGTTCTTGCGGCGCTGGCCGCTGTGGCCGACCATGACCGGGATCGTCATCGGCTGGGGCCTGGCTATCGTGCCGCTCGGGCTGCCCACGCCGTTGTGGATCGGACCCGCGGCCTTTTTTGCCGGCGCGGTGATCTGGGGCCCGTGGCTGTCGCTGTCGATGGCGGTGCTGCAGGACGCCAGCCCGCCCGGCGCGCTGGCGCAGGTCATCGCGGCCAGGAGCTCGCTGCTCATCCTGGCTTCCCCGCTGGGCACGGCGCTCGGCGGCCCGATTGTCGCGGTCCTGGGGGCCCGCGGCACCCTGCTGGCCTCTGCGGTCGCGACCATCGCGCTCGGCCTTATTACTACCGCGGTGCTCGCCCGGGCCAGGACCAGGAAGGCACGGGAAACGGCTTGCGATCCCGCGCATGCCTAGCCGGCCCGGCCACGAAATACCCAGCGTGCCGTCTCTAGCACCATCAGCGCTTCATGCCACTCACAGGAGGATTTCGAATTTGTCGTGCGTCATGACACCCCGGATTAGGGGGTCTGACACGCGATATCGATTACCGATGGTCTCCAGGCGTTTTTGCGGATGCCTCGGCCTTCGGACCCTCATCAGCCGCTTAACTCATAGGTAACCGAGAAGTTCCGTCCAGCAAGCCCCGAATACCTGACCGCACTATGGAGACATGAGCGCAGACCGAGACGGGATCCGCCGGGCCATCGAGGACCGGAAACGTGGCCGCAGCAGGGTCAAGTCCACCACCACCGCGGTCACCATGGCCAGCGTGGTGACGGCAGGCGCGCTGGCCCTGGTCCTGCCGGGCGCCGCGCACAAGACCGAAGCGTCGACGTCGACCGGCACGTCCTCCGGCTCCACGTCCTCCGGCTCCACCAGCTCCGGCTCCACCAGCTCCGGCTCCACGAGCAGCGGCTCCACCAGCTCCGGCTCCACGAGCAGCGGCTCCACCAGCTCCGGCTCCGGCTCCACGAGCTCCGGCTCCACCAGCAGCGGTTCCACCAATTCGGGCTCGTCCTCCAGCGGCCTCAGTTCAGGCTCCACTCCCACCTCGAGCTCGGGCAGCAGTCAGACCACCTCCGGCGGCTCGTAATGCTCCGCGAGGCCTCCACAGAAGCCGGAGGCGAAACCGAGGCCGGCGCCAAGACCAAGGCCGGCGCCGGCGCCGGCGCAGCGGACGCTTCGGCCAGCTGGCGCGCCCTCGGCACCCTGGTTCAGGTCGTCGTAACGGACCCGGAAAAACTCGCCCTGGCCAGCGCCATGCTCGCCGCCGACCTCGACGAGGTGGACGTCGCGTGCAGCCGCTTTCGCCCGGACTCGGAAATCTGCTCGCTGCGCACCGCTGCGGGCCGTCCGGTCCAGGTCAGCCCGCTTCTCGCCGAAGCCATCGAGGTAGCCCTGCGGGGCGCCCGGCTGACCGAAGGCGACGTCGACCCCACGGTCGGCGGCGCGATGTCCGCCGTCGGCTACGACCGGGACTTCGACCGCGTCCCGCGCACCGGCCCGCCGCTAACAGTGACCAGCGGGGCCGTGACAAGCCGGACCGTGCCGGGCTGGCGCGAGGTGCACCTAGAGCACCGGATGCTGACCATGCCCGCCGGGGTCCAGCTCGACCTCGGGGCGACCGCGAAGGCGTGGGCCGCCGACCGTTCCGCGGCCCGGATCGGTGCCCAGCTCGGCTGCGGCGTGCTGGTCAGCCTGGGCGGCGACGTCGCCGTCGCCGGTCCCGCGCCGGAAACCGGCTGGCGGATCCGCGTCCAGGACGTGACCGGCTCACCGGATGATCCGCCGGTCGGCCCGTACGCGCAGATCGCCATCCGCGACGGCGGCGTGGCCACCTCGAGCACCATGGCGCGGCGCTGGCAGCGCGGCGGCGACGTACTGCATCACATCCTCGATCCGCGCACCGGGAGGCCGGCCGAAGCCGTCTGGCGCACCGTCTCGGTCGCCGCGCGCACCTGCGCGGACGCCAACATCGCGAGCACGGCCGCGGTCATCCGCGGCCGGGACGCGCTGGGCTGGCTGGCCAGGCTCGCCTTGCCGGCCCGGCTGGTAGACGCGACGGGCGTCGTGTTCACCGTGGCCGGCTGGCCTGATGAGTCAGAGGTCGTTCAGAAGTAACGCTGAGCTTCCGCAGACCGCGGCCAGCCACAGTAGAAGCCACAGTAGAAGACGAAGACACAGACACGAGGGACGGGAAACCACTGACATGAACGTGACTACCGCGTTCTGGTACGCCAGCCGCGCCACCGGCATTATGGCGCTGCTGCTGCTGACGGCCGTCCTGGTGCTCGGCATCCTGGTCAACCGGCAGGGCCGGCTCCCCGGCCTGCCGCGGTTCGCGGTGACCAGCTTGCACCGGAACCTGTCGCTGCTCTCCGTGGCGTTCATCCTCGTCCACGTGATCACCGCGGTGCTCGACACCTTCGTCAGCATCCCGATCGCGGCCGGGGTCATCCCGTTCGCTTCCGGCTACGAGCGACTCTGGCTCGGCCTGGGCGCGATCTCCTTCGACCTGATGCTGGCGATGATCATCACCAGCCTGCTCCGCGGCCGCATCAACCGCATCCTCTGGCGCGCCATCCACCTGCTCGCCTACCTGAGCTGGCCGCTCGCGTTCGCGCACAGCATCGGCGCGAGCAAGGACCTGCAGCAGGGCTGGCTGCTCGGCCTGTCCGTGGCCTGCGCCGTCGGCGTCGCTGCGGCGGTCGCCTGGCGGCTGGCCAGCGCGGCCCGGCAGGTGCCCAGGGCCGCGCGGGTGGCCACCGTCTTCGCCGAAGCCAAGCACGCCCCCGAGCACGTCCCCGGGACCGCCAGGCCGGCCCGCCGAACCCCTGAAGAGGTGTCACGGTGACCACCACCATGCCGATGCCCACAAATCCCGCAAGCGAAGCAAGCCAAGCAGGCCGGACGACAAGCACAGCCGGCCTGCCCCGGCTGCTGCCTGCCGCGCCGGAAGACCTGCGCGGGCACCTTGCCAGGTACGGTCCGGTGCCCTTCCGCGGCATGCCCGGCCTGCTGATCGATGACATCGAGGCGTCCGGCCTGACCGGCCGCGGCGGCGCCGCCTTCCCGGTCTACCGCAAGCTGGCCATCGTGGCCCGCGGCCGCGGCCGGAAGGTCGTGGTGGCCAACGGCGCCGAAAGCGAGCCCGCGAGCCGTAAGGACGAACTGCTGCTGCGGATCGCGCCGAACCTCGTCCTGGACGGCCTGCAGCTGGCCGCCGAGGCGGTCGGCGCCAGCGAGGCGCACCTGTACCTGCACACCGGGCCGACGCCCGCCATCGGTAAGGCGCTGGCCGACCGCACCGCGATGGGCCTGGACCCGCTGCCGGTCACGATCACCCAGGCGCCGCCCCGGTTCCTGGCGGGCCAGGAGTCCGCGCTGGTCAACCGGCTCAACGGCCGTGCCGCGTTGCCGAGCTTCCAGCCGCCGCGCGTCACCGAACGCGGCCTGGGCGGCGCACCGACCCTAGTGCAGAACGTCGAGACGCTCGCCCATCTGGCGCTCATCGCGCGGTACGGCCCGCGCTGGTTCCGGGCGGTCGGCACCCGCGCCGAACCCGGCAGCATGCTCACCACCGTCTACGCCCCGAACCGCCGGTGCCAGATCGTCGAGACCGAGATCGGCGCGCCGCTGCGCACCCTGCTCAGCAGCGAGGCCGACACCCAGGCCTGGCTGATCGGCGGCTACCATGGCAGCTGGCTGCCGATGCCGGATGCCGTGGGCCTGACCTTGGACAATGAGTCGCTTCGGAGGTTCGGCGCGGCGGCGGGCGCGGGTGTGCTTGTGGCGTTCCCCGCTGACCGGTGCGGCCTGGCCGAGTCGGCGCGGGTGGTCAGCTACCTGGCCGCGGAGTCGGCCGGCCAGTGCGGCCCGTGCCTGAACGGCCTGCCCCGGATCGCCGCCGGCCTGGCCGAGCTGGCCGGCCCCAGCGCCCGCCGCCAGGTCCGAGCCGACCTCGAGCGCTGGGCGGGCCTGGTCACCGGCCGCGGCGCCTGCAACCACCCGGACGGGACCGTGCGCTTCGTCCGCAGCGCGCTGACCGTGTTCGCGCCGGAAATCAGCCGGCACGCGCGGGGCCATTGCTCGGCCACCAACCGCACGCCGTTCCTGCCGCTGCCGGACGGCATGCCCACCAGCGACGAAGACTGGAGCTGATCATGGCCCAAACCATGCAGGCGACGGACCAGACGCTCCGCGTTAACCCGATCAACTGCACCGGCCACGGCGTCTGCGCCGAGCTGCTGCCCGAGCTCATCTCGGTGGACGAGTGGGGCTATCCCATCGTGGACCCCCGCCCGGTGCCGTGGACCCTCGAGCGCGACGCGCGCCGTGCGGTCGCCGCCTGCCCCGCCCTCGCCCTCAGGCTCCTGCGCAGCAGTACCAGCTAAGGCAACGACCGCGGCTCCTGCTGCGGGTGCTTGCGCACGGCGTAGACCACGTTAATGATCCCGATGATGACCCAGATCATGGCGATGAGCATGAAGGCGGCCACGCCAGGGGAGCCGTTGAGCACGATCGCGGTCACCACCAACGCGATCAGCATGGACCCGATGGCCACCATGATGGACTGACGGCCGGCGCGGTCGGCCAGCTCGGCCCGGATCTTGCGCCGTTCGGCCCGGATGACGTGCTTGGCCCGGCGGCGCTGATGCCTGCACCCCGCGTACCGGTCCAGCTGGACCAGGATGCGGCTGTCCACCTCCGCCGTTACCCGGTTGTCGATCTCGGCCGCGATCCGCTTGTCGATCTCCGCGCCGATGCGTTCCACCAGCCCCTCGGCCACGCCCTGGTCGTAGCCGGGACCGAGGTCCTGCAGGGCGGCCACCGAGGCGGCGATCTCAGCCTGGCTGTCTATGGCCATCATGCCCTCCGCAGCTTCCGTCGGCCTCTGCCGAAACGCTACGGCCCCCGGCAGGCAGGCAGAATGCGGCTACCACCCGTCGCGTCCTGTGGTTTTCCCCACCCCGGCCGAGCGCACCCCAGCTGAGCGCACCGCAGCGAGAACGCGTCCTGCTATTGTTGTCTTAGTCACCCGGACCCACCTTGGCCCGGGCTCAACGTTTCTCCTCCGCTCGGTGTCGGGGGCGGCGGTGCGGGCGTGTGTCCCGTCCCACCGCAGTCCTGGACGTCCCCCGGCGAGCCACGGGTCGCACCTTTCTGCATCATTAAGGCACCGGCGACCCCGGGTGGCTCACCCCGCCGGGCGGCGCTGAAGGACACTCTCATG
>Ga0302326_10020901_pt1 | contig 13444 bp, 12 predicted proteins | sample Palsa_T0_3_FD_202264 | JGI IMG/M metagenome (GOLD analysis project Ga0302326, IMG submission 202264) | Peat permafrost microbial communities from Stordalen Mire near Abisko, Sweden - Palsa_T0_3 | ecosystem: Environmental > Terrestrial > Soil > Palsa > Peat permafrost | place: Sweden: Abisko... | reverse complement strand
GCTCAAGCTGCCGTCGCCGCCGGCGGCCGAGTGGGCGTTCTGGTACCAGTACTACTTCGACACCGAGAGGGGCGTGCTGGGCCTGACCGAGTACCGGTACGGTATCGGCGAGCTGATCTGGAAGTTCAACTCCCCGACTTGGCACTTCGACGAGGAAACCTACGCCCAGACTGCAGCGGCCTTCAACAACCCCGATTACGTCAAGATCGTGATCGGTAACTACCGCTGGCGGCAGAGCCTTTATCCGAGCGAACCCGAGTACGCCAGCCTGGAGAACCGGCTGCAGAAAGCTCCCGTCATCGCGGTGCCAACGATCACCATCGACGGTGAGTACGATCCCTTCACCCCGCCCGGGAACGGCGCAGCATACCGCGCCAAGTTCACCGGCAAGTACGATCACCGGACGTTCAAGGTCGGCCACAACGTGCCGCAGGAAGCCCCCCACGCTTTCGCCAAGGCCGTCATCGACGTCGACCGTCTCTGACTAGCCCCAGCTGTTCCTGCCCTGCGGACCAACTCCCGGCGTCCGCAGGGCGGCGCGATCCGCGGCCGGTCCCCGGCACTGGTCATCCAGCGAGGCCGGTGACTGACCACAAATGAATCGCTGGCTTTACGAATTAGCAGGAAGGAGCAGGCGATGGCTACCACTGTGGCTGATGTGATGGTGGCGACGTTGAAGGCATCCGGGATGCACCAGGTGTACGGGCTCCCGGGTGACTCCCTGAACGGCTTCACAGATGCGCTGCGCCGGGACGGCACGATCACCAGGCAGCATGTGCGTCACGAGGAGGCCGCAGGGTTCGCGGCGGCGGGGGAGGCGGCTCTGACCGGTGAGCTGGCCGTGTGTGCGGCTGGCTGCGGTCCGGGCAACCTGCACCTGATCAACGGGCTGTTCGACGCTAAGCGCAGCGGGGTGCCGGTGCTGGCGATTGCCGCGCATATCCCGCGGCAGGAGATCGGCGGGGAGTACTTCCAGGAGACCCATCCGCAGGAACTGTTCCGCGAGTGCAGCGTGTACTGCGAGCTGGTCAGCGTGCCTGACCAGCTCCCGCGCATCCTCCAGGTCGCGATGCGCGCGCGGCGCTGCAACGAGGTGGAGTCGCTGTCGTTGTCGTCCCCGGAGGTCTTCGTGGCCGATGCTGCGCATGGATCTGAGCCGCTGCCGGTGCGGCGTGTGTCGCCGGTGATGCGCCCGGACGAGGAGTCGCTGGCGGCCGCGGCGCAGGTGCTGAATGCGGCCGGCCGGGTGACGATCCTGGCCGGGGCGGGCTGTGCCGGGGCACACGGCCAGCTCATTGCCCTGGCCGAGGCGCTGAAGGCGCCGGTGGTGCACGCGTTCCGCGGCAAGGAGTTCGTCGAGTACGACAATCCCTACGACGTGGGGATGACTGGCCTGATCGGGTTCAGCCCGGGTACCGGGCGATGGAGCACTGCGACGCGCTGGTCATGCTCGGTACCGACTTCGCCTACCGCCCGTTCTACCCCGAGGGCATCCCGGTGATCCAGGTCGACGCGCGCGGCGAGCGGATCGGCCGCCGGACGCCGGTGCAGTTCCCCTTGGTGGGCACGGTCCGGGACACGGTCGACGCGCTGCTGCCGATGATCACGGCGCGCTGTCGTTCGTGGAACTGGAGATGAAGGCTGCCGGGATCGTCACCTACGGCACCGACCTGGATAACCCCGACTTCGCCGGGATCGGCCGGGCCGTCGGGCTGTTCTGCGCCCGGGTGGAAAAGGCAGATCGGCTCTCGCTGCCGCCCAAGCTCACCTACGGTGAGCTCCAAGGCTTCACCTTGTATGCCACCAGGACCGTCCTGTCCGGGGGAGGCGAGGAACTCATCGAGCTCGCTCAGACCAACCTGCGAGAACTCGACGTCGAGTGACGGGACCCGCGGTACCGCACGCGTAGCTTCGAACAGTAGGAGGTAGGCCGTCCGGCCCGCGAGCGTGGCCGGACGGTCCCGGGCCGCTCAGCAGAGCCCGGCGAAGCTGGTGGCAACCTGGTGTCGAGCTTGCTGAAGACCTTGCCCTAGCGGTGCTGGGCACGTGGTCCAGCAGCCGCCGTCCTGCCCACGCACGGCCCGTCGGGAACGGCCAGCACCCGGCTCTGACCCGCCCGCACCCCCTCGACCGGGCGCATCCGTTCGCGCCCGGGACAGTTCGGCCGAGGAGGGCTGTCATCAGGCGGTAAGCCCAAACGGGTCCTTAATCGCCTGCCTTTGTCTTACGGGAACCTGGTACCCGCAGCCCGACCCAGGCGGCGGCTAGGCCGACCGCAACACCGATGAGGGTATCGGCGAAGCGCAGGACTGGCTGCTGCCAGGCGTGTTGCGGGCTTATGGCCGAGGCGACCATCACGACCGCGGTGGTGATGGCGGCCGTGATCACGTCGCCAGCGCGGCCAAGCAGGGTGACGGCCAGCGCACTGGCACCGATGAGGACCGCCAGGGCCCATGCTTCAAAGGGCAGGAAGACCAGGTAGATCAAGCACAGGACAAAGCTCACCGAGGTGGCCGCGAGACGGGACATCGCGGCGGTCATGCTCTGTTCATAGGTGGCGCGGCAGGTAAAGATCGTGGCGAGCACGGCCCCCAGGCCACCGATGAGATCATCGGCGTGGGACAGGAGGTGGACGCGAGTAAGGAGATGCGTAACGAGCGCATAGGAAACCAGGGAGGCGACAGCCAAGAGGCGCAATCTAGGAGGGCCGCCCGGAATTCGTCCTGGCCGGCTCGGTTAGGCCTATGTCGGCACGACATCGCTGCTCCTGGGGTCCGGTGACATTGTGCAAACTGGGAGCTGCCGCGGCGGCAGCAAGATGAGTGGCGGGCCGCCGTTCTCGCGGCGGGGAACAGGGCACCGCCAACGTCCGCATCGCGCTGGAATCAATGCCCGCTATGCCTGCCTGCGAGCTCGCAATCGGAAATGAGCCAGATGTTCCAGCCTTGAGCGGACAGTTCCGCCATAGCTGGTTCGTGCAATGCCGGCATAGGTAAAGCTCGCCCTTGCGGTCCACGCGGTAAACCGCGCTAACCCCAGGTCCGCACCGGTCACATGTCTCGTTCATGGGTCGTCTCCTGTTGCTTAATCGATTTTCTGGTCCTCGAACCGCGGGCCAGGCCTGGCTGCTGCTTTCGCGGGGTCACCGCCGCCGACGCGTGCGCAACGCGTTTCCGCTCCAGACCGGGCAGCTCGCCGTGGCTGGCCGGCGGCCAGCCGCCTGCCCGGCAGGAGAGCCGGCGCACCCAGCGCATTCGCGTGGCCGCCGCGTCAGGATGATCGCCGAACTCCTGCGCCATCCGGCCGGCGCAGCCGCTGATGCCGAACTGCTGGACAGTGCAGTTGATTGCCTCGACCACCGTGTAGGCGGTCGGGGCGTCTGAGGGCTGCAGTCCTGAGGCGAACAACGCCTCGCACCACGTGTCGTTCAGGGTTAGCCGCGTCACGGCGAGCTGTGTAGTAGCAGTCATCTCATGTCATCCCGGTTCGAGTTCGCTTGTATGTGAAGCTGCGCCGCGGTCGGCCGGCCGCACCCGGGCAGGGCGCTGGCCGGTGTCCTGATCCTCGGGGCAGAGGGTCTAGTCAGGCCGGCAGGGCCACCCAGCCGAGGTCGGGGAGCGTCTCGCGGATTTCTTTGCGGGAGCCGATGCCGAGCTTGGCGAACACCTTCCGCAGGTGCCACTCGACGGTGCGCGGGCTGATGAACAGCTGGGTGCTGATCTCCGTGTTCGTATGCCCGCTGCCAGCGAGCCTGGCGATCTCCGCCTCCTGAGGAGTGAGTTCTCCGGCTGTCCCGGTCGTGCGCTTGCGTACCGTCTCGCCGGTGGCCAGCAGCTCGCGTCTGGCGCGTTCGGCGAACCCCTCCATACCCATCGCCGTCAGCATGTCGTAGGCGTCTCGGAGCTGTTCGCGTGCGTCTACGCGGCGGTTCTGGCGCCGTAGCCACTCGCCGTAGAGCAGGTGCGCGCGGGCCAGTTCCACTCGGACGCGGGTTCGGCTGAGCCGCTCGATCGCCTCGCGGTAGAGCGGTTCGGCGGACTTGTCCTCGCTCAGCAGCGCACGTGAGCGCGCCAGGACCCCCAGCGCCCAGTCGGTGCCAGCGGCAGTGGTGGTCTCCGCCAAGCGCCGCAGGGCACTGTTCGCCCGCTCGGCCTGCCCGGTCCGGGCCGCGGCTTCGATCAGCTCGACCATCGACCAGGTGGCCACCCCAAGCTCGTCAGGGTATTCGCTGCCTTGTTCGGCCGCGATCAGTGCCTCGTCGTAACGGCCCAGGCCGTTGTTGAGCACTGCCGTCGCCCAGTGAGCGGCGGTCAGCCACTGTCCCTCGCCGCGTGCCGTCATCTCGGTGGTGGCGGCCGCGATCAGCTGACGGGTCTCGGCATCCTGGCCCCGCCAGGCCGCGAGCAGCAGCGGGCCATACGGGTCCTCTGGGGTGCGCGTTGCCTGGGCGACTGCCCCGGCCTCTTGCGCCATCGAGGCGGCCGTCGCGACCTGGCCGGCCAGCAGGTGAATCGTCATGTCCTGGAGCAGGGCGGCCGGGAGCACGGCCAGCGCGCCCGCTTGGCGGGCAAGGTCGGTCAGCCGGGCCGAAAGCGTGTGCCAGCTGTCGTCGTCCCAGATGTCAATGGCCATCCGGCAGGCGAGCGGCATCCAGCGGAATCCTTCCTCGGCGGAAACCTCCTCGTGGCACAAGGCGCTCAGTGCCTTCGCCAGGATCGGCGCGCCTGTCGCGTATCCCTCGCTGGTCACCGCGGCCAGTCCGTCCAGCAGCAGGTCACAGGCCCGCGGCGGCTGCGAGGCCGGCCGCGCCGCGCGCGCGGCCTCGGCCACCTCTAGCATTCGGCCGCGCGCTGCCAGCTGGCCAGCAATCCGGCCTACGGAGAACGCATGGCCGTAAGTCTCTCGCGCTAGCCCATAGTGGCGTGGTTCGAGCTGCCCGGCGGCCTTGAGCGACAGCGGAGCGTCGCGGCCATGACCGGTGTCGGCTGCTATCTGGGCACGCAGCAGCTCCGCACGTGCGCGACCGACCTCGTCGAGCGATCCGGCCTGTGCCATGGCCAGCAACCGCAGTGCCGCGGCCGACGCTCCGGCCAGGCGCTTGCTCTGGGCTGCGGCTAGCGCGCGCTGGGCCCGGCGGTCCGGGGCGGGGGTCAGCTCGGCGGAGCGTTCGAGGAAGGCGGCGGCCGCGGCCAGGCCACCGCGGACCCGAGCGCGGTCGGCCGAGCGCTCGAGTTCGGCGGCGACGCCCTCGTCGAGCCCGGGCGTGGCGTGCCCAAGGTGCCAGGCGCGGCGATCGGGGTCAGCGTCGCGGTCGGTGGCCTCCGCCAGCGCACGGTGAACGCGCTGGCGGTCCTCCGGCGAGGCCGCCCGGTAAACCTCGGACCGGGTCAGCGGATGACGGAACCGTACCTGGCCGCCGGCCTCGATCAGCCCGGCCGCCGCCGCCGGTGCCGCGGCCGCGGCCACGACGCCGAGTTGACCAGCCGCACGCCACACTAGAACCGGGTCGGCGACCGGCTCGGCCGCGGCGACCAGCAGCAGCAGCCGCGTCGCCGGCGGTAGGGGCGCCAGCCGCCGGCGGAAGCCTTCCTCGATCCGGACCGGCATGACCGCAGCACCAGGCAAGCCGAACCCGCCTGCCAGCGTGAGCCCGTGCGCCAGTTCGAGCAACGCCCGCGGGTTGCCCCGTGTCTCGGCTACCACCCGGTCGCGTACCCGCTCATCGAGCGGACCCGTGACGACCGAGTCCAGCAGGGCCCGCGCGTCGCCCTCAGCCAGCCCGCCGACCGCGAGCTCCGCCAGTCCCGTCAGATAATGCGCGTCACCGGACTGGCGCACCGCGAAGACCACCGCGACCGGCTCGGCCGCCAGGCGGCGCGCCACGAACGCGAGCGCCTGTGCCGAGGCCCGGTCGAGCCACTGCGCATCATCCACGATGCAGACCAGCGGTCGCTCCCTAGCCAGGTCCGACAGCAGGCCCAAGACGGCAAGGCCGGCCGTGAAGCGATCCGGGGCGTCTCCGCCCTGTAGGCTGAACGCCGTCCCAAGCGCGTCGCGCTGCGGACCGGGAAGGCGTTCGAGCCGATCCAGGAACGGCGCGCACAGCTGATGCAACCCTGCGAATGCGAGCTTCGTCTCAGACGCAACGCCCGCCGCCCGTACGACCTGACATCCACGCGCACGCTCCAGCAGGTATCCCAGCAGCGCGGTCTTTCCGGCCCCCGCCTCGCCACGCAAGACCAGCGTCCGGCTGTGACCCGCCCGTACCTTCGACAGCAGCCGATCCAGCGCCTCGCACTCGCTCCGCCGGCCAAGGGGCCTGCGCTCGGGCGCCTCACCAGCCAGCATGAGCACTGGGGTCCGGTCGTGGCCTGCCGCCCCGGTTACCCGGTAGCTAGGTGACTCGCTCATGACGCGCTGCTCCTTCTGCCGTCTGATTGTTCAGCGATCTCGGAGGTGTGCCGGTTGTCATCGACGCCGCCAGGTATGACGGCACCGGGTCGGCTGCGACCTTGTTGTGGTCCCTGTCTCTGGTCAGCGGGTGGCGCCTGTCCCGTGGCGGCGTAGCCTCCGCCCCACCAGCCGGTGACGAGCGCCGCGTACTCGTCCGCGGCCTCTTCCCAGGTGAAGTGGCCCGCGTCAAGGACGTCGAGCTTGCTCTTGGGCAACCGTTGATGGAGGAACTCGGCGTTGACCGGCGGTACTACCGGGTCATGCGCGCCGGCGATGATCTGCACCGGCGTCTGGACCTGCGGCAGCAGGTCGGCCAGGGCGGGGAGCTCGGCCGGGTAGCTACGCACGTAGCGCATAGACTCCGCGAAACGGTTGCCTTGATAGGAGGACAAGTAGTCCTCGTGGATGGAGTCGGGCAGCGAGTACCGCGTGATGTCGGCCAGGGCGCCGGCGACCAGCTGCCGCGGGTCGGCACCACGGAACGGGTCCAGATCGGGAGCGTCGACCCAGTCTTTCAGCCAGCCGCCCAGCTGGAGAGGAACTGCCGTGCCTCCGCTGCCCACGACAAGGCTGCGAAGCCGGCCCGGATACGCGGCCGCGGCGAACAACGCGGCCGCGGTGCCCACGTCGGGCCCGATGACGTGCGGGTATTCGAGCCCGAAGGCGTCGGCCACGCGGATGAGGAACTCGCCCATCGCCCGGGGGGCCAGCAGCGCATCGCGGCGCTGGGAATGACCGAACCCGGGCAGGTCGATCGCCACCAGATGGGTGTGCTCGGCGAGCCGCGCCCACATCTGCTCGAACGCGAACAGGCTTTCCGGCCACGGGCTGAGCAGCAGGGCGTGATCGTCGCGGTCCTCGCTTTGGGCGAACCGAACCGTCAGCCCGTCAATGACCCGGAACTGCATCTGGAACGATGTGTTCAGCCAGATCGTCACGATGCGGCTCCTTGTTGTCGTCCTCGCCCTGGTTGGCCGAGCGCCTCCCTGTGATTGTCATTTCCGCGGGGCTGCGCTCGCGTCCGCCAAGCGCACAGTCAAGTGGCCGGTGGCGGCAGGGCAGTGCACAGTGCAAGTGGCTAGTGGCGACGTGGAGCGCCCGTGCGAGTCGCTAGCTCCGGCCCGGCCGCGAGCTAGGCCTAGTGCTGGGCTAGCGCGACCGAGTGGTGTCCGGGTCGGCAGGCAGGACGCGGTGGAGCTGGCCGCGGGAGCTGATGCCGAGCTTGGTGAAGGTCTTGCGCAGGTGGTACTGGACGGTGCGCGAGCTGATGAACAGCCGGGCGCCGATTTCGGGGTTGGTGAGGCCGTCACGGGCCAGCCGGGCGATCTGGGCTTCCTGGGGAGTCAGTTCGACCGTGGTCTCGACGGTGCGCCTGCGGGCGGTCTCGCCGGTGGCCGCCAGCTCGCGGCGGGCCCGTTCGGCGAACGCCTCGATGCCCATCGCGTCCAGGGTGCTGTGGGCCGTGCGCAACTGTTCCCGCGCCTCGGTGCGGCGGCCCTGGCGGCGCAGCCATTCGCCGTACAGGAGGTGGGCCCGGGCGAGTTGGGCGCGGACCCGGGTCCGGCCCAGCCGCTCGATCGACTCCCGGTAGCAGCTGTCGGCGGCATCGCCCTCGCTGAGGAAAGCGCGGACGCGGACCTGGATCCCCAGCGCCCACTGATTCTCAGTGACGGGGCTACGTTCGGACAGCCACTGCAGGCAGGCCCTGACCAGCGCGACGTCACCGCTTCTGGCTGCCGCCTCGGCCAGCTCAGGCACGACAAGCGGCCCGTAGCCGACCGGATCGCACTCGAATGCGCGCCAGGCCGCGTCGCGCGCGTCGTCGTGACGGCCGAGGCCGTTATAGAGCACCGAGCGCGCGTGGTTCGCGTAGTTGACCACCCTGCCCATCCCGTTTGCGGTCGCTTCCTGCGCGGTGGCCTCGATCAGCTCAGATGCCTGTGGCTCCCGGCCGCGCCATGCCTCGACCACCATCGCGGGATACCCGCCCGCCGGGTTTCCGGTTGCCTCCCCGATCAGATGATCTTCTTCGATCAGCTGTACCGCCGTGGCCAGCTCGCCGCCGACAACTCGGATCCAGGCGAGCTGGCCGACGGCCAGCTGCAGGAGCACGAGCGCGCCCGTGTCACGGGCGAACCGAACCTGGCGTGCGGCCAGGGCATCCCAGGAGTCGAAGTCCCACAGCTCGAGGGCGATGATGGCACCAGCTCTGGAACCGGCGAGCCAGAGCCAGCGGCCTACCTCGTCCGTGCCGACATCCACCGCGAGAAACAGCTCGAGCGCCTGGGTCAATGTCGGCACAGCCGCTGCGTATCCGTCCGTGAATCGCAGCGCGGACGCGTCGAGCAAGATGTCGACCGCACGCGGCGGATCGGGACCAGGGGCCGCGGCCCGCGCGGCCCCGGCCACCTCCCTGAGTCCGCCTGGGCCATCGAGGTCCCCGGCCCAGATCGCGGCGCCAAGCGCTTCCAGGTAGGTCTCGCGTGCCACCTCGATGTTGAGCGGCTCGAGGCGTGTAGCCGCGCTGAGGAGCAATGGAGCAGCATCGCTGATCCGTCGCTGCACCAGGGCAATCTGTCCGCGCAGATGTTCGACCTGCGCGGCCTGCAGGGCGTCAAGCGGGCCCGCCTCGACCGCGACCAGCAGGCCCAGCGCCGCGTCCAGCGCGCCAGCATCGCACTTTGCCCGGGCCGCGGCCAGCAGTCGCCGCGCCTGGCGGCGGGGATCGGGTGTCAGCAGCGCCGCGGTCTCCAGGAACGCGGCCGCCGCGGCGAGCCCCCCGCGCGCCTGCGCCCGTCCGGCCGAGCGCTCGAGTTCCTCGGCTACGTCCTCATCCGGTCCGGGCGCAGCCTGCGCCCGGTGCCAGGCGCGGCGATCAGGATCGACCTGCGGATCGGTGACCCCCGCCAAGGCACCATGGACGGCCTGTCTCTGCTGCACGGACGCCGACCGGTAGGCCGCCGACCGTACCAGCGGATGCCGGAACCGCACCTGGGCGCCGAACTCGACCAGGCCGGCATCGGCCGCCGCCGCTCCCGCCTGGACCGGAATGCCCAGCTTCCCGGCTGCCCGCCATACCAGCGAAGAGTCGCCAGATGGATCGGCCGCCGCCAGCTGCAGTAGCTGCCGGGTTCCGGTGGCAAGAGCTTCGATCCGCCGCCCGAAAGTCTCCTCGATCCGGCCCGACAGGGGGGTCGCACCGGGCAGCCCGAATCCGCCTGCCAGCTGCGCCGGCGTCACCCCACGCGGCAGCTCGAGCAACGCCAGCGGGTTACCCCGGCTCTCGGCGACAATCTGGTCCCGGACCCGTGCATCCAGCGGACCGGTCAGCACCGAGTCCAGCAGCGCCCGCGCATCGCCTTCCCCCAGCCCCTCCACCACCAGCTCCGGCAAACCCGCTAGCTCCTCGCCCGGGACCCGGGCCGCGAATACCAGCCCCACCGGGTCGGCGGCCAGGCGGCGCGCCACAAACCCGAGAACCTGCGCCGAAGCGCGATCGAACCACTGCTGGTCATCGACTACGCATACCAATGGCCGCTCCCCGGCCACCTCCGACAGCAAGCCCAGCACGGCCAAGGCGACCAGGAACCGGTCCGGCGCTGAACCGGCACTGATGCCGAATGCGGTCTGCAGCGCATCGCGCTGCGGACCGGGGAGCCGGTCAAGGTGATCTAGCATCGGCGCGCACAGCTGGTGCAGCCCGGCGAACGCCAGTTCCATCTCCGACTGCACACCGGTCGCGCGCGCCACCTGGCATCCCGTTGCTCGTCCGGCTGCGTATTCCAGCAGCGCGGTCTTGCCGACCCCCGGCTCGCCGCGGACCACCAGCACCTGGCTATCCCCGTCCCGGACAGCATCAATGAGCCGGTCGAACGCGCTGCATTCGCTGCGTCGCCCTCTCAACTCGGGCGCGTGTCCTCGCAGCCGGGGGCGGGTAGCCATCGCCCAGCGCTACGCCGCGTCCATGTCACCGGAGTCGGCGGCATCCTGGCCGCCGCACCTCCGGATCGCTAGCCCGATCAGGCCAGCGCGGACCCCGACGAGGACGTCGGCCCGCTGCCATGCGGAGCGGTTCCTGTTCAAGACCACTTCCAGGAAAGTCCCAGGCCTGGCCGGCAGCGCGATCTCTGAGCCAGGCAGCCGCAGCGGCGCTGCCACCTGCACGAAGCCTACTCCGGGGGCCGGGAGGAGAAGCCCCAGGCTCCGCCAAACGCATATGCCTGAGCAGCCGGGGACGTAAACCCGAAATTCCTGAGCTATAAAGCATTGATCGGGCCGCAATTCTGTGAGACGTTAAAGCTTCGGACCAAATCGACATATTTTAGTAAGGACTTCCGGGTGGTGCAGCCATCCGGCATTGTCTAGCGCCTGATGCGATAGCTGAAGCCGTCGGTTGTGGTGTTTCCAGCGCGCTAGCCAGCAGTGAATCTCTTGAAGCCCCTGACGCCCAGGCACCTGCTGACAGATCAAGAATCACGGATTTGTGACACAGGAGGGCTCTTGTCCCGGCATTACCTGGCCAAAGCGACCGTCGGCCTGCTCCTTGCGACGGCCATTGCCGCGTGTAGTTCCTCGTCGTCCCCTTCCTCCGGGTCGGCCGGCTCAAACTCCGCCCCAGGCGCCACCAGCCCCCTCTCAACTGCCACAAGCTCCGGCCTGGCGGTCCTCCGGGCGAAGATAGCTCATTACATGCAGGCCCCGGCGTGGGTGTCCCCTGGACCGTCCATCAACCCTGTCAGCCTGTCGGGCAAGAAGATCCTGGTTATACCCACGTCAAGCGCCATTCCATTCTGCTCTGACATAAGCACAGAAATGGCAGCAGTCGCGAAACAATTTGGCATCACCGTCACCCAGTACGCGAACCAGGGTGAGCCCTCACAATGGGTGGCGGGCATGAACCAGGCGCTGTCCACGCATCAGAATCTGGTTGACCTCACCTGCGGCCTCAACCCGGCCTCGTTGGGCCCGCAGATCTCGCAGCTCAAGGCCGCCGGTATTGATGTAGTCTCCGCGCACGCTTACGATCCGTCGCAGCGCCCGTTCCCAGGACTCAGCGGCGTCGTCTACGCGCAATATAACTTCGTGGGAGAACTAGAGGCTGACTGGTCTATTCTGCAGACCGGTGGCCACGGAAATATCCTTGTCGTCAGTGACGAGGGAGATGTCTCGGAGCCTCCGCTGATAGCAGGCATCCGATCCCAGTTCGCGCAATACTGCCCGTCCTGCGTCGTCTCCTACGTCTATATTCCCATACCGGACTGGGCAACTAAGATTCAGCCAGCAGTCGCTGCCAAGATTAGCAGCGACCCGAAACTGAATTTCATCATCCCGATCGGTGACGGGATGGTGCAATATGTCGCGCCGGCCATCGTCGCCGCAGGAGCCACCGGCCGCATTCATGTCGGAAGCTTTAATGCCACGCCTTCAGTGGTCAAGATGATGCAGTCGGGATCGACTGTCACCTTTGATGTCGGCGAGGACTTCCCGTGGCTTTCGCGCGCGATTCTCGATCAGGACTTCAGGGTGCTGCTGCACACCACGCCTAGCGTATCTGAATACGCCCCGGTGCGTATCTTTACCAAGCAGAATGCTAGCGATGCCGGCATTCCACCGTCGTTCGAAGAAGGATACGGCAATGCGGCCAACGTCAACTTCGCTGTTCTGTGGAAAGGATGACTAGTAAAATCACCGGTTATTCAAGACCTGAACGGGGAAGGCTCACCTGTGAGCGAGGACGACAACAGGCCTCCTTATACTCTGGCGGAGACGTCCAAGCCGATCTTTGAACTAAGAAACGTATCAAAACGCTTCGGCGGCGAGCAGGCGCTCAACTGCGTGGACATCGAGGTCCGCGGCGGTGAGGTCCATGGCTTGCTTGGCCATAACGGGTCAGGCAAGTCGACACTGATAAAGATCCTGTCTGGATACCATCTGGCCGACTCAGAAGCTGAGCTGCTGATTCACGGCCAGCCGTACCGGCTGCCACTTCCTGCGACAGTATTCCGCAGTCTTGGCTTCAGCTTCGTGCACCAGGATCTCGGCCTCATCCCATCGCTGTCGGTGCTGGAGAACCTGTGCATGGACGAGATCGTGTCTGCTGGTCGGCGCATCAATTGGAGAGCTTTGGCGCAGTATGCGCGGAGCCTGCTGGCGGAATTCGGCCTGAATATCGACCCGAAGGCCACCGTCTCCGAGCTGCCACCGTGGAACCGGCCGCTCATTGCCGTCGTCCGCGCGATCGGTAACATGCGCGCGGTCATCGCAGACGACCCGGGCCGGCGTGGCGCGCTCATACTCGACGAGCCCTCGGCGCGGATGTCGCAGGACACGGTAAGTCATCTTCATGGTGTCATCCGCCAGGTAGCCGACCTCGGCCACGCAGTGCTCCTTGTGTCGCATAACCTCGATGAGGTTCTCAAGGTCACCGACTGGATCACCGTGCTCAGGGACGGGCAGGTGGCCGGCGAGCTGGCGACCGCGGGTACGTCGCGCGCGCGTCTTGTTGAGCTGATAGTGGGGGGGACGCACGGTCTGAGCTCAGCTCCACCCGGCGCGGCCGCAGGCTTCTCTCCGGCGGCCGGCCCGGCCGAGATCGGTATCTCAGACCTGTGTGGTGCTTCCGTCCAGGACCTCACGCTCCGGCTGCGCCGCGGGGAAATCGTCGGCGTGACCGGCCTGGTGGGATCCGGGTTTGATGACGTAGGCGTGCTGCTATTCGGTGAGCGGCGCGCCACGGCGGGACTGCTTCACTTCGACGAACGTGCAGTGCCGCTAAGCCGCATGACACCAGACAAGGCACTGGCGCTGGGTATCGCACTCGTGCCGCCGGACCGGCTCACCCAGGGCTGTATTCCTGAGCTTACCGTGGCCGATAACGTCTCGATGCCGACACTTAAATCGTTCATGACCGCCGGAGCGATACGCCAGCAGAAGATCCACCGCCAAGTTGCCGACTGGGTAAGGCAGTTCGGCGTCACGCCGGCTGATCCGG
>Ga0302326_10020900_pt1 | contig 13444 bp, 10 predicted proteins | sample Palsa_T0_3_FD_202264 | JGI IMG/M metagenome (GOLD analysis project Ga0302326, IMG submission 202264) | Peat permafrost microbial communities from Stordalen Mire near Abisko, Sweden - Palsa_T0_3 | ecosystem: Environmental > Terrestrial > Soil > Palsa > Peat permafrost | place: Sweden: Abisko... | reverse complement strand
ATGGCGGTCGTAGATGGGTTCAGATGATTCACTGTTTTGCCGCGTCGCCTCAGTCGATCGTAACTACCCGAACCGGGCCCTCGCGGGCCAGTACATCGACAACCACCCCGCGGCCTGATCGCCGCAATGCGATATCTGCAGAGCCGCCTTTGACCTTGACGTTACGTATCACGAGATCGTTGACGAAGCTCGGCAACATCGGTTCGCGCAAAACGATCTGTTGCGCGTCCGGATCGAAGCCGAGGCCGATGCAGGACTGAACCATCGACAACGGCGCGGCGGCCGCCCAGGCTTGCGGCGAGCAGGCGACGGGATAGAAGGTAGGTCCTTGCGCCTGTTTGCGAGGGAAGCCGCAAAACAGTTCGGGCAGACGGCGCAGGTCGATATACCGCGAGGCGGCGAACAGGCCGTCAAAGATGCGCGCAGCTTCGCGGTGGAAGCCGTAGCTCGCCAAACCCGACGCTATCAACGCATTGTCGTGCGGCCACACCGATCCGTTATGATAGCTCATCGGGTTGTAACGAGCCTCGCTCGAAGCGATCGTGCGCACGCCCCATCCCGTGAAGAACGCATTGCTGGTCAAAGTTTGCGCTACCGAGTTGGCGCGTTCGGGATAAGCGATTCCTGCGAACAGAGCATGCCCGGCGTTGGAGGAGAGCACGCGGCACCCCCGCTTGTCGCCGTCGAGCGCCAGCACGTACGTGTTCAATTCCTCATCGAAGAACGCTTCGTCGAAACGCCGGCGCAGCTCGTCGGCGCGCGCCGAGAAGATCTTGGCTTGCGCATCGCGCCCGCTGCGGCCCGCAATTCGTTCCGCGGCGCGCCATGCCGCATATGCGTAGGCTTGCACTTCGACGAGTGCGATAGGTCCGCGCGCAAGTTGCCCGTCTGCGTGGAAGATCGAGTCGTGGCTGTCCTTCCAACCCTGGTTGATCAGTCCGTCGCTGGACTGGCGACCGTATTCAATGAACCCATCGCCGTCGCGGTCGCCGTATTTGTCCATCCAGCCGAGCGCGGCTTCAATGTTGGGCCAAAGCCGCTCCACTGTCGCCAAGTCGCCCGTGCGCTGCAGGTACGCGCCGGCAAGCGCCACGAACAGCGGCGTGGAATCGACGCTGCCGTAGTACCTGCGAAACGGCACTTCCTTGAGCAGCGCCATTTCGCCGTTGCGGGCCTCGTGCAGGATTTTTCCGGGCTCGGCGTCGGCTTGCGGATCCGTCTGGGTGGCCTGCGTGGCGGCCAGATGACCGAGCACTCCGGCGGCGATCGCCGGATCGAGCCACAAAGTCTGCATCGCCGTGATCAGCCCGTCACGACCGAAGACCGTGCTGTACCAGGGCACGCCCGCGTAAGGGTAGGGGCCTTCGGGGGTGTCGGTCAGCAGCATGTAGAGGTCGGAGACGCTTCGGCCGATCGCCTCATTGAAACTTTCGTTGCTCGACGAAATCCTGGCGGCTCTCCAGGAGGCGCGATGCAACGCGCGCTTGCTGTTGCGAAGGGCGACGAGAAACGCACGCTGGCCGCTGATGACGCTGGGACGGCCGCAAACGGCCTCAACAAAAATCGATCGCCACTGGCCAGGCGCAAGATCGAAAACGTACTTCGCTTGGCCGCTCGAAATCTGCGTTGGCGGCGGATCGAAACGCACCAGCGTTTCGCGTCGCTTGCGGTCAAGTCCATCATAGCTCAGCTTCACGAAATCGCTGCCCACTTCGGGCTCGCGGAGCGTCCCGCGATGCTCTCGGGCGGTGCCGCGCACCTCAAACAGATCGGCGAAGTCGGCGTCGAAAGCGATCTCGAACTCAACCCGCCTCGGACGCCGATCGAAGTTGCGCGCGGCTATCCGCTCCAGGCAAGAGCCATTCCACAGGAAGCGTGAGCGGCGGATGTGAAGCCGGTCGTGATCGACGACCGATTGCCCATCAAGATTCGGAGTATCGGGGTTGGCGAGATCGCAAGTGAGAAGCGCGTTGTCATCGCGCAGTGTTGCACTTAGCAATATCGGCCGTCCGCCCCCCATGGTCAGTACGAAATGCGAGAGATGCCGAGTGTCCTGGTGATATATTCCCTCAGGACTGCCGGCGTTGTGTCGTATGTCGCCAGCGCGATTGAATACGGCAAAGGTGTCGCCGTTTTTCAACGTCAGCGTACGCATTTCTTGCAGCGATTCCGTTGCGGCGACCGCGTAGAGCGGCTCCTGCTCGCTGCTTTGCGGGATTTCCAGCATTGCCTGAGTGGCCATGAATTTCTCGTCTCCGAAAACAGGACCCGCGCGAAGTCGAGCTTCGCGGCGGCTGCTACAAAATGGTTCGCGGTATTCGCACGGCTACACTAAGCATCGCCGGCATCACGACGATTTTAGGGCGATTTCACCCTTTATGGGCCAGCGCGCCGAGCCCACAGCTCTTAACGCCCGGAAGACCGCCGCGTCGAGCCCGCGAACTGCCAAACCAACAATGTCCTCGCCGACCCAGGCGCTCCATCGAGCGTAGCGCTTATCGGCGCCTATTCCGACATTCGCTTGGCGCCATTCAACAAACCCGCTTTCAAACGGAACTCCCCTCGACTCAATTTGTTCTCGCCGTGGCGCTGAAGTTAGGCCCCGAGGCAGCTCCCTTACGATCGAGTTGAGATGAATTTCCCGTTTCCCCAGATCGTGGCGACCCGTCGAATTGAACGCCGGAGGCGAGCTATCGTGGCAATCCCCGCGAAAGACGAAGCGGAGAGATTGCCAGCTTGTCTACAGGCGCTTGCGAGGCAGACCGACGAGCTTGGACGTCCCCTGGAGCGCGGCGCTTTTGGGGTCGTCGTCTTCGCCAATAATTGCAGCGATGACAGCGCAGAGGCCGCACGCCTTGCGGCCGACAGGGCCCCTTTCGCTGTTCGCGTTGTCGAAGCGCGATTGCCGCGCACGAAGGCCCATGCAGGGGGGGCACGGCGAATCGCGATGGACTTGGCCGAAACTTGGCTTCAGGAGCTGCGCGCCTTTGACGGTGTGATTTTAACGACCGACGCGGATAGTCAGGTGGCGCCGACCTGGATTTCAGCCAACCTCAATGCCTTCGCACAAGACGTCGATGCCGTGCTCGGACAGATTTCGCTGGATGAGGACGGCGAGCGCCTGCCCCCGGCGCTTCACGTGCGTGGGAAGCTCGAGTCGGTCTATGAGGACCTCTTGGCGGAGATCTTTGCTCTGCTTGATCCTCAGCTTTGCAACCCGTGGCCGCATCACGCAACGATCTCGGGGGCGAGCCTGGGCCTCACTCGCGAGGCCTATCTGCGGGTGGGCCGTCTCCCACGAATACCCCTAGGAGAAGACAAGGCGCTCGTCGCGGCGCTTCGGCGTCACGACGCGCGCATCCGTTTTGCGCCCGAAGTGACGGTCGTCACCTCGGCCCGCATCGCCGGCCGCGCGATAGGCGGAGTTGCGGACACCCTGCGGCTTCGCAGCGACGATCCGGGCGCGCTTTGCGACGAGGCGTTGGAGCCCTGTGCGACCGCATTCAAACGAGCGCTGTGGCGCGGGCGCCTTCGTCGCGGCGGCCTCTCGGCCATGGGTGGATGGCGAAAGTCGCTGCACATTTCCGCGGCAGCGGCTCGCAAGATTCAGGCGTCATCAACTTTTGGCGAGGCTTGGCGAGGAATTGAGCTATTTAGCCCTCAGCTCGCCAAGCGTAGATTGTCGCCCACCGATCTGCCGCGTGAGATCGAGCGGGCGACACGATTGCTGCGCCGGCTGCAAGAGTGGCTAGCGGCGCGTGAGGACATCGAGCCGGTACTGGGGGCGTCGATCTGCGCGGACAATGTCGATAAATCCCTCGAAACGAGCGATGAAGATTTCGGAGGCCTCGTCTCCGGTTAACGGATAGTTGGTTACTCCGGTCCAATGCACGAGCATGATGCTTCCACGCGGCGCAAGGGACGCTGAAACTCTGGTGGCGAGTTTGTCTACGTCGGCGGCGTCGAGATAGTAGACAACCTCAGAAAGCAGAATGAGAGCGAATTCGCCCTGGGGCCACTCCCGGGGAACAAACATTTGAGCGAATTCGACGTTCCCCAGGCTTAGGCATCGGCGCCGCGCTTCCTCGATCGGCGCCTGTGCGGCGTCCACCGCGACCAAATATTGGCAACGCGACGCCAGTTGATGCGTGAGAACGCCGATCGAGCAGCCGACTTCGAGCGCGCGGGGGTAACGCGCTTCGGGCAGGGCGGCGAGGGTTTGCGCATATTTTTCACGTTCGTAACCGCTCGACGCAAACTTCCAGGGATCGATATCTGCGGCGTACAGGTCTTCAAAATAGTCGGGGGATATGGTTTGCGTGCTTCGGCTCATTTGTCGCTCGCAATGAAGTTCTCAAACGGTCCCGCGAAACGCATAAGGTCCGCCCTCGATAAACGAAAGCCGGTCGGGTCGTCGGCGATCATGCCGGTAGTTTGCGATCGGTGCGCGGCGATGGCGCGCCGCTTGCGCGCGCGATGCCTTGCTACCGGCAGGCGAAAGCCGGCAGTTACCGGCGCGACACGCGCAGACGATTTTAACGCTGCGCCCCACACTGAATATTCGTACAACGCGACGCCGAGCGCGCTCTGCGCGGCGCGCGCCAGGCCGTAGGCGGCCTCGTGGTCGCAATGCGGATCATGTCTCCAACTGACGAACAGAGCGGACGCGTTGATCTGTTTCGCCGCGGTTACGATCTCATCGACCGCAGCCCGTGCTGCGACGCCTTGGCTGGGAACGAAACGATCGGGCAGGCGCAGGAATTTTATGCAGCGCGGCGGCGGCCCGAGCGCGCTCACCGCGTGACGCGCCTCGGACTCGCGCAGCGCACGAAGGCGAGCCCGCGGATAAATGCGGCTGCGGGGATGAGAACCCGTACCGTCGCTGACTACGATGACTGTCACGGGCCTTCCAGTTGCCCAAGCTTCGGCGATGAGGCCGCCGCAAGCGAGACTCTCGTCGTCGGGATGCGGCGCGATCACGATGAGGCCGCCCTCGCCGAGCATGTCGAAAAGGCCTCCGATCTCAAATCGCTGCATCTCGGTCATAGCCTCGCCCGCGCGCATTTGCCTAGCTCCACAAGTCAGCGGTCTCGTCCTCTTGTTCGAGCATCCATGCCGCCGCGCTTGTCATCGCGCGATCCGGCCCGGGTTGGCGAAGATAGGTCGAAAGATCACGTGTGATGCGCTCGATAGGATGGGGGCGCATAAACCCTTGCAGGCCGACTGAGCGATGGACAAGCTCCATCAATGTAAGGCCGGCGCGTTCGACAGCGAGACGCGCGAGATTGACATAGGCGACAACCCGCTCCGGCGAGACAGAGGCCGACTGGTCCTCTACGATTTGAGCGGCCCGCTCTACCCAAAGCCGAGCCGTTTCGACGCATATTCCCGCTTCTCCGAGCCTTGCCGCCTGATGCGGATCGCCGCCGCGGCCGGTGCGGCTCAGATGCTGGCGCAGCAGGTCGAGCAGCTTTTCCATGCCCCCCAAATGGACAGCGCAAAAGCGCCACGCGCCGCCGGAGAAAAACGGCTGCCGTTCGTAATCGCCGGCGCGTCCGACGATGTCCTCGGCTTCGATGATAAGACCCGTGAAGTCGAAGGCGCCCGTCGCGGACGCCCGCATTCCATGCGCCGTCCATTGCGAGAGGTCCGCTCTGTCGCCTCCATCGAGCGACGGCGTCAGCATCAGACGCTGGCCTGTTGGGTCTGTCGCCGTTACCAACGGTCGCTTGATCCATCCCGCGCCGGAACAGAGGATCTTACGGCCTTCCAGGCGCCAGCGCCGCCCGTCGCGGATCAAACGCAGGCCGCCCGCGTCGTCGGTATTCCAGACGCCGAATAATCGGCCGTCTCGGGCCTCGCGCGCGATTTTTCTGGCTTGGGGTTCGGCGCCGAAGCGCACGACCAGTCCCAGCGCATTGATATGGCCCTCGTACAGACGGCCGAGCGCGAGACTGCCCGATCCGACCTGCCGAAGCCAAGTTGTAAGCTCGTGCGCCGTCGGCGCGCCGCCGCCGAGGGTCCGAGGCAAGGGCGCTGTGAGGAATCCCGCATGATGCAGTTCGGCGATTTCCATCTCAGGGAATGCGCCGTCGTGATCGTGGAGATCCGCGTTCGTGAAGGCGAGTTTGGCGATGGCTCGCGCGGCCTCCGAACCAGGAACGGCGAGCGTTGGCGGCGCGGATTTTCGGACGCGACCGGCGCCGGGAGATGCCCCCGCTGATTGAACCGAAATAGGTTTGCGCTGCGGCCCAGTGGGCGAACGCTCGAACACTTCGAACGGAATTGCGCTTGTCATATTGCTCGCTCACTCGGCAATCAAAAACATCTAACGCCGACCGACTGCTTTCGGCGCCGAGTTATCTTTGCGATCGCCGACGACAACGCCGCGCTATCTCCGTCCAGCTCAGTTCCGTTTGAAATATTGCACTTCGCGCTCGTGCTTCTCCGCAGCCTGGCGAGACTCGAACGTACCGAGATTGCGGCGCTTGCCGATGCTCGGATCCGCTTTCCGCGAATAAAGCCGGTACTTTCCGCTTTTCAATTTTCTGATCACGCGAGAGCCCTCCTTAAAAAGTTCGGCCCATGCACGTCACAACGGCGAACGGTGCATTCGCGTTCCAATAGGGACGCTCCTCATTGACTGGCTTGCGCCGCAGCAACATTTCTCATCCGGACCCCGCGACCTCTGCCTTCGTCGCGCGTTATCCGTCCATCGAGCGCACTAGGAGATCGCGCCATGCAGAAGGTTGCGTCGCTTGCGGACTTGCCTGTAGACCGGGGTTTGCGCGTCGAGGTCGGCGGCGAGCAGATTCTGCTGGTTCGCGACGGTGACGCCGTCCGGGCCTACTCCGCCATATGCCCGCATGCGGGCGGCCCGCTCGAGGAAGGCGCCGTATGCAACGGCCGCATTGTTTGCCCGTGGCACAAAGGCGCATTTCGCGTTTCCGACGGCTCGCTCGTCGAGCCGCCCGCGCTCGACGGGCTGAGCCGCTATCCCGTCCGCCTCGACGGCGGCGACATCTATGTCGAGCCGAAGGCGGAGCCGCAGCCGCAAGCCCGATCGCATGCGGATAGCCGCACTTTCGTCATCGCCGGCGCAGGGGCGGCGGGCGGGACGGCGGCGGCGGCGCTCAGGGGATTCGGCTTTGGCGGCCGCATTCTGTTGATTGGACGCGAACCGGGCATGCCGTTCGACCGCACCTCGCTCAGCAAGTTCGTCGTCGCCGGCGAGATGAAGCCGGAGGAAACTCCTTTGCTACGGCCGGACGACTACTACACGAAACATAAAATCGAGCGGATCGAGGCGGAGGTCGCCCGCTTCGATGTGACGCGCCGCGAACTCACGCTAGCGGACAACCGAACGATCGCCTTCGACTGCGCTCTCATCGCTCCAGGCGGCGAAGCGAAGACGCCGGAAATTCCAGGGGTCGATAAGGCCGGCGTGCACGTTCTTCGCAGCCGCGAGGACGCCGCGGCGATTCTCGGGGATCTGCGGCCCGGCGCCCGCGCGATCATTCTCGGTAGCAGCTTTATCGGCCTGGAGGTCGCCTCCTGTTTGCGCGCACAGAAAGCAAGCGTCACCGTCATTTCGCCCGAGGAGATCCCTTTCGCCAGGCAATTTGGCGAGGAAATCGGCCGCTCGATCCGCTCGTTGCACGAGGCGAACGGCGTTGTCTTCGAGGCCCCCGCCAAAGCCGCGAAACTGGAAGGAGAAGCTCGAATTTCAGAACTCGTATTGGAGGACGGGCGCCGACTTGCAGCCGATCTGGTGGTGGTCGGCGTAGGGGTGCGCCCGGCAACCCGTTTCGTGGTCGGCGCGGAGCTCACCAAAGATAAGGGCTTGCCGGTCGACGCGACGCTTCGCCTGGCGGAGGGAATTTATGTCGCGGGAGACGCCGCCGCCTTTCCCTTGGGGCCGGAAGGCAAGCCCATTCGCATCGAACATTGGCGGGTCGCGCAGCAACAGGCGCGCATCGCGGCCGCAAACATGATGGGCGGCAATCGACCCTATGAGGACACGCCGTTCTTCTGGACTTATCATTACGGGAAGAACTTCGAATACCTCGGTCACGCCGACACTTGGGACGATGAGGTGGTGCGCGGCGACATCGCGAAGCAGCAATTTGTCGCGCTTTTCCTGCAAGGCGAGCGCCTCGCCGCCGTGGTGGCTTGCGAGCGGCAACGTTTGACCTCGGCGCTGGTTGAACGCATGCGTGCGCCGCTGATGCGGGATGAGGCGCTGCGGATGGTGGAGGACCGGCGCTTCGCGTAGGGGAAGCGAGGTCAGAACGAATGCGGCTTGGCAACGCGGACCCGTCATGCTCTAGCGCGTTGATCTTTCTTCGCCCGTTGATTTGATCGAGAGGGCCTACCCGTTCATGGCGCGCAACGGATTTGTTTGATCTCTTAGCGTCACGTCCTGAAAACCGAGGCGAGGGCGGCCTCGCCGTCCGGCGAAGTTTCGTGCCGGTACGTTGGCCAATTCAGATAACGCGAAACCGCCTCGTTGACCGCTTCGGCGTGATGCCCGCGCACCATCGCCACGTGATGCTCGAAGCCGTTGCGGGCGATGAAGCCCAGCATGCGACGCAGCCGCGCGACCTTGGTGACGGCGATGCCGCCGTCCATCGGGAACGGATCGTCGGTGAATTCGCCCTCGCCGACGTAGGTCTTCACCACGCCCTGCCGGTCGTCGGTCGAGGCGCGGAAGAAGGTCATCGGGCCGGCCTTCACCTTGCCCTTCACCGCGCCGAAGCATTTTTCTCTGCCGATCACGGTTCCGAGCACGTCGAGCTCGCCGATCTCCGGCGTCTCGCCAATAAAACTCTTTGGGTAGTTGCCGCAATGCGTGCACACGCATTTGTCGGCCTCGCGCCCATAGTTGTTGTTCCAATCGAGGATTGCCGACGGCGCCTGCGCCGCGAGCGCGAGCGCATACATCGAGATCGCGCCCATCACGTCGACCTCGCAGGCGCTTGGCATCAACTTTTCGCCCATCATGCTCATCGTCACGCAGGTCGCACAGCCGAAATTGTCTTGCAGGCTGCGCCAGCACTGGATGGCGCTCGCGTCGCAATCATTCTCCTCGATCCAGCGGTCGACCGCGATCGTCCACTTCGCTTGTTTGACGATATTCTCGCGCTTGATATGCGCGGGGATGTGGCCGTAAGCGGCAATCTCCTCGAGCTTGGCTTTCACCGCCGTGTCGTCATCGGCGAGCGCTCCCGCGGCGTGGATGATCTCGGAGAGGTCGACCGTCACGACGGTCAAGCCGGAACCCTGCAGCAGCTTTTCGCTGAAGCGCATGGTTTGGAACGCGCCGGTGCGTGCGCCAATCGAGCCGATACGGGCGTTCTTCAGCCCGCGCACGACGCGGCAGATACGCACGAAGCGATCGAGGTCCGCGGCAAACTCCGCCCCATCCACGTCGGAAGTGTGGCTCGTCGTATCGGTGAACGGGATGTCATACTGATAGAAGTTGTTGGCGACCGAGAACTTGCCGCAGAAGGCGTCGCGGCGGTTTGCCAGGTCGACCCTATCGATCTCGTCGTTGCTCGCCTGCAACAGAATCGGCACGCTGAGCCGCGCCGAAGCGACAAGCTCCATGATTGCGATCTCGTCGCCGAAATTCGGCAGGCAGATGACCAAGCCGTCGATCGAATCGCGTTCGGCGCGGAAATGCTCGGCGTAACGCCGCGCATCCTCGCGCGACTGCACCGCGCCGTTTTTTGTCGCCTCGAGCGGCAGGATGCTGAAGGCGACGTCCAACTTATTAAGCTGTGCGATGAGCTGGTTGCGGGTCGCTAACGCCGGAGCTGCGTTGAAAAACTCTCGACTTCCCACGACGAGGCCGAGCCTGACAGGCCGCAGATTTCGTTTGGTCATCGTTTCCGCCCCGCCTTGTTATGGCGATTTCCGCACAGCGTCGCGCCGCGCTCCGATTTTCGGCGCGGCCTGAGCCGCCCTGTTTCGAGAAGCTTCGATTTTTTTCATTTAATAGCAGAGCGGGACAACTGTAAAGAGCGCTACGCGTCGCGGCGCCGCCTTCGTAGTAGACCTGGTCGCCGCCTCGCCGCCGCTCGCCTATTGAATATACGCCGACCTACGAGTGACATGACGCGTTGACATCAATCAGAAACGATGCAACATAATCGATAACAATCGACATAAATCGCCAATTGCTGGCGCGGGGGAAGCCGAAGGTCATGGACGCCGCGTCGCGGAAGTCGACAGATAGCGAGAGCTGGGCAAGCCGTTGGCGCTCCCTACGCGGTGGGATGTTTCCGTATTTCGAATCTTTTCAGGACGGTTTTGGGTTGCGGCGACGTCAGGCGCCGCGCCGTCCGAGGCCGTTCGATTCCACGAAACTTATCCTTGTCAGACAAGGATGAGCACGGCGCGGCGCGCGCGCAGAGAAAAACGCGCAACGGGAGAAATGCACATGAAACTGTCGAATTCGCTCGGTCTCACAGCGCTCGCGCTGACGATGGCGCTAGGCTCGAACGCCGCGATGGCGGACGGAAAGCTGATTGCGATCATCACGCCTTCGCACGACAATCCGTTCTTCGCCACCGAAGCCGACGGCGCAGCGGCCAAGGCCAAGGAGCTCGGTTATGACACGCTCGTCCTCGTTCACGACGACGACGCCAACAAGCAGAACCAACTCATCGATACCGCGATCGCGCGCAAGGCGGCGGCGATCGTCCTCGACAACGCCGGCGCAGACGCCTCGATCGAAGCGGTGCAGAAGGCGAAGAACGCCGGCATTCCAAGCTTCCTCATCGACCGCGAAATCAACAAGACCGGCGTCGCCGTGACGCAGATCGTCTCCAACAACTATCAAGGCGCGACTCTCGGCGGCCAGGAGTTCGTCAAGGATATGGCCGAGAAGGGCAATTACGCTGAACTGGTTGGCAAGGAGTCCGACACCAACGCCGGCATCCGCTCCAAGGGCTATCACGACGTGCTCGACCAGTATCCGGACTTGAAATCGGTCGCGCGCCAAAGCGCGAACTGGAGCCAGACGGAGGCTTATTCTAAGATGGAATCGATCCTCCAAGCCCATCCCGACATCAAGGGCGTCATCTCCGGCAATGATACGATGGCGATGGGCGCTTCGGCGGCGTTGCAGGCCGCGCATCGCGCCGACGTGATCGTCGTTGGTTTTGACGGTTCGAACGACGTTCGCGATCAGATCGAAGCAGGCAAGATCGCGGCGACCGTTCTGCAGCCCGCCTTCCAGATCGCGCAGCTCGCGGTTGAGGAGGCCGACCAGTATCTGAAGACAAAATCAACCGGCAAGCCCGAGAAACAGTCGATCGACTGCGTACTCATCACCAAGGCGAACGCCGACAAGCTCAACAATTTCACGCTCAAGTGACGCAACGCGCGGCCGACCTGCGCGGTCTGACGTGTTTGCTGGCAGCTGCGCGCTCGAAAGGGCGCGCGGCGCGCTCGATCCGGTCGGAGTCGTCGACCGGGCAAGAGGCCAGATGATCCGCTTCGCTTCCTTGCTGTTTGTAGCGCCGGCGCTTCTGCTTTTGCTCAGCGGTTGTAAGATCGTAAGCAATAAGGACCTCGTCGCCGAGCAGAAGCAAAATTCGGATACGTTCGACGCCAATGCCTATGTTACAAAGGTCTGGACGCCGCAGGAGGTTGACAACTTCAAGGCGAAGGCGGTCGATCTCGGTACCCTTTTGCCGGCGATCGAGGCGGATCCGGGCAAAGCCGGACAAACCTACGGCCGCGGCGGCGGCGAGGGCAATCCGTGGTCCTATGAAGTGAAAGGCGAAGGCAAGGTTACCGCGGTCGACGTCGAGTCGCGGCACGGGCTCATGACAGTTGAAATCGCGACCAAAGACGGTCCGCGTCCGGTCGACCTTCAGATCGGCCCGGTCATTTTCGGCACGGCGCTGCGTGACAGCCTGCCGTTCGTGCATTTCGGCGACTTCGTCAACCAGATCCAGTTCGCGCAGATTTCGCGCGCCTTCAACGATCGTGCGACCAAGGACCTGCGGAGCGCCTTCGATCCGAAGACAATCCTGGGCAAGACCGTGGCCTTCTACGGCGCCGCGACGCAAGGCGCGGCCGCGGGAAAATTGAGCGTGACCCCGATCTCCATTGAAACCGGCAAGGCGGCGCCATGACCGCGGCGGACGTCCCGCCGGACGACATCATCCTGCGCGCCGAGGGCGTCGGCATGCTGTATCCCGGCACGATCGCGTTGAGCCATGTCGATTTCGAGGTCCGACGCGGCGCTGTCAATGTGCTGGTTGGCGAGAACGGCGCCGGCAAGTCGACCTTGATGAAGATTCTCGCCGGCGTGATCGCGCCGACGTCGGGGCGCCTGGTGCTGCGCGGCGCCGAGGTGCGCTTCGCCTCGGTGAGCGACGCGGCGCGCCAGGGCATTGGCATCATCTACCAGGAATTGAACCTCTGCCCCAACCTCAGCGTGGCGGAGAATCTGAGTCTCGTCGACCCGCCGACTCGCTTCGGCATCGACATCGATCGCGCGCGGCAATTTGAGAAGGCGCGCGCGCTGCTCGCGCGGCTTGAGCAGCCAATTGATCCGAATACGCTTGCCGACGACCTACGCATCGGCCAACAGCAGATCGTCGAGATTGCCAAGGCGCTCGCCGGCGACGTTGACATCCTCATCATGGACGAGCCCACCTCCGCGCTCAGCGCGCGGGAGGTCGAGGTCCTGTTCCGCGTCATTCACGATCTCAAGACCCACGGCGTCGCCATCATCTACATCTCGCACCGGCTCGAGGAAATTCTGCGCATCGGCGACTATGTCACTGTGCTGCGCGACGGGCGCCGTCAGGCGGACGCGCTGGTCAAGGATATTTCGATCGCCTGGATGGTCGAGAAGATGGTTGGGCCAACCGGCGCGATCCCTCAGCGACATGCTGCGCCGAACGCCGAAATTGCGCTCTCGCTCGACCGCGTGACGCTGCCGCGCGCCGCCGGAGGGTTCCTGGTTGACCATGTCTCGCTGAAGTTGCGCGCCGGCGAGGTCGTCTGCCTCTATGGGCTGCTCGGCGCCGGCCGCTCGGAGCTGTTCGAATGCCTGATGGGCCTGCATCCGATGGCGCGCGGGCGCGTCGAGCTGAAGGGGCGGGATATTCAGGGCAAGTCGATTGCGACGCGCATTCGCCGCGGGCTCGCGCTCGTGCCGGAGGACCGTCAACGCGAAGGTCTCGTACAGACCATGTCGGTGCGCGAAAATCTGACGCTCGCCAGCTTGCGGCGGTTCGCCCGGTTCTTCTCGATTGGACGAGCGCGCGAACGATCCGCGACCCGTGATATGATAGAACGGCTCACCATAAAAGTGTCTTCGATGGACGTCGAGGTGACTGCGCTCAGCGGCGGCAATCAACAGAAGGTCGTCATCGGCAAAGGATTGATGACCGAGCCCAGCGTCATCCTGCTCGACGAG
>Ga0302326_10020895_pt1 | contig 13446 bp, 10 predicted proteins | sample Palsa_T0_3_FD_202264 | JGI IMG/M metagenome (GOLD analysis project Ga0302326, IMG submission 202264) | Peat permafrost microbial communities from Stordalen Mire near Abisko, Sweden - Palsa_T0_3 | ecosystem: Environmental > Terrestrial > Soil > Palsa > Peat permafrost | place: Sweden: Abisko... | reverse complement strand
TTGTTGCGGCGGAACTGGGTAAACTTCATCGCCACCGATGCTCACGACCTCGCCTCGCGGCCACCGATGTTGCGCGAGGCCTACCAGCTGGTTGCCGATAAGTACGGGGTGGAAACGGCGGACCGGCTATGCCTGCACAATCCTCGCGCCGCCTATTTTGGCGAGCCGCTGCCGCCGCAGCCGGAACCGGAAGGCATCCATCCCGACCTGGACGCCAAGGGCCCCGGGTTGCTCAGCAAAATGTTCGGCAGGTAGGATATTCAAAGGAATATTCGAGCATCATCACGATCGAACCCGGCAAGTCGCATCGCCGTCTACGAGGTGCTCGAATATCTGGCATGCGGAATGACGCACGACCAGATCCTTCACGACTTTCCCTACCTGACCGAAGAGGATATCCGCGCCTGCTTGGCGTTCGCTGCAGACCGTGAACGAAAAGTGGAAATTCTAACGGCGTGAAGCTCTTGCTGGATGAGAACCTCTCTCCACGATTGGTCGCATCCCTGATCTCTACCCAGGCTTGAGACCTGGGAGTCATGCGTAAAAACCGGCCTCTGCATGACCCCCAGGTCTCAAACGCCACCCGCGGCTTTAGAGTCTGCGTGAGAGCTGGGCTATGCAAATCCAGCCCCGAAGGGGCGACCTGAAAGTAGCCCAGGACGCTAGTCCTGGGAACAGATCGCAACCATGGGCTAGTCCCGGACCCGGATTTCCTGCCACGCATCGCTGGACGAGGCCCGCGCGTGCGCCTTTCAGTAAGGAAAGGCGCATGAAGTTTGCCAAAGCCACCAAGTTCCACAGGAAATCCGGGGGAGGGACGGCTGAAACGGGTGAGAATGGATTCAGCCGTCCCTTCGGGACTGGATTTGCAAAGCCCAGTTCTCACGCGCCAAGATTTTCTTATCGCGGGATGAAAATTCCTGCTGTTGAGCCTCTCTGTACACCGGACTTTGCATCAAAAACGGGCAGTACCAGGGAGCCGGGAAAACTTTGCCGCGTAAGAAGCTGAGAGAGCCCATCACCGACCCCACGGAATCCGCGAAAGCCGCGGGGCTTCGCTATGTCTCCGACACCCAGCCCGGCATCTATCGAAAGCGCCAGGGCAAGGGCTTCCGATATGTCGATCCAGATGGCAAGCCGGTGCGCGATAAGGAAACCCTGGCCCGCGTCAAATCTCTGGTCATCCCCCCTGCCTGGAAAGACGTATGGATCTGCCAGAATCCAAAGGGACATTTGCAAGCTACAGGGCGCGACGCAAGGGGAAGAAAACAGAGCCGGTATCATCCACGCTGGCGCGAAGTACGGGACGAGACCAAATATGAGCGCATGATAATTTTCGGTGAAGCCCTGCCTGTCATTCGTGAACACGTGGAGCATGATCTTTCGCTCCCTGGAATGCCCCGCCCCAAGGTATTGGCAGCCATCGTGCGCCTGATGGAAACGACGCTCATTCGTGTGGGCAACTCCGAATACGCACGGGAAAACCACTCCTACGGCTTGACCACGATGCGTAACAAGCATGTACAGGTGGAGGGATCCAGCGTCACGTTCAAGTTCCAGGGCAAGAGCGGAGTGCGTCACACGGTTGATATCAACGATCGGCGCCTGGCAAGAATCATCCAACGCTGCCAGGACATCCCGGGCTATGAGCTATTTCAATATGTCGACCGCGACGGAGCCCATTTCACTGTAGATTCCGCAGACGTAAACGACTATCTCCGCGAAATGACCAGCCAGGACTTTACCGCAAAGGACTTTCGTACCTGGGCTGGGACAGTATTGGCCTGCAGCATGCTGCGTGACTGCGAGACCTTCGAATCGGAGACACAAGCAAAGAAGAATGTCGTGCAGGTGATCAAGGGAGTTGCATCGCGTCTGGGGAACACCCCTTCCGTCTGCCGAAAGTGCTACGTCCACCCTGAGGTTTTGGATTGCTACATGAGCGGGGCGATTATCAAAACCATGAAGCGGCAGGTCGAAACGGAAAGCGACGACCAGTCGCTTCGCCAGGAGGAAGTAGCGCTCTTGATGCTCCTACAGCAGCGGCTCGCGCTCGCGGCAGCTTGAACGGATGTTCGCGCAGTCTTGCGCTATGCTTGTGGAAACGGATGTCTATTTTTCGCAGGATATCGAATTTATCCTCTCGTGCCAGCCTGGCTGCCAAGGAGCGTGTCGCCTCCGCGGATGCAGCCCTGGCTTGGGATAGCGTTTGCGCCGATACCCGCTATTCATTTCGCCAACTGCGTAAATCGCCGGGCTTTGCAGTCACCACCGTGCTCACCCTGGCCATGGGCATCGGCGCTAATCTGGCAGTCTTTCAGTTACTCCATGCAGTGATGTTCGCGCATCTGCCGGTCAAGCAGCCGGCGCAAATCAAGTCACTCCATGCTGTTCAGTCGCCTTTCGATGGAGAATGGTTCTTTTCCTATCCTGCTTACCGCCGTCTACGGCAGGCAACACAAGGTGACGCGCCTGTGTTTGCACGTTCAGGGTTTGGCGAAGGAGTTTTCCAAGAGGCGGATGGGATGACAAGCCGGATCGATTTTCAGCTTGTTTCCGACAATTTCTTCAGCGTTTTGGGCTTATCGCCATCGATCGGCCGGTTCTTTCTGGAAGGCGATGACCAGCGTCAGCAGGCGGAGTGGCCCGTCATCCTCCGCTACGGCTATTTCAAGCAGCACTTTGACCCGCATCCGCCGGTTATTGGAAGACAGGCCACCTTCAACGGAGTTCCAATCGTGATCGTCGGCGTTGCGCCTGAAGGTTTTAGCGGAGTCGTTCCGGGACAAGCTCCGGACCTTTGGCTTCCTCTCGGCGCGAAAGCGACCAACCAGTTTGGCACCTGGTTTGACTCACTGGGTCCCGGTCATGGTGTGGACCTCGACAGGTCTTATCTAAACCAGCCGAGCATTTTCTGGCTATGGGTACTGGCCCGGACTTCGGATGGAGTGAGTCCGGCCGTAGCGGCGCATTGGACGTCGGCGCTAGCCCCGGACCTGTCATTGATTGCCGCGGCGTCAAAGGACACGCGCGACCGTACACGCATCCTGGCGTCGCAAGTGAAGCTGGTATCCGCGGAGAATGGAGAGGGTTCGCTGGCAAAGGCTTACTCCCTTCCACTGATCATCCTGAACGCGATGTCCGCCGTAGTATTTCTGGTGGGATGTCTCAACTTGGCCAACCTGCAAATGGCTCGCCTGCATGAACGCGAGGTAGAAATCGCCACGCGGATTGCATTGGGAGCGAGCCGGGCAAGAGTACTGCGCCAGGTTGTGACCGAAGCGGTTGTGCTTGCAGCCATCGGTGGAGTGCTTGCTTTGGTTACGGGCCGGCTCTGTACTTCCCTTCTCTTACATTGGGCATCCGGCCGAGGGCAGGTCATTCCGATTGATCCGCAGCTCGGGTTTGGCACGACTCTGCTCGGGGCAGTATTGCTGCTCGCCGCATTCGTAGCATTCGGTCTCTTACCCGCATGGCATATCACGCGGGAGAGCTTTGCCACGGCGTCGCGGGCAAGAGCGGGTAAGCTATCGGGTCGGAGCAAAGCCGGGCGCAGATGGTCGAATTTGCTGCTGGCCAGCCAGGTGAGCTTTTCACTGCTGTTACTTTGCGCCGCCGCGCTTTTTGCGGAAACCCTCCGAAATCTCAGCCGCATTGACGCGGGTTTGGATCGCGACCGGGTCCTCTCCGTCCATTTGGATATGAGAAGCACTGGTTTCGCCAAGCAGCAGGTTGATTTGCCTTCCTTTTACCAGGCTATAACCCAGCAAATCGAAGCTCTGCCCATGGTGAGAGACGTGGCAGTCCATATGTGCACCATCCCGAATTGCGGTTGGAATACTGTAGTGCATCCCTTTGCCAGCCCAGAGATAGCCGAAGCACAGTTGCATGGAGAAGAGGACCACGTGGGTGTGGGTTACTTTCGCACACTTGGGATCCCCATTCTGCAGGGACGAGATTTCAGCAAAGCGGATAACCAGCAGTCACAGCGAGTAGCCATCCTGAGCCGCTCTTATGCGCAAAGGCTGTTTGGCAATGAGAGCCCTATCGGCCATTGGATTGGTTACAACGCATCGCCCAAAGACCACCAATTTCTCATTGTAGGAGAGGTCGCAGACGCGCGTGTCGACGGCCTGCGTGCAGACGCTCCTCCGGCCGTCTATTTCTCCATCGATCAACGTCCGGATCCGATTCAATCGATCGAGGTGAGGGCCCGTGGCTCTTTGAAGACGCTCCCCACTGAGATTCGTGACATCCTGCATAGGCTATCTCCGGAGCTTCCTGTTACCGAGGTAGTGCCACTCCATGACGAGTTTGAAGATGGTCTTTCCAAGGAGGCGCTGCTGGCTCGGCTTACCAGCGCGTTCGCTGCACTAGCGCTCGGATTGGCCGTGCTGGGATTTTATGGAGTGCTCTCTTTCCGTGTGGCGAGAAGAAGCTCTGAGATCGGCGTCCGCATGGCGTTGGGAGCGACGCGCTCGCAGGTGCGGGTGCTCTTTCTGAGCCAGACATTGCAGATTTTGCTCGCCGGGTTGATTCCTGGGGCGGCTCTTGCGTTGGGCGCGAGCTACCTTGCACGCAAGCTTCTGTATGGCGCCGGAACCATGGATATTTCGGGGCTGGGCTTCGCCGTCTTTGTTCTTGCAACCGCCGGCTTGCTGGCGACGCTGGTGCCCGCCAACCGCGCCGCGTCAATTGACCCGATGCGCGCGCTGCGCAGTGAATGACGGCCAGGCCATTCAAGACCGCCTATACTTCACCCTTGCGCGCCGCTTCCAGCAGATACTCCGAGGCCTTCCACGACAGCGCCATAATGCTGAGCGTGGGATTCTTGTCGGGGTTGGTCACAAACGACGCAGCGTCGGTGACGAATAGGTTGCTGACCCCATGGGCCTGAGAATTCTTGTTCAGCACAGAGGTTTTCGGATCGTCTCCCATGCGCGCCGTTCCCAGTTCGTGGATGATCCTCCCACCTGCGGCGATTCCGTAAGGCAGGTTTCCCCCGGGCGCGGCGTCGCTCGAAAACGTTCCTCCCCCGGCTTCGACGATCGAACGAAAGGTTTCCTGCATATCTTTGGCCATTTTGATTTCGTTGTCTCCCCAGGCCCAGTGGAAACGCAGCACCGGGATACCCCACTTATCGACGACACCAGGATCGATCTCGCAATAGCTATCAGGATTGGGAATCATCTCCCCGCGCCCGGAAAATCCGATGGTGGTCCCATAGCTGCTGCGGCACTTCCGTTTCAGAGACGATCCGTAACCCTCATGTTGCTGGCATACGTCGTCGAACGAGCCGACGCCGGGCATCTCCTGTCCACCGCCGAACTCAATGTGATATCCACGTAGAAACTCATTCTTGCGATCGAACTTCCACCACGGAACATACATGTGCATGCCACCGGTACCATCATGGTTGTGCCGGGGGAACATCTCCAGTTGCGGAAAATATCCAAACGCGTCGCTGCCCACCGAGTCGGTCAGGTAACGGCCAACCACCCCTGACGAGTTTGCCAGCCCGTCAGGAAAAAGTGTGGAACGCGAATTGAGCAGCAAGCGCGCGGATTCACAGGCGCTCGCCGCCACCACAAAGGCTTTGGCGTGGACCCTCACTTCCTGCCTTGTAAGCTTGTCGATATAGGAGACGGCCTCCGCTTTCCCCGCCTTATCGACCACGATCTCGCGAGCCATCGCGTTGCAGATCATGGTGAATCGTCCGGTGGCCTGTGCCGGGGGAATCATCACCTGGCTGGAGCTGAAGTTGGATGCGCTGATGCATCCTCGCCCGCATTGCCCACAGTAGTGGCATGGCGCGCGCCCATTCAGCGGCTTCGTCAGGATGGCCATGCGCGACGGAACGCAAAGAATATTCAGGCGATCGCAAACGCTCTTGATTAGGGTTTCGGTGCAGCGCGGCCGCGGTGCGGGTAGAAAAACTCCGTCCGGAGCGCTGGGGATATTCTCTTTCGATCCGAAGACGCCGATGTAGGACTCCACCTTGTCATAGTAGGGGGCTAACTCTTCGTACGTGATCGGCCAGTCGTCTCCTCTGCCGTCGGTTGACCGGGCCTTGAAATCCACCGGCGCAAAGCGCAGTGCTATGCGTCCCCAATGATTGGAGCGGCCGCCTTCGATCCGCGACCGGAACCAGCTGAAGCTCGAGCCCGGCGCAGTGGTGTAGGGCTCCCCTTCGATTTCAAAGGAGCCGTTGGGCGCCATGAATTCGTCGCCAAGGCCGCCTATGCCGGCTCCCCGATGCGGCAGCTGGTAGGGCCACACATGCTCTTTGAAGTCTTTCCGAGGGTTCAGCGGTGGCCCGGCCTCGATCATCACAACGTTCAGTCCACCCTCGGTCAGCACCTTGGCGGCGGTACCACCTCCAGGCCCAGACCCTATGATGCAGACATCGTACTGCTTCGGCGAGCGGACCACCTGTGCCATCGAACCCCCTGTGGAAACCATCCTCAGACTTTATGCGTGTATCCGCATTGTAGCCGGGCGATAATCGAAACAGGGAGACGTCTTTTTGCGCACACCGATATTTCAGGTTGATGCATTTGCCAATCGCCGATTCACGGGAAATCCGGCTGCAGTGATGCCCATGGAGAGCTTTCCCGAGGATGCCGTGTTGCAGGCCATTGCTGCCGAGAACAACCTGTCGGAGACAGCTTTTCTGGTGGCGGATGCCGGCGACTACCGCCTGCGCTGGTTCACGCCGGTCACCGAGGTGCCCCTGTGTGGCCATGCGACGCTGGCCAGCGCCGCCGTGGTGATGGAGCGGCTCGAGCCGGGACGAAGCACTGTGGTTTTCCAATCCGCGAGTGGACCGCTGACTGTGATGCGCGCAGCTGCGGGTTACAGGATGAACTTCCCGCTGCGGGCATCCGAGCCGATCCTGACGCCTGCCGGGTTAGCCACGGCGCTGGGCTCCGTTCCCGTCGAAGTGTTCGGGAATGCGTTCAACTACCTGGCATTGCTGGAGAGCCCGCAGCAGCTGCGTGGGCTCGCTCCTGATATGGCGGCGCTGGCAAGTGTGGACCGCGGCGGTGTGATCGTAACCGCGGCGGGCGATGGAGTCTACGACTTCGTCAGCCGTTACTTCGCCCCGGCGAAAGGCATCCCTGAAGATCCCGTGACCGGTGCTGCGCACTGCATGCTGGTGCCCTTTTGGGCCAAACGGCTGGGCAAAACGGAGCTTCGCGCCTTTCAAGCCTCGCCGCGCGGCGGAGAGGTTATTTGCCGGCTGGTAGGGGATCGCGTGGAGTTGGAAGGCACATGCGTCTTCTACCTGGAGGGCGAAGTCCAGATCTGAGATCAGGGCGTGTTTTCAGGCTGTGAAGGGGCTTCTTCGGATCTCTCCTTGGATCTCCATATATCCTCGTCCAGCTTGCGCCGGAACTCGTCACTCTGAAGTTCCTTTTGCATATCTTCCATTTGACGCTTGAACTCTGGGCTGTTCAGGTGCGCCGTGGCGTCTGCTATCTGCCGCTTCATCTCCTCCATTTGCAGCTTGATATCGGGGCTATCGACCATGGTCCTGGCTTTCAGCATTTGGCGCTGAGCATCTTCCATTTGCTGCTTGATCTCAGAGCTGTTCAGGTGTGCCGTCGCCTCTGCCATCTGCCGCTGCATATCCTCCATTTGCTTTTTGAACTCCGGACTGTCGGCCATGCTCCGGGCGTTTAGCACTTGGCGCAGGGCGTCTTCCGTTTGCTGCTTGAACTCAGGGCTGTTCACGTGTGAGGTCGCCTCTGCTATCTGCCGCTTCATATCCTCCATTTGCAGCTTGAGGTCTCTGTCGATCTGCTCTCGCTCTGCCGCCGTTAGCGCCCGACGCTGCCCATTGCCTATGTTCCGATGAATGGAACGTGCAGTGTGCCCGGTGTCCGCCGGTTTATCCGCGGGCGCAGCAGAAGACTTGGGCTGGGCCGGGGGAGGCGCAGGAGCAGCCTGTACTGCCTGTGGCGCCGCGCCTGTTCCTGCCTCCGCCATCGTCGGCGTGACGTGAAACGTCGCTGCCAGCGAACCTGCCGCGATCATTACCACGGCGCCGCTCGTTGCCCGGGCTACTCTTGCCCTCACACTCGTGGTGGTCGTTTCCATCAGTCGCATCACTCTCTCCTCCACTGCGTTGTTGCTGAACAGTCCTAAAAATTGAGCTTGCCCTGAAACGCGGTTGGCCCCCAGCATGCTGTGCGCCAGGGCCAGCAAGCACTTCGCATATCCGATCTGGGATTTCATTTCCTGCGCCGCCATCGCGTCGCAGACCATCTCACGGGTCAGGCGAATGCGCTGCTGCACTTCATACACAACCGGATGCCAGACCAACGGCAGAGCCGCCACCTGGCAGACCGCATTCATCAGATAATCGTGGCGTTTGACGTGGGCTAACTCGTGGCACAGTGCCGCTTCGACTTCGTCCGCAGTGAATTGGGCGAATCCCTCAGGCAACAACAACACCGGTGATACCGCGCCCACAATCATCGGACTCGACACCTCAACGGACTCGCGCAGCTGCGGCGGCTTCACGCCGAACCGCCGGCTGTAGTGGGCCAGTTCTGTCGTGTGCCGGGGTGTCGCTCGCGCATGCCCAGCCAAATACAGAGCGGCCCTCCACGCGCGCGCAATCCGTAGCAGTCCGAAAACAACGGTGGCGATGTACAGCCTGACCAGCCAGTGGGTCACGGTAGCGGTCAAACGGATGGTGTGCGCTTGGGGATACGATTGCCCGAACTGCATCTCGTTGCCGGGAAGGGCTTCGCGACTCGCTGACTGCTGGCTAAGGGCGGTCGTGTGTTGCGGCTGCTTCGCCGATTCACCAGCCATGCCAAATACGGGTAGCACCACGGCCACTCCGAGAACGGCAAGCCATAGGCGATGCTGTATCAGGGGCGCGGGCCTGAGCGCCCGCACCAGCAACCAGGCGCCTCCGGCAAGAAAAGGAACCTGCCAAAGTGCGTTGACGATGTACTCGGCCAGTGCTCGCTCCATCACTGCTCCTCCTTGGGCACGGGTTTGTCGGCGTCGGCCAGCTTCTGCGCCACCCGTGCCAATTCTTCCGCGCTAATCTGCCGTGTATCCACCATGGCCATCAGCAGCGCCTCGCTTGAACCACCGAACATGCGGGTAACCAGGTCGCGCAACGCGCTGCCGGACGCCCGCTCACGGCTCACTGCCGGCCGGTAACGATAGGCGCGTCCCTCCTGCACCCTTTTCACCTTCTTCTTGCGCAGCAGCACGTTGAGCATGGTTTGCACCGTCGTGTAAGCGAGCTCCGCCTGTAACTTGGGTTGGACCTCGGCCACCGTGCACGGTCCCGCTTGCCAAAGCACCTGCATGATTTCCAGTTCCAAAGGCGTGAGGGTCGGGCTCTTTCTGGATTGCATGGGTCTCCTAAAGTGTTAGTAGGTTAATACGCGGATGGGGATGCTTGTCAACTAAAAGTTTAGGAGTAATGGGAGGGCATTTCCGCACTCATCCAGTCCAAGCCGGCGCTGAGGGTGACAACGTGGATCGCCCCCCAGGTTCATCGCTTCAGGACTTCCTCGATATAGGCAAGGGCGCGAGGATCGTTGGTCTGTCCTAACCAGAAGATCGCTTCCTTGCGAATCGCGAAGTTGGAATTGGAGTCGGCGACGCGGACCAGTTGCGGCACACTCTCTTCCCTGGGCAATTGGCTGAGGGCGAAAACTGCTTTCTTTTTGACCTCGAAGTTTGGGTCGTTCTCGATGGCCGCATTCAAAGCGCCGACAGCTTTCTTCCCCGCTTTCTGCGCCAGCCAGAAAAGAGCCTGACTGCGTACACCGCTGTCGGCATCTGACTTCGCCATCACGATCAGGTCGTCAATCGCGCCGGGGTCCGAGTTTATTGAGAGATCAAACGCCAGCTTCTGGCGCAGCTTGCTGTCTTGCTCGCTTTGCAGCAGGCGGCGTAGGGCCAGCACCCCTTCGTGCCCGCGCTGCGCGCCCAGCCAGAACGCTGCCTTCTCCCGCAGGTAGGCGCTGTTGGGGGGAGCGGCGAGTGAGGCCAGCACTTCGGTTGCTTTGGGCGTCGCATGCATGCTCAGGGCAACCAGATTCTCATCCACGGCCCGGCCGCGATGAGCGCCGGAGTCGCCCAGGGCAGCGGTGCTCTCGGCGAGCTTGCCGAGAAATGCGGCACTGTCTTCCGGCTGCACATCGGTCAGCCATTCAAAAGGCACTCCGCCGGCATCGAGGGTGCAGCCTGCCGGGGTCATGCGCGTCCTCGTGACCTCTCCGTGGTCGAGCCGGAGAAGCACATAAACTAGGGGCGCAGGCGCATCGGGCTGCTGCATGTTGTTCAGATTGTCTGCCGTGTCCTCCAGCCGAAGTTCATTGCAGCATCCAGCTTCCACCTCTGATGATCCCGTCCAAGATGAACACGCAGAAAGATGTGTTCGTGGAAGAGCCTGCACCGCATATCCCAGCCAAAGCGCGCTGTTGGAGTGGCGAAATCGGTCCACCGTCGCGGACAGTCCCAGACTCACAGGTCCGGAGTTAAATTGCGTGTGCGTGACCCGGGGCTCCTGAGCGCAGGTGATGAGCGCGGAGGCGGCGAGTGCTAAAACCATAAGCGCGTTGGTCTTCATGGAGCGAATCTCCTTCCTGTTACTTGTTCAGAATTTCCAGCATGTAGTCGGTGGCTTCTTTGCTGTGCATCACGCTGAGTTGCTGCACCAGCGACTGCTTGAGGCCCGGATCTTTCTCGGCGCGGGCGAGTTCGATCAGGTCGTGGCTATCTCCCGCCACGAAGAGCGCCTGAGCTACCGCTTTCCTGGTTTCCGGATCTTCATTCTTCTTATAAGTCGCGACCAGCGAGGGCGCCGCCGACATTCCGCCCGCGATGCCGAGATTACGAATCGCTTTACGCCGCAGTTCGGGATCCTGTTCCGAGCCGGCAATGTTGCCCAGAGCCTCGGCGCCCTTTTGCCCGGCGGGGATCAGACCGTTGATGACGTCGGCCTTGGTCTCAGCGCTGCTGCTCTCGTGATACAGAGCGAGCAACTGCGAGGTCGCGCCCATAGCCCCCAAGGTATGCACCGCCGTCCGGACGAGTTCTGGATTCGATTCATGACGTGCCGCCTCCACCAGTGGATCGGGGGTTCCGATGACGAGATAGGTTTGGAGAATGGCTTTCTTTACCTCGTCGTTCGCGCTCTGGCGGTAGATGGCGGCGAGGGTTTCGGCGGATTGCTTGCCACGTCCAACCGCCAGCATCTGGATCGCTTTACGCTGCAGCGCCGGGTTCCGCTCGCCGCTGGCTACCTGGCCGAGCAGCGCCTGCGCTTGCGGGGACTGATCTTGCGCCAGAACGAACAGTGCGCGGCCTTTAAGCTTTTCTGATTTGTCGCCGTTCAGTATTTGTTGAATGATGGGCAGCGCGCGGGCTTCATCCTGCTGCATGAGCGAGTTCAAGGCAAGCAGCTTGAGCTCCTCATCCTGTTCGGCCTGGGGCGGCAGAGGATCGTCACTCTTGCCGCGGATTTCTATTTCCAGCGCGCCACATTCGTTGATCCAATTTCCGTGCGGATAAGCTTGCCTTAGTTGGCTGCAGGTCTCGAGGGCATGGGTTGCGTTGCCTTGCTTGTTTTCGGCGTACGCCGCCCAATAGAGTGCTGCTTCCGCGCGGGCGCCATGCTGCTGCGCAATATTGGTGAAGACGGCCTCCGCCTGCGCCCAACGGGCGTCGTTGATGGCGCGTGTGCCTTCGGAGTAGAGCGCATCTTCCTTCGACTTGGCAGCCGCGTTGTCATTGACGGCCGGTAGAGGAGACTCCGCACCAAGAGCCGACGGCCCCGCAGACAAGGCAAAAAGAAGCATTACGAACAGCAGCGATTTCGTATTCATTTAGATGGAAACCCCTTTCGTTGCTTTGGGAGCGCCCTGGGAGTTAACCCGGGAGCGCAAGACGCGAATGTCAAAGAGAAGGCCGTCGGTATTCATCTCCTGCCTAAGCCGGGTGAGGTCTGCCTCGCTCAGGTCTTCAGGCTCGTTTGCGAGCTCGACCAGCAGACGCTCCAGACGGTCGAGTGAGGCTTCGACATTGAGGTTGCCGGCCTGCATTGCGCTTTGTCTTACCAGGCGGTTGCTGGCCAGCAGTTCTCTGGCCTCGCTGCGCAGAGGGGTACCGGAGATATCGTTGCTGCCGGCATGATTCAGCTCGACCAGCAACCGCTCGGAGCGGTCAAGGTGGTCTCCGAGAACGACAATCACCACGCGCTGCCGTGCTTGAGGGTCGACAGCCACGGCAACCGACGGTGCCTGCCTGCGCTCCCACCGGCGCCCGGCAACAAAGGCCACGGCGATCAGCAGCGCGCACGCGGCTGCCCAGCCGAGCGGCCGTCCCAATCGGACCCAACTCCGTTTCGGTTTTTCGTATACCGGTAAGGAGCTGCGTATGGCTTGCCAGACTTGTTCGCTGTACCCTTCGCCTCGTAGCGGCGTCGCCAGCGGTTTCACTCCGTCGAGATCTCTGCGCAGGTCTGCATAATGTTTGGCGCATGCCGCGCATGCTTTCAGGTGGCGCTCGCAATCGGCCATGTCAACGGACTCTTCGTAGTAGTGCTCGATCAGTTCTGCTTCGTTCAAGTGCTTCATGTGTTTACCCACAGGGGCGCCAGTTGGCGCCTGAGCTTCTGTACCGCGCGAAAGACTGCTTGTTTGGCAGCGTTGGGGGCGATCTTCAAAGCGGCTGCAATCTCATCGGTGGATCGGTCTTCCATATGCCGCAGAACGAAAGCCGTCCGCTCGGTAGGCGTAAGTTCGCTCATCGCCGCTTGCTGCCGGGCCTCGATCTCGCGGCTTAGCAGCAGGCGGTCGGGTCCGGCCTTGATGTCCGCCAGCTGTACCTCGCTCTGTTCCGAATCGTTCTCTTCCGCGATACGGCTCTGTGCTTCCGGCCTTCTTCGGCTCACCATGTCAAGGGCGCAGTTGGCGCCGATGCGATAGAACCAGGTCGCCATACTGGACCGTCCGGCAAAGTTCGCGAGCCCTTGGTACGCGCGCAGGAACGTCTCCTGCACGGCCTCCTCGGCATCGGATTCATTACCCGTAGTGCGATAGGCCACACGGAACACAACCTGGCTATAGCGCGCCACCAGCACCCTGTAAGCGTCCTTATCACCGGATAGAACCGCCCGGCGTATGGCGTCGTCGCTCTCTTCCATTCAGCGCATTAGACAGGAAATTGGTTTTCCGGTTAGGTTCTCTGTTTCGATTTTCATTCTTTAGGGTGTAGCGTGCGCTCCCTATGAGCAAACGGGTCGGCTGCTGCTGGCCAATGTATCTTCGCTGCTAATTAAGAGAACTGCAGAACGACATCCATTGGGATAGTTGGTGGGACCACCAAATTCAAGGAGAGCGCCGTCCTCCCCTTTGTCATTCCGAGCGAAGCCGAGGAATCTGCAGTTTCCCCTTCCCAGTATCG
>Ga0302326_10020894_pt1 | contig 13446 bp, 13 predicted proteins | sample Palsa_T0_3_FD_202264 | JGI IMG/M metagenome (GOLD analysis project Ga0302326, IMG submission 202264) | Peat permafrost microbial communities from Stordalen Mire near Abisko, Sweden - Palsa_T0_3 | ecosystem: Environmental > Terrestrial > Soil > Palsa > Peat permafrost | place: Sweden: Abisko... | reverse complement strand
TCATTCAACCAACTCACAAAAAAACGGGAGACATTTATGACCCAGAATAATCAAAACCAGGGTGGTCAGAACCAGCAAGGCGGCCAGGGTGGCGGTCAGCAAGGCGGAGGCGGTCAGCGAAAGCCTGATCAACAAAACCAGCAGCCGAACCAGAAGCCCGGACAGGGCGGCCAGCAAGGCGGACAAAACACCCCACAGAAGTAGTCCTCTTCGGAGAAAAAGAACCTCCGGCTTCGGCCGGGGGTTTTTATTTGTTTGATTATTTGCTTTGAGGGATCGATGCGTTCGTCCCGTCTAAAATCCGCGATGCAAATTCATTGTGACAAATAACATTTTCTTCGACGTTCGCAGCTTTGCACTTGAGCTGCGCTGCGATCTCAAGCCTGAGGCCATGAGATGATGTTCACGATTGAATTCTTCCGCATTCGAAAAGAGGACAACGCGCACGCCACGCTGGATAAGATTACTCATATGGCGCCCGATCTGGAAAGCGCGAAGGTGAAGGCCAGGTCGCTCTTCGACACTCCTGTGATCATGCCGCAGAACCCAGACGGCTTAAGGATTTTAGACCAGGATGGTCGCGAGGTGTTTTTTTGGACGCCGGGGACTGCGGATGCTTAGGTTAGGCTTTTCGTCGATTCGCGGTGACGTCTGATTAGATTCTCATCAATGTCTTTTGCATCCCTCATGCGAGTGTGGCCAAGCGTCTGAAGTTTGCGGTCACTGTTCCAAGCCGCCGCGTCCGCAATGGGTCTTGGTCGTCTAAAAACGCTTTGCCGGAAGTGTCGCGGTGTTCTGAGTCCGTAGATGGGGCCTTGAGGCCTGATGTTACCGCACAAATCACGCGGCAATGGCGGGAGCCGTTTGGCGCGGAGCACAACGGTCCATACAAATTGCTGTTGCTATTCCCATCACGGCGCAACCCAACATAGGAAGCCGGTAATCCCCTAGCCACCACTCACTCACACCGACCGCCCATGGCCCAACGAAAACACCGATTGCTCGGGCGCTCATGAGTGTACCGATGTTCCGTCCGCTATTGGCTGGTCCACAGATTTCGGCGTTGATGGGTGCTGTCAGAGCAATAATCCCGCCATAAGCAAGCCCGAAGATAACAACGTCAACCCAAATGACCCCATGGTGCTGCACCAGTCCCAGTATGGCCAAACTGGCGGACATGACGTAGGCGAACATCGACGCCGCCTCGCATGATCCAACACGGTGGGCGACAGGCACGACGAGGAAGCGGCCAACTGTACTTCCAAGACCAAGGATGCTGATTAACTCCACTCCTTCCATTGAAGACCAGCCATTGCTTAGCGCGATGCCGACCAAATGCGCGAATGGGACGAATGCAACGATGGCGAAAAGCACCTGAGCCACAAACGCCAACTGGAAACGGCGATTAGTGCGCAATGGAGAGACCGAAGTTGCGGGAGGTGCCGTTTCGACCATTCCCCTCAACGAGAACACCGGCAGGATGCCAATGACGGCTAACCCGGCCATCATCTGTAATGCAAATCGCCAATCCCAGCCACGATTGAGCCACGCTACAACAGGGGGCAGGATCAACGAGCCGAAGCCGATTCCGGCAGAGGCAATACCGGCGGCAATGATCTTGTCGCGGACGCATAACACCTGAACGGCAGCCGTTACCGGTGCATAGGTTAGTCCAACGCCTGCACCTACAGCGACAATGTAACCGGCGGCAAAGACGATTTCCGAGCTAGCAAAACTGGCCGCCAAAAATCCTGCTGCACAGGTAAGCAGACCAAGCGAGACCACGATGGGTGTTCCGTATCGATCGGACATCGCGCCGGCCAGTCCGCCGATGGCGAAATAAACTGCCCCGCCAATAGAAAAGCACGCCGCCAGATGCCATGCTGGTACGGAAAATTGTTCCGCCAGTCGTGGAAACAGCACCGGCATGCTGTAAGCTAATCCCCAACAGACCAGCAACAGCATACAACCGCATGAAGCAATCCGAAGCTCTCTACTAATTTGCGGAAATTTGTTCTTCATCATCCCTGCCCTTCAAATAAGAATCTTTGGTTTGGGATTGTAGAAGGCTGAGAACTCGTTCTGCGTCTGCGTAATCTGTTGCATCAGGACGTATCCAGCGCTCAGAAGCGCTGTTCCAGGCAGATTTACCAAACGCCAACAGCGGAAAGTCAGCGGTGATAGACGGTCTGGGCGCATACATGGCCCACGTTCCATCGCGTTCACGGCACAGAAGAAACTGTTGCATGATACTGAGCCCCCGGCTCTTGGAGGTTGAAGTAACACGTAAGCGGCGCGCCATTATCTATTGCGGAACGAGACTAAAATGCTCTGTTTCGTCGGATCACAGCATGCAACGGCTGTGCCACAATTAAAAGGAACCCCTTCCCACCGAAGTCTCGCACCAAATCGGCGCTCCGCGTCATGAACCGCCGCAACACCGCAACGCAAGCGAGACCGATGATCACCCGATAACGGCACGAAGGCGACGAGACGGCGCGACCGTTTCGGGCCAGAAGCGACCTTTGCCACGAACATCGGCAAGCTGCCGGCCAACCTGTCGCCCTCTGTAACCGGCTAACAACCCTGCTCTTTTAGGTTTAGATTTGCCCCCGTGCGCGATCCGCACGGGCAGTCATATCAGGGGGCTTCCATGACACGTATCACTCTCGGCATCGCGGCGGCACTTGCCCTAACCGCTGTATTTCCGGCCGCATCTGGCGGACCTGAGCCGAGAACATCTAATCGATCAGGTTTGCGTCCAAGAAATGCTGCCGCCCGAAGAATAGGCCGAAAGCTATAAGTCCAGCCCAATGTCCGTTGTGCCCCTGACAGCGACCAAGTAGTTTCGTCACCGCGAAACGACGTTATGGGCCAAGAGCGGAAGTACTCTGCCGAATTGGATGAACGCATTGTCGCGGCTCCGGCCGCCGATCATCCGGCAATCCGACTTCGCGCCAAGCTTGAGCAAACGGCCCAAATACCGCTGGTACAACCCCAAAAATGTCCTTTGCTCGACGAATGGTCCAAGACGGTTCGCACTCTAATATTTCCCGTGCTGCCGCCTTGGCGTCGTCCATGCGTTCAAGTCGAACGAGCGCAGCCGTCAAAAACGCGCGAACCGCACTAAAGCCTGGGTTAGAATTGACGCCGCTCTGCGCCGCATCTACAGCATCCTCATATCGCTTGGTGTGAAAGTATGAAATTGCCAGCGCGGCATGCGGAAAATGATTCCAAGAGTCAAATGGGCTCAATCGAAGCGCCTGCTGAGCCCGCTCAATGGCGAGCTCGGTCTTACCCAGAAAACCGAGCGTAAGGGCACTGCAACTGAGCGCGAAGACGTTCGAGTTGCTTAATTCTAGCGCACGTTCAAAAAGTTTGAGCGCGGTAGCAGTATCATGTTCGTCCATTACGATAACAAAAGCGGCAGCCGCAAGCGCCGTGGCATCGTCGTTGCCGTGCACAATTGCCGCGTGAGCATGGTGAAGTGCGGCGATGCGATCGTCCAGATGCAGCCCTCCACGGCGGAAGCGAGCGTGGATGCACCAGCTCAAAAACGCGTGCGCAGCACCATAATTGGGCTCAAGTTTCAGAGCGTCCTCAAGCAGCGAAATAGCCCTTGCGGCGTCGGTCGGTAATCTTGTGAAAACAAACGGTAGCGATCGCAGTACAAGATCGTAAGCGTTGAGATTGTTGGGCCGCTGACGCTTGACGCGCTCAATTTCGACCCTCCTCAGGCTTGGCTCGATTGCGCCGACCACGCACATGGTGATCTCGTCTTGCACGGCGAAGATGTCATCAAGCGGACGGTCATAGCGCTCAGCCCAGAGATGCGCGCCGCTGTCGGCCTCGACGAGCTGCGCGGTGATGCGTACTCGGTTGGTGGCCTTCCTTACGCTTCCTTGAAGGACGTACCGTACGCCCAACTCACGCCCAATCTGCTTTATGTCCACGCTGCGGCCCTGATAAATAAAGCTCGAATTTCGCGCGATTACAAAGAGCCATCTGATGCGTGAGAGGCCGGTAATTATGTCCTCGACCATGCCATCGCAGAAATAATCCTGCTCGGGAACACTGCTCATGTTGTCGAACGGCAGCACCGCAATCGACGACTTATTCGGCAGCGCAAGTTGCGATGCTGGCCGCATCATCGTTGCCGCGGCCAAGCCCTTGTCTTCTATTGCCATGACCGGCCCAACGTAGCGGTAGCCGCGTCGCGGTAGCGTTTCGATCCAGCTTTCGCCGCCGGGCACCTCCTCGAACACTCGGCGCAGCGCCGCGATTTGAACCGTCAGATTGCCCTCCTCAACCGCGAGCCCCGGCCACGCTGCCTCGATCAACGCATTCTTGGAAACCGGGGCCCCTGCTCGCTCCACAAGCACCCGAAGCAAGGCAACTGCGCGTTGACCAAGGGAAACGGGTTCGGCACCGCGGAACAGGATTTCGCCCATCTTATCGAGGCGGAAGGGTCCAAGCTGGTGGATCGTCGTCATTGCCTGATCAGACCCCAATTTAGAAACATTTTGGAACATTTTTGGGAGGATTTCACGACTTTCAGCTGAGCCTGGAACAGAATCGTACCGGTCTGCTGCACCCTCGTCCCGGAGCTCGGAGGATCACAATGCAAACGTTACAGGCGATGACAGCTGCCCGCTTCCGGCACACTATCTATTCTGAGAGCACTCGGGCCCATGGCAACGCGGACGAGCAGTGGATGCCTAATAGTCCGACGTGCCTTCAGCAAATGGGAACTGCGGACATCGAGGACGCAATCAGGAATTATCGCTGTTCTCGCATAACGGCTTTCACCGCTCACCGCATCGCTCCGGCTTTGGCCCGCATGGGGACAAATTTCTCAGCCTTCCTCGTTTGCCGCCGTTCGGTAGCGCGCAAGTTTGGATGGGGGAACCTATGAGATGGAGTATGTTTTCGGCAATCGTATTGATCACAATCCAGATGTCTGGTTTGGCGTTGGGACAGTCGGCGCCCAGCTCGGAAATCGCCCCAGTGGGCAAGTTGCGCTCTGGAACAATTGAGATTCAGGTCGTGAGCGGTGTTGCCAAGCCCATTGGCAAGTTCATCGCCGAAAGGCTCGGGGCTTCGTGTGAGCCGATCGGGTATGCCACCGTAGAGGCTTACGTGCAGAGCTTCGGCAAGGGGGAATGGGACATTGCGATCGGGCCAAAGGCTCTCGCACCGGCCGAAAAATCAGACCTAGTTTCGGATTTGTGGTTGAGTGACCTTATATATGTAACCGCTCCCGGGCACGAGTTTGCGAACGCCGGTGAAGTGGATCGGCCCGGAGTCAAGGTTGGTGTTACCCAGGCGAGTCCATCTGACAGGTTCTTGAGCCGGACCCTGAAGTCCGCGGAGATTGTGCGCGTGCCATTGAGCGCACAGATCGTGCTCGACGCGATCGAGAGGCTACGTAGCGGCAAATCTGACGTGTATGGAACAGATGCTGGAATTGCCTACCAGGTCACCGCAGGCCTCGCTGGAGCGAAGATCGTACCAGGGTCATTCACTACAGTTCTGATTGCACTCGCGCTGCCAAAAGGACGATCATCTGCTGCTCAAGCCAAAGTCGCCGAGATAGTAACCGAGGCAAAACGAACCGGCGTCATTCAAAAGGCAATTGAGCAGGCGGGACTAAAGAGCAACGCAGTACGAGTTGCGCCAGATTGACCGCTTTGGGTCAAAAGCTACACGTGAGCGGCATTGATTGAATGTCTGCTGTTCACCCAATCGCAGACATGTAGCTGCGTCGCATTAAGTGACGCTCTGGGCCATAACCGGCCTCGCCGCCACAAGCGCCAGAACCGTCCTCATCGAAGCAGCGGCCGCGTCGACCGTGACTGTTCAATAGGCATTTCACCATTCAAGGCGTAACAAGCGTCCGCCCCAGCCGGAAGCCGCAGTAGTTGTCCCGGGTCCCGGTGGAGTGCCCGCCGCGGAACGCCGAGCGGAGGTAGACCGCAGAGTAGTTCCAGGAACCGCCGTGGAGGACACGGTTGCTGCAATCGCCGCCCGTGATCCACGCCGAGCCGTCAGCCGGCGCGCCAGCGTAATTGTTGTGAACGCAATCTTCAGTCCACCCCCAGACGTTGCCGACCATGTCATAAAGCCCGAATTTATTCGACGCGAAAGAGCCGACCGGCGCGGTTTGCCGGTTATCCCACTTGCTGCCGCAGCCATTGCAGTTGGCGTTGTCGTTGCCGATGTCGTCGCCCCACGGATACGCCGTGGTGGTTCCTGCGCGTGCCGCATACTCGTATTCGGCCTCGGACAGCAGCCGATAGGTCTTGCCGGTGACTTTGGAGAGCCAAGCCACGTATTGCTGCGCATCATCCCAATTGACGTTGATCATCGGCTGCTGCCCGCGCCCCCAGCCTTGGTCATTCGGCTTATAGCCATTGCAGCCGCCGCCGGTGACGCACGCGTCCCAGTCCGCAAATGTCACCTGATATTTCGACGCGGCGAAGGGCTTGGCGATCGTGACGGTGTGCTGCGGACTTTCGTGTGTGATAGAGCCTCCCATCACGAACGACCCTGCGGGGACGACGATCATCTCCGGGCAGTCGGTGGCGCACTCTTTGAAGGAATCGCCAGGCTTGAGCGCCTGCTCCTGCGCAGCCGTCAGCACATGTGGCCGAACCTGCGAGACCATGTACGGGCGCGTAACAGTCCACCAGCGCCATTGCTCGCCGATGTACGCCTGTTTGATCCAGCCGACGAGGCCGATAATTACCGCCAGCAGTAGCGCAGCCACCAGCGCCTGCATGCGAATTACACGACGCCGCGCTGAGTTCGATTTCAAGAGCGATGCTGCTTCCGCTTCTTTGCTTGTAGCAATGAACGACCGCATCACATCAGTGACGGCCGGTGCGCCCGGTTTCCAGTTCCCGACCCACGTCTGTGCCGCTGCAAGCTCATCGCCGCGCAACAGCAGCGCTTCTAGACGGCTACGTGTCACCCAACGCTGCGCAAGCTCCCCGATGCGCGTGTGCTCGCGTATCCAATCAATATCCTGGCGTAGCGCCTCGGCTAATTGTGCGAGCGGACGATTTATTCCCGGACCGGTATCGAACCGCACGAACTGCCGGCGCCGCAACTGCTCCGGAATGTCAGACTCGGGCACGGGCTTGAAGACGACAGGCAGCAGCCGTTTTGATTCCGCGAGTGACTTATCAACTTCCCAGACGCAACGCTCAGACTTCACCGCTTCAGGAGACACGACGAACACCACAGTGTCCGCAGTCTGGATGAGACTGCCGAGGCGCGCCTCCCACTCCTCACCGGCGGCAATGTCATGGCGATCAAGAATGGGCGCGAACCCCGCAAGCTCCAGCCCCGCGACCAGCTCATCAGCAAAATCACTGCTGTCCCGCCGCGAGTACGAGATAAACACCTTGAGCTTTTCGCCGGTGCTTGCTTCAGCCATGACGCACTTTGGCAATGGATGACGGCCGCTTCAATAGGCCACCGACAGCACCGGCCCCACCGCTACCTCGACCGTCTGAGATAGCTAGTGGTCGGAAGCAAACGCTTGGTACCCGTCAATCGGCCGGAAAGCAGCATGAATGCTGACATGTCATCGGACTCAAGCGTATGAATTTCACCACTAGCTCCACGGCACCGAATGAGGCTATCGCGGTGCGGTAATTGACGGTGGCGAAGTGACGTCATGGGTCATGAACCGCCGCATCACCTCAACGCAAGCGCGGCAGCAACGCCCCCAAAAGCAGTCGCGCCTGAGGGTCACAGACCCGCTTTTTAAGGCGTGATATTCTGCTCTAAGCGTATTCCTGTTGAGGACTGGTCGAATGGGGGAGCAATCCAAGGTCGTCATCGTCGGCGGCGGGATTGGCGGGCTTACCGCTGCGCTTGCTTTGCTCAAGCGTGGCATCGATGTCGAAGTTTACGAGCTATCGGCCGTGCTTAAAGAGGTTGGTGCTGGCGTTCAGCTCGGCTCGAACGGTACCCGCGTTCTGTATGCACTCGGCCTCGAGGACGCCCTAGCGCGAGTGCAGGTCGCGCCCGCCGCGCGCGAGATACGCCACTGGCGCACCGGCGAAACATGGAACTGGTTCGATTTGGGTGCGACCTCGGCTAAGCGGTACGGTACGCCGCACATCATGCTTCATCGTGGCGATCTACTCAGCATTCTGGCCGAGGCTGTTCAGGGACTGAAGCCAGACGCGATCACGCTCGGCAAGAGGTGTGTCGCAGTCAGCCAAACAGCTGAGCAAGCAGAGGTGAGGTTTGCTGACGGCCATGTGGCAAAGTCGGCCTTCATTGTTGGAGCCGACGGTATTCACTCCCAGGTGCGTGCCTGTCTGTTCGGCGCTGGGAGTGCCGAGTTCACCGGCTGTGTGGCGTGGCGCGGCTTGGTATCAATGGATCGGTTGCCACCTCATCTTGCGCGGATGGTCGGAACGAACTGGCTCGGCCCACGCGGCCACGTGCTGCACTACCCGGTACGGCGTGGCGAGCTCATGAACTTCATCAGCATCGTCGAGCGCGACGACTGGCAGGTGGAATCCTGGACCGTCGAAGGAACCAAAGGTGAGCTCGCCAACGACTTCTGCGGCTGGCATCCAGACGTCCATACTCTAATTGACGGAATCGACAGGCCATACAAATGGGCGCTGATGGTGCGCGGCCCCATGGAAAGCTGGACGCAGGGACGCATCACTTTGCTCGGCGACGCCTGCCATCCCACCCTGCCATTCCTGGGACAGGGCGCGGTCATGGCTATCGAAGACGCCTACGTGGTAGCAGCCTGTTTATCGAAATATGCCAAAGAGCCGATAGTGGCGCTCGACCGCTATCAGGACATAAGACGCGATCGCACCGCGGCCGTTGTGCGTAAGGCCCACGAGAATCGCAGACAGGCGTTTAGCCCTGAGCTTGCCGAAGAGGATGCGGTTGCGATTTCCGTTGCTCGTGAGTGGCAGCAGGTACGCCTACGAGAGCGTATGGATTGGCTTTACGCCTACGACGCCACTGCGGTAGAAATTTGAACAGCCCTGTCGTTTAGGCTGGTCGATAAGAGGGGTTTGGTACGCTGGCCGGTCGTGCGTCCGAACAATTCCGAGGAATTAATCTTTCCAGAAATTCTTGAACCGATCAGGAGCCATTTCGGTGTATCGCACCGTGTGCATGATGTTTTTGTGGCCCATGAAGTGCTGGAGCGCTCGGGTGTCATGCCCATCGTTGGCGAGCTTGTACCCAGTTGAGTGCCGAAGCATGTGCGGGTGAATCGGAAACGAGAGCTTTGCGGCTTCTCCTGTCCGCGCAATCATTTTCAGGAATCCGGCAGTCGTGGCCGGTCCGCCGCGCTCAGTCACAAAAACGTATCGAGATTCCATATTCTCGCGGCGTAGTTGGCGTAGCGCTCGGATCTCCTTGCCGCTCAGCGGATGGACGTTATCGATCCCGCCCTTGGCCCGGCGGACAGGAACCGCTCCCGCTCCATCAATCGGTGTCACAGGCCGATGTCCCTCACGATGAGCGAGATGATTGCTATGTATCAATAACGGCGTCAAATGTCAATAGAAAAGATACTAGGATTTGTCCGGAAACAATCTTTGTGCGTGTTGCGTCGCCGTCGCAGTGTCCGCGTCGGCGTCGTCAGTGAATGAGGGGCTTTGCCGCGCGGTTGCTTGCGGTAAATATTGGCCGTTGGCCGACATCTGAGCGTACCGGCTGAGATCCCTATGAAGCCCGCGAAATGGAACACACCGCTTATAGCGATTGGCGCTGCATTCATGGGCGCCGCTGCGGCCTCATACCAAGTCACCGGGGAATGGACGAGCTCACCCGAGGCCACCCTTCCGCACGCGGGTTACATTCTGACTGTCGCGGCAGTGTTTGGCATCGTCTGCGGCGTGGCTTCCGCAATGTTCAATAGATCGGCGCGCTGAATGGCTTTAGCTTTGGTCGCCGTATCTCTCTTTAACGGCCGCAGCAACAAATCGCTTTCGCGCTTCACGGCCCGGTCCTGTGCCCTGCGCGGCGCACCATTCTGAAAAGGTCTTTGGTTCGATACGAACGCGCATGACGGGGTGTCCGTAGGATTCCAGCCCTCGCTTCATTTCCTCGGCCATTTTCAGCCACTCTTTCCAGGTGGGCGGCATCTTGTTGCCGTCTTCGAATAGGTCTCGCAACGCCGGGTAATCCGCTTCATCGATCCAATAGACGCCAACGGCCGGAGCCGGCGCGTCTTCTTCGATGCTCATGGTCCATCCTCCGCCCGGCGGTTACTGACAGCAACGCCGAGGCGACGCCAGCTTAACTTTTGATCTGCACGTAGCCGCGCGCTCTCATACAGCTGACGAAATCGTCGACCATGGCCCGGCTATCGCCGGCCTTGTTGGCCTTGCTGCTGATCGCCCCATCGGGCTTCTGGATATCGTCTTTGCAGTCGAGACTGTCGATATCCAATAATCCGGAGTTGACCGGCTGGCCGTCTGCGCGAGCCCACGCCGTCGGCAGTGTCGCCCCCGGCGGTCCGGTACAAGCGCCGAGCATCAAGATCGATATGAGTAAGAGCACACGCATAACGCCGGCACTCTGGCGTGGATGTCCGTTCTTTGGAGGGTAATGGCGAAAATCCTAATATCTCGTGTGTCGGCCGAACGCACCGGCCGACGTCTGATTTGCTCCGGATATCGACCAAAGAACGGACGTCGCTTGCAAGACGTGATGGGCGACAGGCGGACAAAGTGGGTTCCGAGAACCGCGATGTACCCATGCACGCCGAAAGCAGATACGGAAGAGGCGAAGCGCCGACTATTTTACGCGCCCACCGTCAATCCACCATTTCCGACCGTCGACGAACACCATCACGTAGTTGTTTTCGTCAGTCTCAAGGATCTCAACTTTGGTCCCTGCGGACAAGCGAATAGGGCAGTTCTTATTGGCTTTCGCACCCTGCTCGGTCAACGATGCAAGGGTGTACGCATACGCCCCCGCCCAGCTTGTGCAAGCGAAGGCTTCGCGGGTGATGACCCCGGGTTTTGCAAAGGCGGCGCTCGTCGACGCCGCAAGCACGACAAACGTGGTTCCCAAAATAGCGCCAACTGTCGTTTGCATCGGCGTACAGAACCACGGAACAGTGCGAATTACCAATTGATGTCGGCTAACGGGTCATTTGCTACTGGGGCTTTTCGCTTCCAGCTCCGCCCAATGTCCGCTGTGCTCTCAAAGCGGAAATAAACTCGGGCGTTAGCGACAACGGCAGACGTACGGTCTGGCTTGTGACTCCAATCCCTTCAATCAACGAGTTCCGTGACGCCCGGCATCGCCAGCCGATCGGGCGTGAATGACGGATCGACTCCGGTGAGCGTGCGCTCAACGTCGATCAGATTTTGCAGCTTCTTCCGCGAAATCCGGCTGGTCGGTTCGAAATAGGCGATACGGCGCATCAGGTCGTAGCTCGCGTCGGCGTCTTCTTTTCGCGCATGCGCGGCACTGACCAGAAGCTCGATGGCCTCGGCGCGATGCGATTCGTCCGCCAACCACGCAATGCTCTTGTCGGTCGCGGCGAGCAGGCGCTTGATCGCCGGCATGTGTGCCTGCGCAAAGTCGCGGCGCACTGCCATGCCGGTGAACGGCAGGTCCTTGATGTAATCGGCAGCAAAGCCGAGCGTGACATAGCCCGAGGCATTGGCCTGGAAGTTCAGCGGCGGCAGCACCAGCGCGGCGTCCGCGACGCCGGCCTTCAAAGCAGCAAAACGCGAGGCCGCTACGCCGGCGCGCAACTCATCATAATCGCCGGGCTTCAACCCATTCGCCGCCGCCATGCGCTCGAAATAGTAAGTCGTCGGATCGTTGACCTGGCCGACCGAAATCGATTTGCCCTTGAGGTCGGCGATCGTTTTCAGCTCCGGCTTGCCGATCAATGCATACGGCGCGGTATCGCCGATGATCCGGATCAGGGCGAGCGCCGCGCCTTTGTCGACGGCGTGGATCGGGTCGCTGATGCCGACGCTGAGCACTACGTCGAGCGCGCCGCCGGTGAGCTGCTGGGTGACCGCGGCGCCGCTTTGCGCGAAATTGATTTCGACATCCAGGTCTTCGGTGGCGAAGAAGCCTTTTTGCGACGCGATGTAGAATGGCCACAGCGGCGCCTGGCCGCCAAGTGTGCCGCTGATGATTTTGTCCGCGGCCTGGGCCGAGTGCCCAAGCAATGCGACACCGGCCAGCGCGAATAAAATCCGCAGCGCGATTTTCATTGGGGCCCCCGACAAAGCCAACGCATTGATATACAAGGCTAGTGGTTCGATTCAAACATTCGCATCCCGTTTCGGGACTGCCCTGTGCGAATGTTTGAATCAAAGAACCACTAGAAAAATCCAAGTGCTAGCGGAGCTTTGGATTTGACATTCGCTTTACGAGCAAGCGGCATTGGGGTAGCGAATATCAAATCCGCTCCACTAGTCATCGTTGACCAGCTTGCCGGGGAATGCCTCCATGAATATCAGACCGCCGCGTATCGGCCCGCAGCCGTGGGACGTTGTGCGCACCAAGCTCGATCTGTCGCTGCCGTTTGCGAACATGCGCGACACGCCGTATTACCGCGATTGCGTGTGGGAGCAGTTCTCCGAAGCCGAATACGATCGGCGTTACGCCGCACTGCGCGGAAAAATGCGCGAGCACAAGCTCGACGTCGTCATCGTTCCCGGTGGGCCGAGTCATTGGAGTTTCGGCGGCGGTATGTTGTGGCTGACCGGCCATTGGGAATGGCACGCGCTGGCAAGCTACGTGCTGGTGCCGCTCGATGGCGAACCGACCATGGTCTATTCGATGGGCGGCACGCACGCCGAAGCCGTGCGCCGCCAGGTCGAGATCGCGGTCAAGGATGTGCGCCACAGCCGTAGCGGCCGTTACGCCGACGTCATGGTGGAGCGCATTCGCGAGCTGAAACTCGAGCACGGCCGTATCGGGCTGATGGAGATCGATCCGCGCCACGGCGACTATATGCCGGTCAATCAGTACAACGTGCTGCGCGAAAACCTGCCCGACGCGGAATTGGTGTTTACGAAGGGCTTTCTGCACGAGCTGCTTTCAGTGCACAGCGCCGAGGAACTTGACTGCATCCGCAAGGCCGGCGTGCTCTGTCAGAATGCGATGGAGGCTATGGTCGCGCGCGCAAAGCCGGGCGTGAAGGAGTATGAACTCCGCGCTGCCGCCGGTTCCGCCATTCTCGAAGGCGGTGGCGATATCGACTTTCTCATCATCGGCTCGACGCCGATGGCGAACCCGGCGCAGATTTTCGGCAATCCACGGCCGTCGGGTCGCGTCCTACAAAAGGGCGACATCATCAATATGGAACTTGCGGCCGGCTATCGCGGCTACACCGCGCAGGTCGGTTCACCAATCTGCGTCGGAGAGCCGACCGAGATGGTGAAGAAGTTCTGGAACGACATCACGCTGCCTGGC